>Ga0157371_10000635_pt1 | contig 41753 bp, 34 predicted proteins | sample C45metaG_FD_113462 | JGI IMG/M metagenome (GOLD analysis project Ga0157371, IMG submission 113462) | Corn rhizosphere microbial communities from Kellogg Biological Station, Michigan, USA - C4-5 metaG | ecosystem: Host-associated > Plants > Roots > Rhizosphere > Soil | place: USA: Michigan... | reverse complement strand
GATGGTCCCGGGGATGCGGCCCATTTCTTCACGGACCATGTCGCCCAGGGAGCGGCCGTTGCGGCGGGTGGACATGAACAGGACCATGAAGTCCTGAACGGCACCGGCCAGCACCACGCCGGCAATCAGCCATAGCGTGCCGGGCAAGTAACCCATCTGTGCGGCCAATACCGGGCCAACCAGTGGTCCCGCGCCTGCGATGGCAGCGAAGTGGTGACCGAAAAGCACGTGTTTGTTGGTCGGCACGTAGTCCAGGCCATCGTTATTGATGACGGCGGGCGTGGCACGATTGGGGTCGAGTTGCATCACCTTGGTGGCGATGAACAAGCTGTAGTAGCGGTATGCGACGAGGTAAATAGCGACTGCTGCGACTACGATCCAGAGGGCGTTGATCGCTTCGCCGCGGCGCAGGGCCACGACACTCAGCGCAAACGCTCCCAGGACAGCCACGGCAAACCAGGCAAGGTGTTTAGCCAGACGGGGCATAGCGTGTCTCCTGCCGACAGCCAGTGACTGCGGCGGTAATTTTTATAATTGTGTCCGCGGTGCGGAGCTGGCCCAATATCTGCGCATGTCGTCTACAAATAAATCCGCGTTACTACGTACGCGGCGTCTACGTAGTTCTACGTAGACGCCATAGATCCCCTGTAGGAGTGAGCCTGCTCGCGATAGCGGACTGACATTCACCATCAATGTCGTCTGACATACCGCTATCGCGAGCAGGCTCGCTCCCACAGGGTTTTGTATTCCAACTGGCTAACACTAAAGCCGCAGGTCATTCCGTCCTGCCGCGCTACAGGACGCGCGTATCTTTGGCATATGATGCCGGCCTTCGCCTACCCTCCGCCCGGTCTGGAGCCAAGATGCAGCTCAAACACAAAATCGTCGCGCTCGGGATTCTGCCGCTGGTCCTGGCGATTGCGGTGATCTGCGCACTGGTGATTTCCCTGAACCGTCAACTCGGCGACCAACAGGCGCAACTGATCGAAGACAGCATTCTGGCGAGCAAGCGTGCCGAACTTAAAAACTACGTGGAAATGGCGCAAAGCCTGATCGCGCCGCTGTACGACGACGGCCACGGCGACGAGCACGCCCAGCAACAAGTGCTGGAAGAACTGCGCAAGCTGAGCTTCGGCATCAATGGCTACTTCTTCGTCTACGACCGCGAAGGCCGCAGCCTGATGCACGCTCGCCAGTCGGATCTGGTGGGCAAATACCTGTGGGACATGAAAGATCCGCACGGTTTGCCGGTGATCCAGGCGTTGCTCAAAAGCGCGCAATCAGGCGAAGGCTTTCAGCGCTATGCCTGGAAAAAACCCTCCTCCGGCCAGGTGACCGACAAGCTCGCCTACGTGGTGATGCTGGATCGCTGGGGCTGGATGCTCGGCACCGGCATCTACCTTGAGGACGTTGAACGCGCCACTCAACAAGCGCGCGACGAAGTGGCCCAGGGCATCCGCAAAACCATGCTGGCGATTGCTGTCGTCGCCCTTGTCGCGGTGCTGTTTGTCTTTGCCAGCGGCATGACGCTGAACGTCAGTGAACATCGGCTGGCGGACAAAAAGCTTCAGCGCCTGACCCAGCGGATCGTCAGCCTGCAGGAGGAAGAACGATCACGGGTGTCCCGTGAACTGCACGACGGCATCAGTCAGCTGCTCGTCTCCATCAAGTTTCAGTTCGAACTGGCCAGCCTGCTGCTGGAGAACGGCCCGGCACAAGATAAAGGGTTGAGCACACTCAAGGAGGCCACGGAGCGCCTCGGGGACGCGATTGGCGAGGTTCGCAGCCTCTCTCACGATTTGCGTTCCTCGTTGCTCGACACCCTGGGCCTGCCGGCCGCCATCGGCCAACTCGCCACGGAGTTCGAGCAACGCAGCGGTCTGAAAGTGACCTACGACGATAACGAATTCGACTGTGATCTGGTCGATGGTGCGGCGGTCTCGCTGTTTCGGATCGTGCAAGAAGGCCTGACCAATATCGAACGCCACGCCCAGGCTAAACACGTTTCCATTACCCTGCACGGGTCACCGGAATCCGTGCGGCTGACGGTGGTCGATGACGGCGTCGGCTTCAACGTGGCTCAGGTCGAGCGTCGCCACGCGGGCATCGGTTTGCGTAATATCCGTGAGCGCGTCGAACATTTTGGCGGGCGTTTCGACCTGGTCTCGATACCCGGAAGAAGTGAGCTGGACGTGCTGCTGCCAATGAAAGCGCCCGGCTCAAACCGCTGACATACACCACTACAACAAGAGTGAATGACCGCAATGAACCTGCCCAGCCCGATCCGCGTCGCCCTCGTCGACGATCACGCCCTGGTCCGCGACGGCATCAAAGCCCTGCTCGCGGTCATGGCGCCGCTGGAGGTGGTGGGCGAAGCCGAAAGTGGCGCCGATGCCATCGAGATGGTCGGACGTTGCCAGCCAGACCTGTTGCTGGTCGACATCAGCCTGCGGGACATGAACGGGCTCGAGCTGACGCGTCTGTTACGCGGTCAGTACCCGTCGCTCAAAGTGCTGGTGCTGAGTATGTACGACAATTATGAATACGTGAGTGAATCCGTTCGTGCCGGCGCCAGCGGCTATGTGCTGAAGAACTCACCGTCGCGGGAGATCATTGCCGCGATCGAAGCCATTGCCAGTGGGGGTACGTTCTACAGCGCCGAAATCGCCCAGCGGCTGATTGCCGATAAAAGCACTGACAACGAGCTGACGCCGCGCGAGAGCCAGGTGTTGTACAAAATGGCCCAGGGCCTGAACAACAAGGAAATGGCCCGTGAACTCGACATCAGCGTGCGCACCGTGGAAACCCACCGTCTGAGCATCCGGCGCAAACTCAACATCGACAAACCCGCGGCCCTGGTCAAATACGCCATTGATCACGGGATCATTTCGCCTTAAAGCACCCTGCATTCAACATGAGCTTGGAGGCTGCGTTTTATCGTCGTGCCGTTCAGTGATCGTCGAAGGTTTGAGGGCGCTTGAAAAGCTTGGCCGCCGATGGCCCGATTGGGCGGCTATGCTGCAGTGATCGTCCCTGGCTGGAACCTATGGAATGCCTCCACGTCGATCCCTGCTGATGAGGCCGGGCCACCTCATGTTGCTGGGCTTTCTGGGGCTGAGCGGCTGCGTGCGGCTGGGACCGGACTTCCAGTCCCCCACAGAGGCGTGGATTAAACACTGGGACACCCCTGCCCTTGCCCACGCCAGCCAGCGCGCACTGACGCCGGACTTGCGGCAATGGTGGAGCGTCTTCAACGACCCGGTCCTGGACCGTCTGATCGCTGAGGCCGATGCCCACAACTCGGACCTGAAAATCGCCGGCCTGCGGGTGGTTGAAGCACGCGCCCAACTGGGCATCGCGCAAAGCACCTTGTACCCGCAATTGCAACAAGTCAGCGCCGACAGTTTGTACGTCAACCGCCGGCAATCGGGCGGCAACAATCCGCAGGACAGCCATTTCTGGCAAAACAGTGCCGGGTTCGACATTGGCTGGGAGCTGGATTTCTGGGGGCGCTTCAGTCGCGCAATCGAGTCATCGGATGCCAGCTATTTTGCCGCACAAGCCAACTACGAAGACGTGCTCGTGTTGCTGCGCGCCCAGGTTGCGGACAGCTACTTTTCGTTGCGCACCTCCGAGGCGCGGCTGCGCGTCGCTCGGGAGAACGCGAAACAGCAACTGCGCAACGTCGACATCACCGAAAAACTGTTCAAAAGTGGCCAGAGTGCCGAGCTGGATCTGCAACAAGCCAAGACCCAATACCTGGGCACCCTCAGCACCGTGCCGACGCTCGAAGACCAGATTCAGCGAACCCGCAACGCCTTGTCCGTATTGATCGGGCAACCGCCCGGTGCCTTGCCGCAACTGGCGGAGAATCCAGGCTTGATCCCGCTGGTCGACCGCGCCGTTCTGCAGGACGTACCGGCCAATCTGTTGCTGCGTCGGCCCGACGTGCGCGCCGCCGAGCTGAACGTCGCCGCACAGTCGGCGCTGATCGGTGTGGCCGAAAGCGACTTTTATCCATCGCTGACCTTGCTGGGCAGCATCGTCTGGTCGGCCGATACGCTCAACGGGACGTCCAGGAGCCTGGACTTGATCGGCGGCCCCAGTCTGCGCTGGAACGTGTTCGATTACGGCAGGATCAGCAACAACGTGCGCGTTCAGGATGCACGCTTGCAGCAGCTGATCGAGGCCTATCGCGACAAAGTCCGTCAAGCCGCGCGCGAGGCAGACGATGCCGCCTATGGGGTGATCAAGTCGCTGGAACGCGAGCAAATCCTCGGCCAAGCCGAAGTGACGGCCAAGCGCTCACTGGTGCTCGCGAGCATCCAATACCGCGAAGGTTATTCGGATTTCCAGCGGGTCCTGGACGCGCAACGCGCGCTGCTCGACCAGCAGGACAACTACCTGGTCGCTCGCAGCAACGCCGTGAGCAATCTGATTGCCCTCTACAAATCCCTGGGCGGCGGTTGGTACAGCGCCCAGCCAATCATCGATCCGGCCACCCGCCAGCAGATGGAACAACGCACCGATTGGGGCGACCTGTTGCACGAAGCCGCCCCCCCTCTGCCCGACAAGGTAAAACAACCATGAGCGAAGCCGCGCAGACCGTTCCCGAAACGCCCGCGCCTGATCCGGCGAAAAAAGGCATCAAATGGGTGTTGTTGCTGATTGTCCTGAGCCTGACGTGGTACCTGTTGGCCGACCGCTTCACGCCCTACACGCAACAGGCGCGAGTGGGAGCCTTCGTCATTCCGGTCGCCTCTGAAGTCGCCGGGCGGGTGATCCGCGTCAACGTGCGCAACAATCAGGACGTCAAGGCCGGTGACGTGCTCTTCGAGGTCGATCCACAGCCGTATCAGATTGCCGTCGACCGGGCACGCGCAGACCTGGAGTCGACACGTCGACAGGTCGGCGCCAGCACCGCCGGCATTGCCTCGGCACAAGCCAATTTGCGGGCTGCCCAGGCCAACGAGCTCAAGGCCAGGCAAGACAATCAGCGTCTTGAAGGTTTGTATCGCGAAGACCCCGGCACCATTTCCGTACGCGTGCTTGAAGTGTCCCGCGCCAACCGCGAACAGGCCGTCAGCCAGGTCGCTGCCGCCCGTGCCGAAGTCCAGCGTGCGCGCGAGCAGGAAGGCGGCAGCGAGGAAACCAACGCCCTGCTGCGCAGTGCTGCCACGGCGCTATCGAAAGCCGAACTGGATTTGTCCAACACACAGATCCGTGCGCGCTCGGCGGGACTGATCACCGACCTGCGCACCGACGCCGGGCAATTCGCCGCGGCCGGTAGCCCGGTCATGACCTTGATTGCCATCCACGATGTATGGATCAGCGCGGACATGACCGAAAACAACCTGGGCCTGATCAAGCCCGAGACGCCGGTCGCCATCGTCCTGGACGCGCTGCCGGGTGAAATTTTTGAAGGCCAGGTGCGCAGTGTCGGCTACGGCGTCAGCGTCGGGCAGCCAACCCAGCCGGGGACGTTGCCCAGCGTGCAAAACAGTCGCGACTGGCTGCGGCCAGCACAGCGCTTTCCGGTGATCATCCAGTTCTCCCCGGATTCACTCGCCACGCTGCGTGACAACCGAGCCATCCGTGCCGGTGGGCAGGCGGAAGTCATGGCCTTCCCCACCGAGGGCAATCCGTTGAACCTGCTTGGCCGGTTGTTCGTGGGGTTCATGAGCTGGCTGAGCTATGCCTATTAAGCGCACGCCGCGCGAACAACGTGCGCTGCGCCTGGCCACGGGCACTGCGCTGTGTCTGGCCGCCAGTTTCGGCGTGGCCTTGCCGATTCCTTTTTTGGCGCCGGTGTTGTGCCTGATCCTGCTGGCCTCGGTCAATCGGCCGCTGCCGTTGAAGGCGGCCGTGGTGCTCGCCTTGGTCGCGATGCTGACCACCAGTGTCGGCCTGCTATTGATTCCGATCTTGCGTTACTACCCCGCTACCGGGGTGCTGGTGATCGGCGTGAGTCTGTTCCAGGTCTTTCGTTTTGGCCTGCGCGGCGGCAATCCGCTGATCGTGACCTTTCTGGTGATCGGCTTGACCATGATCTCCTCGGCAGGCGTTGCCGAATTCGACCTCGCGGCGATGGTCATCGGGGCACTGGTCAAGGGCTTGCTCCTTGCGGTATTGGTCGTGGCGATCAGTCACGGATTATTCCCGGACCCGCCCAATGCCCCCTCGCCGCCGCCCGCGGCGCCCCTGCCTGACGAAGAAGTCAGTCGGGTTGCGTTACGCGCCACCCTGATCGTGCTACCGGCGTTCCTCATGGCGCTGATCGACCCGGCAGGTTACTTGCCCATTATCCTCAAGGCCGTCAGCCTCAGCCAGCAAAGCTCCACGACAAACGCCCGCAACGCCGGCCGTGAACTCATAGGTTCAACCTTGTGTGCGGGCCTGCTGGCGATCCTGTTCTGGAGCGCCCTGAGTCTGTTTGTGCACCTTTGGATGTTTTTTCTATTGATGCTGCTGTTCGGCCTGGTGCTGGCGCGCAAACTGTATGCCCTGAGCCCGACGCGGTTTACCCCCGGGTTCTGGCTCAATACCCTGATCACGCTGATTATCCTGTTGGGCCAGTCGGTGCAGGACAGCGTCGCCGGCAAGGACGTGTACACGGCGTTTGCCGTGCGCATGGGGTTGTTCCTGCTCGTGACGCTGTATGCCAGCCTGATGGTTCATCTGCTCGCGGCACGACGGGAAAAAACTCAAGGATTGACCTGATAACCCCTCGCCTGCAGGCAATTGACATAGGCCATCTTCGCTTCGTCCTGGTCGCCTTCATAAAATTCGTCATGCTGACGCCCGTGTGTCTCGGGCGCAACGGTGCCCGAGGGCGGCGGCGTTGGGCTCTGACTGAGCGCCACGTCATGGCAATCGTCGATATCGAGCTGGGTTTGTTGCGAGTCCTGTCCCTTCATCGGCACGACGCTTTCGGCCCAGGCCTGGGGGCATGAAACGGCCAATACAGCGCACAGACTGATAAACCACACCTTATTCATATAGACCTCCAACGCAGTCCGTTACCCTGCAAGTACACCGGGTGGTTTGGCAGCTCAAGACAGATCACCGACTTATTGAGCAAAAAGGAGTGTAGATCACACACTGTTCGTCCCCCACGCGCAATGGCCCCGAGGACGCCTGACCATGATTCTTTTCAATCGTTTTGGCGTGATGGCCTAACCTCATAGGTTAAGCGACCAACAACAGAGCCGGGCACTCCTATGCGCAAGGCATTGAAGTCAATGATTTTCGTCGTGCTCATACTGCTTGGACCGATTGCCACTGTGCTGTCGGCCGTCGAGCTGCCGCCGCCATCGGCTGTTGCAGGCACTTCGTCCGTTGCAGTTTCCCAAAGTGATCTGCAAGCGCTGCAAGCCCGCCTGGACCGGATCAAGCAGCAGATTTCGCAGGCCAATAACCTCACGCAGATGGTCGGCCTGCAGGACACGGTGCAGTTGTTTATAAAGGATGTGGACACCCTGCAGTCTTCGCTGCTGCCCGAACAGAAGCAGCTACAAGCCCAACTTGATGTGCTGGGCCCGGTGTCGCAGGACGATATCACGCCTGAAAAATCGGACATTGCGACGCAAAGAGCCTATCTGTCCGAGCAAAAGACCAAAGTCGATTTAAATTTGAAAACCCTGGCGGCGCTTAGAGCAAACGCTGCTGACCTGATCATTCAAATTGCCGGCATTCGACGCAGCCTTCTGGAAACTGAAGTCACGCTGCGCAGCGGCAGTATCCTGTCGCCGGGATTCTGGGCTCCGTTGTTCAATCCGCTGCCGGAGGACCGCCAGCGCTTTGCAGAATTCATCCAGCAGGCCAGCAGTGCGCTCCAGGCTGCCTGGCAGCCCGGCAATCGGCTGTCTGGCGTCACCCTGGTTTTGCTGGCGGCGGCCATTTGGTCCTGGGGCCGAAGAATCGCCGAACGCGGGCTGACCTGGGTATGCATTCATCGAATGCCGGAAGGTCGCTTGCGCCGAAGTTCGCTCGCGCTGGCTTCGGTCGTGGCCACGCTGTTGACCACTGCCTGTGCGATGCAACTGCTGTTTTATGCGCTCACGCGAGGACTGCCTCTGTCGCCCATGATGCAGAGCTTTGCCGATGAATTCGAAAAAGTCATCTATGTCTGCGTCCTGATCACAGGTTTGAGCCGGGCACTATTGTCGACTCGACATCCGTCCTGGCGCCTGCCCGCAATCGCCGACCCGGTTGCGCTGGCGATCCAGCCGTACCCCAGACTGTTGTCTGTCACGCTGCTGATTCTGGTGGGCCTGGCACAAATCACCAATGTCACCGGCATGAGCGCACCGGCCATCCTCTTTGGCAGGGGGCTGATTTCGCTCGTGGTCACATTGATTATCGGTGCCTTGTTCCGCCGCGCCAGCCAAGTCCGAAGAGCCGTGGTGGACAGCGGTGAGGCGCCCGAATCGAGCACCACCCTGGCCGGCCTGATTTACTCGTTCGTCGCCGTCGTGATCGTCGTGGCGCTGCTTGCGCTGCTGATTGGCTATGTCTCCCTGGCAAGGTTCATCACGTATCAACTGGTCTGGGGATTCATCATCCTGTGCGGGTTCTACTTGCTGACGCAGGTGTTCAGAGACAGCTGTGAGTACCTGTTTTCACCCAAGAGCCCCAGTGGCAAGGCGTTCAAGCAATTGCTCGGGATCGGCGATGTGCGCCTTGAGCAGGTCTCGGTCATTTTGTCCGGCGTGGGGCGCGCCACGTTAGTTCTATTGGCGATCATTTCACTGTTTGTCGGCGGGGTCGGGACCACGCTCGGTCAGCTGTTCACCCAAATGTTCGCCATCCTTGGCGGCGACGGCTTGCGCAAACTGAACATCATCCCGGACCACCTGTTGAAAGCCGTGCTGGCCTTGTTGATCGGTATCTACCTGACCCGCTCACTACGCCGATGGCTGGATGACGAACTCCTGCCCAAGACCGACATGGACCCCGGCATGTGTGCCTCGTTGAGCACACTGTTTTCCAATATCGGCTACGCCTTGGTGATTCTGATGACCCTGTCATCACTGGGCATCAAATGGACCAACCTGGCGTGGATCGTCAGCGCCTTGTCCGTGGGCATCGGTTTCGGCTTGCAGGAAATCGTCAAGAATTTCGTCTCCGGCCTGATTCTCCTGACCGAGCGACCGGTCAAGGTGGGCGATCTGATCAGCATCAGCGGCGTCGAAGGCGACATCCGGCGCATCAACGTCAGGGCCACCGAAATACAACTCAGTGACCGCTCGATTGTCATCGTCCCCAACTCGCAACTGATTTCGCAGAACCTGCGCAACGTCACCCTCGGCGGCAGTGCCCAAGGGGTCGCGACACTCGAACTGGTGTTCCCGCTGGACATTGACCCTGAACAAGTGAAAGACCTGCTATACGACACCTATCAGGAACACGAAACCATCCTGGATAAACCGGCGCCGTTTGTGCGCTTCAGCAAACTGACTCCCGACGGCATCACGTTGACAGTCACCGGTTACGTCAGCAGCCCGAGAATCGTCGGCATAACCAAAAGCGATCTGCTGTTTGAAATTCTCAAGCGATTGGGGGCAGCGGGTATTGAGCTGGCGAAACCGGCGCCAGTGACCTGACTTGACGCCAACCGCGTTCCGACCTTAAACCGGGCTTCTTTTTGGCGCCGCGCGCTTCAGCGTTTCGCTCGGCAGCTCCTTGAACAGCGCCCGGTAACTGCTGGAAAACCGCCCCAAATGCCAGAACGACCAGTTCATCGCCACTTCGGCGACGGTGGTCTCATTCGGTGTTCGGGCCAGCAGTTCGCGGTGTGCGCTGTTGAGTCGGCGCAGGCGCAGCCAATGGGTCGGGGTCATGGCGGTGAAGGCCTTGAATGCATGCTGCAATTGACGCAGGGAAACCCCGGCAACCTGGGACAGCTCCAGCAGGTTGAGGGTTTCTTCCGGTGAATCAGCCGCCCACTCACCGATGCGTTTCATGATCGCGCGCTCTTCGGTGCGCCGCTGCAGGCCACCGCGGTCCAGGCACACACAGGCGTCATCGAGGATGTAGAGGCAATCCTCCAGCAATTGCTGGGTCAGCGCTTCCTTGCTTGGCGGATCGAGCGTCTCTGACAGCCGGGTCAAGGTGCCGCTCAACCAGCGGCTGAACAAGGCGTTTTACCCGCAGTTGAGCGGCGACATGAATAAGCCTTCCAGCCGCGCGACATTCAAGCCGTGGCGCTGGACGAACTCGGGGCCGAACACCACGGCGATTTCCTGGTAGTTCTCCGGGGTGATCCAGATGTTGCGGCTTTCGCCATTCAACACGTACAGCGCGTTGTCGCTGCGATCGAAACAAAACGCCAACGCCCCCTGGGGCGCACTGAAATTCTGCTCGACCCGGGTGTTCATCTGTTCTTCGTAAATCTCCACGCCTTGCAGGTCCAGATAGCGCACACGCCCGGCGAAATGCCCCGGCGACATCTGTTGATAGTGCTGCACCCAACCCGGTGTGGCACGGATTTGCGCGGCGACATCATCGGTATTGAACGCTTGAACCTGTAACGGACTGGACGCTGACATGGGATGACCTTACGCACTCGTTTGGTGCGTTTTGGTGCTGCTTAAAGTGGATAGATGGAACGACAAGGCTCGCCCAAGATAGTCGTCAACGCGTCACAGGGGAAGTGTGTGGTGGATGAAACCACCCTCCCCGACGTTAATAAAACCAATAACGAGGTCTTTATGAATGTCCCCTTCGATCAGCTGTTCACGTGGCTGAAAGATCACAAGATTACCGAAGTCGAGTGTGTGGTCAGTGACTTGACCGGCATCGCACGCGGCAAAATCGCACCCACCAACAAGTTCCTGCATGAGCGAGGCATGCGCCTGCCGGAAAGTGTGCTGTTGCAAACGGTAACCGGGGACTTTGTCGACGACGACATCTACTACGACCTGCTGGACCCGGCGGACATCGACATGGTCTGCAAGCCGGACGCTGACGCGGTGTACGTGATTCCATGGGCCATCGAACCGACGGCAATCGTGATCCACGACACCTTCGACAAGTTCGGCAACCCGATCGAACTGTCGCCACGCAACGTGTTGAAGAAAGTGTTGCAGCTGTACACCGACAAAGGCTGGCGGCCGATTGTCGCGCCGGAAATGGAGTTCTACCTGACCCAGCGCTGCGAAGACCCGGACTTGCCGCTCAAGGCACCGATGGGCCGTTCGGGGCGCGCTGAAAGTGGTCGTCAGTCGTTTTCCATCGACGCCGCCAACGAATTCGATCCACTGTTCGAAGACGTCTACGACTGGTGCGAACTGCAAGGCCTGGACCTCGACACGCTGATCCACGAAGACGGCCCGGCGCAGATGGAAATCAACTTCCGTCATGGCAACGCGCTGGACCTGGCTGACCAGATCACCGTGTTCAAACGGACCATGCGTGAGGCGGCGCTCAAGCACAACGTCGCGGCGACGTTCATGGCCAAACCGATTGGCGATGAGCCCGGCAGCGCCATGCACATTCACCAGAGTGTGGTCGACATTGCCACGGGCCAACCGATCTTCGTCGATGCCGACGGCAACATGAGCGAACTGTTCCTGCACCACATTGGCGGCCTGCAAAAATACATCCCTAAAGTGCTGCCGATGTTTGCGCCAAACGTGAACTCGTTCCGCCGCTTCCTGCCGGACACTTCAGCGCCGGTGAACGTCGAATGGGGCGAAGAGAACCGCACCGTCGGCCTGCGTGTGCCGACTTCAAGCCCCGAAGCCATGCGTGTCGAGAACCGATTGCCGGGCGCGGATGCCAACCCTTATCTGGCGATTGCCGCCAGCCTGCTGTGTGGCTACATCGGCATGGTCGAAGGCATTGAACCGAGCGCGGCGGTACAGGGTCGAGCCTACGAACGGCGCAACCTGCGCTTGCCTATCACCATCGAAGACGCGCTGACGCAGATGGAAGAAAGCGAAACCATCGAGCGTTACCTGGGCAACAAATTCGTCAGGGGTTACGTCGCGGTCAAGCGTGCCGAGCACGAAAACTTCAAGCGCGTGATCAGCTCCTGGGAGCGTGAGTTCCTGCTGTTCAGCGTCTAACCCCTTCCCATTGATCGTTCCCACGTCGAGGCGTCGAACCGTCTGCGTGGGAATGCCTCAAGGGACGCTCCGCGTTCAAATGGGACGCAGAGCGTCCCGGGCTGCATTCCCACGCGGAGCGTGGGAACGATCACACCACCGAAACGCCTGAATAATTCAAAAACTCAAAGAGGTGTCGAATGCGTCTATTGAAATCCATGGTTCCGGTCGCGCTGACCTTATTGTTCAGCGCGGTTGCGCAGGCCCAGCCTACCGTCAGCGTCTACAACTGGACCGATTACATCGGCGACACCACCCTCGTCGACTTCCAGGCCAAATCCGGCATCAAAGTGATCTACGACGTATTCGATTCCAACGAAACCCTGGAGGGAAAACTGCTCGCCGGCCGCACCGGGTATGACGTGGTGGTGCCGTCCAACCACTTCCTCGCTCGCCAGGTGAAGGCCGGCGCGTTCCTCAAGCTGGATCGCGCGCAGTTGCCCAACTTCAAGAACCTGGACACGAAACTGCTCGCGCTGCTGGAGAAAAACGATCCGGGTAACGAGCATTCCGTGCCGTACCTGTGGGGCACCAACGGCATCGGCTACAACGTCGACAAGATCAAGCAAGTGCTGGGCGTTGATCACATCGACTCCTGGGCCGTGCTGTTCGAACCGGAAAACATCAAGAAACTCAGCCAGTGCGGTGTGTCGATGATGGATTCAGCTGATGAAGTGTTCCCGGCGATCCTCAATTACATGGGCATGGACCCGCGTAGCGAGAACCCCGAAGACTACAAAAAAGCTGAAGCCAAGCTGTTGAGCATCCGGCCTTACATCACCTATTTCCATTCGTCCAAGTACGTGTCGGATTTGGCCAACGGCGACATCTGCGTCGCCTTCGGTTATTCGGGCGATGTATTCCAGGCGGCCAACCGCGCCAAGGAAGCCAAGAACGGCGTGAACATCGCCTATGCCATTCCAAAGGAAGGCAGCAATTTGTGGTTTGACCTGCTGGCGATTCCGGCCGATGCCAGCAATCCGAAACAAGCCCATGCCTTTATCAACTACCTGCTGGACCCGCCAGTGATTGCCAAGGTCAGCGCCTCGGTCGGCTACGCCAACCCCAACCCGCCCGCGAAGGCGTTCATGGACGCTGAGTTGGTGAACAACCCTGAGGTGTATCCACCGCAGGCTGTCCTCGACAAGCTCTACATTTCGACCACCCCGCCCCAGGCGATCATGCGTTTGATGACCCGTTCCTGGAGCAAAGTGAAGTCCAACAAATGAACAACGAACACGCACAGTCCTATTACGCCGCCACGGCGCATCACCTGACGCCCTTCCCTGCGTTGACCGAGGATCTGTTCGCCGATGTCTGCGTAATCGGCGGCGGTTTTACCGGGATCAACACCGCCATCGAACTGGCACAGCGCGGGCTCTCGGTGATTGTGCTGGAAGGCCGGCGCATCGGCTGGGGCGCCAGTGGACGCAACGGCGGGCAATTGATCCGTGGCATCGGGCATGACGTCAGTGGTTTCAGTCGTTATGTCGGCGAAGACGGCGTGCGTTATCTGGAGCGCGCGGGCATCGAGTCGGTGGAATTGGTGGGCAAGCGCATTCGCGATCACGGCATCGATTGCGACTTGCGCTGGGGCTTTTGCGAACTGGCCAACACCCCGGCGCAGTTCGCCACTTTCAAAGCGGAACAGGCAGGTTTGATCGAGTCGGGTTACGCCCACGAAACGCGATTGATCGGACCGGATCAGATCCGTCAGCAGGTGGTGAACTCCGGTGTATATGCCGGGGGGCTGGTCGACATGGGTTCCGGTCATTTGCATCCACTCAACCTGGTGCTTGGCGAAGCACGGCTGGCGCAATCGCTTGGCGTGCAAATCTTCGAGCAGAGCCCGGTGCTGGAGGTGATTCATGGCAGCACCGTGCAGGTTCGTTGCGCCGCTGGCACGGTGCGCGCCGGCAGCCTTGTGCTGGCGTGCAACGCGCACCTTGAAGACCTCGAACCGACACTCAGCGGCAAGGTGCTCCCGGCGGGCAGCTACATCATTGCCACTGAACCGTTGACGCCGGAGGTGGCGGCGCAGTTGATCCCGCAGAATCTGGCGTTGTGCGACCAGAAAGTCGGGCTCGACTACTACCGGCTCTCGGCGGATCGACGCTTGCTGTTTGGCGGCGCCTGCCATTATTCCGGGCGCGATCCAGCGGACATCACCGCCTACATGCGCCCGCAGATGCTCAAGGTTTTCCCGCAACTGGCCGATGTGCGCATTGATTACCAATGGGGCGGCAAGATCGGCATCTCGGCCAATCGCTTTCCGCAGGTCGGGCGCTTGAACCAGCACCCGAACGTGTTCTACGCCCAGGGATATTCCGGGCATGGGCTGAACGTGACCCATTGGTGCGCAAAGCTCTTGGGCGAAGCGATCCATGCTGGACACAGCCAGGGCTTCGACGTGTTCAGCGCCATACCGCACATGACCTTCCCCGGTGGACCAATGCTGCGCTCGCCGTTGCTGGCGCTTGGCATGTTCTGGTATCGCCTGCGCGAATTGCTTGGCTGAAGGTCATGATCGTTCCCACGCTCTGCGTGGGAACGATCAACACGGTTAATCAGGTGTTTGCACCTTTCGATTTGCTCTATCGCTAGGCACTTCTATATTGAGGAGGTGCTCTGACTTTCCTGTGTCCTGGCGAGTGCGGCCTATGGCTACGACAAACCACCTGATCATTTGCGAGCACTGCGACAGCGTGTATGAAAAAGTCACGCTCGCCAAACATCAAAAAACCCTGTGCATACGCTGCGGCGGTGTGCTCCAGCGTTATAACGGCTTGACGGTGGAGCAACGCCTGGCGCTGACCTTCACCGCGCTGATGCTGTGGATTTTCGCCAATTTCTACCCGGTCATGAGCATCAGCCTCAAGGGCCTGAAAAACAGCGCAACTCTCTGGGATTCGGTACTGGCCCTGAGCCTCGGCCCCATCACCTTCATCGCCATGGTGGCGGCGATTGCGATGATCATCGCCCCGATTTTCCAGCTGGTGCTGCTGATCTGGGTGCTCAGCTACGCCCTCGCCTCCCGGCGCTCGCCAGGTTTCAGGTTTTGCATGCGCTGGCTGGAAACCCTCAGGCCCTGGAGCATGCTGGAGGTGTGCCTCTTGGGCGCGATGGTCGCGGTCATCAAGCTGGCCGGGTTGCTCGACGTGCTGCCCGGCATCGGCCTGTTTGCCCTCGCCATACTCAGCCTGATGATGATCCGCATCGCCGGTCGCGATATCCGTGAGCTGTGGGACGTCTTATGAAAATGCCCCCGGTCGCCAGCGAACTCAACCTGTGCTTGTGCCACAGCTGCGGCTTGGCCTGCGATATGACCCACGAGCCCCACGAATGCGAGCGTTGCGGCGCGCCACTGCACCGGCGCAAAACCAACTCGCTGGCCCGGACCTGGGCCTACATGTTCACGGCCCTGGCTTTTTACGTGCCGGCCAATCTGTTGCCGGTGATGAACACCAAGATGGTCGGTAACGGCGCAGACAGCACGATCATGGGCGGGGTGCTGGATTTCTGGCAACACGGTGCCTGGGACATCGCCTTGATCATTTTCATTGCCAGTATTGCGGTGCCGGGCATCAAGTTCGTCGCCCTGACGCTGCTGCTGGTCACGGTGCATCGCGACAGTGACTGGGCGCGCAAAGAGCGCTCAAAACTGTACCGATTCGTCGAGGTCATCGGTTATTGGTCAATGCTTGACGTGATTGTGGTGGCGCTGGTGGCCTCACTGGTCAAGTTCCAAGCCCTGGCCGATATCGAACCACGCGCGGGCATTCTGTTTTTTGGCCTGGTGGTGGTGTTCACCATGCTGTCGGCGATGAGTTTCGACCCTCGATTGATCTGGGATAGCGAGCGGTCGGACACACCACAGAACGAGGAGGACATGGATGAAGTCGCAAGCCACTGACGGGCCGCAAGCCCCCGGGCAAGCCCCGGTAAAAACTCGTCGTTTCAGCGTTTCACTGGTCTGGATCGTGCCCATTGTCGCGGTGCTGGTGGGGATTTCCCTGGTGGTCCACAGCCTGATGCAGGAAGGCCCGACCATTACCGTCACCTTCAAAACCGGTGACGGCCTGACCGCGAACAAGACCGAAGTCAAATACCGCAACGTGGTGATCGGCCAAGTCTCAGACGTCGAACTGAGCGACGATCAGAAAAGCGTGAATGCGACGATCAAGCTGGCCAAACAAGCGGAAAGCTTTACCCGCGAAGACTCGAAGTTCTGGGTGGTACGTCCGCGAATCGGGGCCGGTGGGGTATCGGGCATCGATACGCTGTTCTCAGGTGATTACATCGGTGCCGACATTGGCCAGGCCAACGCTCGCTCGAAGCATTTCAAGGGCATTGAAAACCCGCCCGCCATTACGTATGGCGAGCCAGGCAAGCGTTTCACCTTGCACACCGAGGACCTCGGTTCACTGGACATCGGGTCCCCGGTGTACTACCGAAAAATCCCGGTAGGCCAGGTCGTCGCCTACGGCCTGGATCCTGACGGCAAAGGCGTAAACATCGACATCTTCATCCACGCGCCCAACGACGCTTATGTCACCGAAAACACCCGGTTCTGGAACGCCAGCGGCTTTGATGTCAGCGTCGGTGCCAATGGTCTTGCGGTGAAGACCGAGTCGTTGTCCTCGATCCTGGTGGGTGGCATCGCGTTTCGCGCACCCGATTACAGTCCCGATGACAAGTCCGCGCCTGAAGAATATGCCTATGAATTGTTCGAGGACCAGCAGACTGCCCTCGCGCCTCCCAATGGCAAACCACAATTCCTTTCCCTGCGTTTCGACCAGGCTCTGCGCGGATTGAAAGTCGATGCGCCGGTTGAATTCCTCGGGATTGAAATCGGTAAAGTGGTCTCAGTCAATCTGGATTTCGACGATAAGAAAAAGAGCTTCCCGGTCAATGTCGGCATCGTCATCTACCCGCAACGCCTGGGTAGGGCGCACACAAAATTGCTCAAAGCCTACAACCATGACCCCAGTGACGAAGCAGGTGGGGTGCGGCTTATCGGCACTTTTATCGAGAATGGCCTACGTGCACAGGCACGCAGTGGCAGCCTGTTGACCGGTCAGTTGTACATCGCGCTGGATTTCTATCCGAAAGCTGAAAAAGTCGTGTTCGATCCAAGTGTTCGCCCAGTCAGCATTCCGACCGTTCCCGGCAGCCTTGAAGAACTCCAGGGAAAACTGGAAGCCATTGTCGACAAGCTCAATAAACTGCCGATGGAACGCATCGCCGGCAACCTGGACAGCAACCTCGTCGAATTGCGTAAAGGTCTGGCGCAGTTCAATGCCAAGACCCTGCCCGGTGTGCAGACAACCCTGGCCGATGTCAGCAAGACGTTGCAATCAGCCAGTTCGACCTTGGCCGAGGATTCACCACAACGAGAACAGTTGACCCAGACCCTGGACGAACTGGGACGCATGTCGCGCTCCTTGCGTGAGCTCTCGGATTACCTGGGGCGGCATCCGGAATCGCTGATTCGCGGGCGCCCCAACAACGCCGCGCCGATGGACCTGAAAGCGCCGCCGCGCAACTGACCACAGGAGCAATACCCATGGCTTTGAAGCTGAAAATCACCTTGGTCACCGCGCTGTTGCTGCTTGCCGCATGCCGCAGTGACCCGATTCATTTCCACACCCTGATTCCGGCACAGCCAGGAGGAACAGCCAGGGGCAACGCTGCGGATGCCGTCATTGAAAGCATTACCGTGCCGCCGCAAGTCGATCGCCCGCAGATCGTTATCCGTCAGGGCAGCAGTGGGCTGGTCATACTTGAAACCGAATGGTGGGGTGCGAGCCTGCCGGATGAATTGAGCAGCGCGCTGGTGGATCAACTGATCAACAGCAATCTGCAGCACAAAGTGTCCTTGCGCGTGGATGTACAACGCTTTGATTCGATACCCGGCCAATACGCGCTGATCGACGTTAAATGGCGTCTGCGCAATCCCGGCGATACCGACAACACACTGGTGACATGCCGCAGCACCTTTCAGACACCTTCAGGCCCAAGCATCGATGATTTGGTGGTCGCCCATCAGAACAACCTGAAACGCCTGACCGCGCTCATCAGCCAAGCGGCCAAAGGCCCCTCGCGGGGTTGCCCTGCGTCACCCTGAACCGACCGCTGCAAGTGAAGCACGCTCAAACTCGACGGTGCGCACGTTTGTGCGCGTCCGTTTTATGTAAACAACGTAGGAGATAACAATTTGCAACAACTTATTAATGACGCTGCGGCAACATCTCTGCAATTTTTTCACATTCGTTTCACTCCTCCGCTACCTGGGCAGATTTAATTTTAGGCGCATCGTTCCCCACCTTTGATAACGAAGAACTCATGACTTCTCGGTTAATAAAACTGGCGTCACTCAGCGCAGCCCTCGTCGTGGTTGCACTGGTTTCAGGCTTTGCCTATTGGTCAAGATCGCCAGTCAATCTGGGCGGTGCCAACCCCGAAGTCCGATCTCAATTGCTGCGGCAATGGCAAGACGGCGAAGTCGTTGCACTGGTTCGTCATGCCGAGCGTTGTGACCGTTCCAGCAACCCGTGCTTCGGCCCGGCGGACGGCATAACCAAAGTGGGTAACGAGTCCGCCATCGCTGTGGGCCAAGGTTTCGCGCGGCTGGGCATGGAGCAGACCGATGTCATAAGCAGCCCGGCCACTCGTACGGCGCAAACGGCGCACGCAATGTTCAGCAAAGATGTGAACGCTCAGGACTGGCTCGCCAGTTGTGGCAAACCCCTGCGTAACGATATCGTGGCCCATAAACGTGCTAACCATAATCTGGTGCTGGTCACTCACAGTGGCTGCATCAGCGATTTTGAGGCACAAACAGGCTACCCTCATGCGGCAACAAGCGAATATGGCAGTTCTTTGCTCGTCCACATTGACGCGAAAGGGGAACTAAAAATAGTTGGGATCGTGAAGGCCGATGACTGGAAATCCTTGCTGCAAGGCAGCAGCGTCCAGTAACGAACTTTAACGACTACAGCAGCCTCACGCTTTTGATTATTTTCAATTTTAAAATTGCGCTCTCGCGTATAGCGCCAAGGACGAAAAATGACGTCTCGTAACCTCCTGCCCAACACTATTTCCCGTGCGCCCACTCCGCTCGACCGCTGGCTATTGCCCGGCCTGCTGTTGGCATTCGTGATGTTCTACCTGTTACCGATGCTGACCCACGGCCTGTGGATCCCCGACGAAACCCGCTATGCCCAGATCAGCCAGGAAATGCTCCTCAGCGGCAACTGGATTTCTCCGCATTTCATGGGCATTCTCTACTTCGAAAAACCCATTGCCGGTTACTGGATGATCGCCATCGGCCAGGCCGTGTTTGGCGACAACCTGTTCGGCGTGCGTATTGCCTCGGCAGTGAGCACCGGCCTGAGTATCTGGCTGGCGTATCTTATTGCCCAGCGATTCTGGAACGATCCGCGCAAAAGTTTCGCCTGCGCAATGCTCTACATGAGTTTCGGCCTGATCGCGGGGCAAGCCGGGTACGCCAACCTCGATCCGCAATTCACGCTCTGGGTCAACTTGAGCCTTGTAGCCTTGTGGTTTGCCCTCGATAGCCAGTCTTCACGGGGTAAATTGGGGGCTTGGGCATTGTTGGGCGTTGCCTGTGGCATGGGCTTCATGACCAAAGGCTTTCTTGCCTGGCTGCTGCCGGTGTTGATCGCCCTGCCCTACATGATCTGGCAGCGCCGGATGGGTGAACTGCTCCGTTACGGTCCACTGGCAGTAGTCGTGGCTGCGCTGGTGAGTCTGCCGTGGGTGCTCGCCATTCACCATCAGGAACCTGATTTCTGGCGGTTTTTCTTCTGGAACGAACACGTCCGCCGGTTCTCCGCCGAGAATGCCCAGCACGCTCGACCATGGTGGTTTTACCTGCCGCTGCTGCTTGCTTCGAGCTTGCCTTGGGCGGTACTGCTGCCCAATACACTGATCGACGGCTGGAAAAACAAGCGTCAACCGGTGATTGGCTTCCTGCTGCTCTGGATGCTCCTGCCACTGGCCTTCTTCAGTACAAGTAGCGGAAAACTGCCGACTTACATCATGCCGTGCCTGTTGCCTCTGGCCTTGCTGATGGGGCACGCAATCATGGAGATGCTGAGCCAGCAGCGAGGCAAGCTGATTCGCATCAACGGCGTGGTCAACGTCGTTATCGCTACCGTGGCCCTGATCGCACTGCTGTATCTGCAGGCCACTAAAGAGATCTACGCAAACACCGAGATGTTCAGTCTGTCCCTGATGTTCTTCGCCTTGATCGGCTGGATCATCGCCAACGCCTTGCAAGTTCTGCGTCCACTGTTGTTCTGGGCCATGCCAGCCCTTGGACTCTGGTTGCTGGTGGCGTTGCTACCGGCGGCGATGCCGTCACAGATTGTTAATAGCAAGATGCCCGACCAGTTCATCGCCGAGCATCTGGACGCATTAAGCCAGACATCCTCCTTGCTCAGTAATGACCTGGGCGCGGCATCGGCCTTGTCGTGGCGGCTCAAGCGGCCGCAGGTCGACCTCTTCAACACTATCGGCGAGCTGAAATACGGTCTCGACGACCCCGCCATGGCATCGCGCAAAGTGACGATGGACAATGTGGGGCAATGGATGACCGAAGCTCGCAAGAAAGGTGCGGTCGGTGTAGTGATGCGGGTCAACAGCGTCCAGGAAGTGCAGGAGGTCGAACTGTTGCCCATCGATGGCAAACGCTATCAACGCGGCAACCTGGAGATTCTGATCTTCCCGCAAAGCCAACCTTGACCAGCTAACGCCACATCAGCGCTTCACCTAAAGGAAAACCTTTCATGAAGTTTTGGACAACTGACAGGGGCGCATTGGCGCTCCTGCTGGGCGCGTGTGCGCTGATGCTGTTACTGGGATTGGGCGGTCGGGAGTTATGGGGAGCGGAAACCCGATGGGCCAACATCGCGTTGCAGATGCTGCAGAGCGGTGACTATTTCGATCCGTACCTCAAGGGCGGCCCGTATTACGACAAACCACTGCCCTCCTACTGGCTGATCACAGCGACCGCATGGCTGATCGGTGGTTTGAACCACTGGTCATTGCGCCTGACCTCGGTCATTGCCGCGTGGCTCACCGTCTGGCTGGTTTACTTGATCGGCGAGCAGCTCTTTCGCAAAGGCACCGGCCTGATTGCCGGCTGGATGCTGGCGACCACCTTCTATTTCATCTTCTGGGCACGCGTCGCCACGGCTGACATCCTCACCGTGTGCGGTGTCGTGGCTGCAGTCTGGTGGTATTGGCGCGGGCCGGATGACACGCGTTTCAGTCGCTACCTGGGCTTTTTCCTGTTGCTGTCCCTGACCTCACTGCTCAAAGGCTTGATCGGGTTCATTCTGCCGGGCCTGGTGTTATTGCCGCATGTCGTGCAGGACGGTCGCTGGAAACGCCACCTCAATCTGCGGATGTGCGCCGCCTTGGTCATCGCCGGGGCGTTCTACATGACGCCGTTCCTGTTGTCGCATATCTATGGCGCACCGACTTATGGCGAAAGCGGCCTGGGCCTGGTGTTGCGCGAAAACGTCGTACGGTTTTTCCAGCCGTTCGACAACATCGGACCGATTTACACCTACCTGATCTACCTACCGGTCTACACCTTGCCGTGGGCGCCTTGCTGGCTGCTGGGGTTGTGGGTAGCGCTGCGCAACTGGCGCAACGTCGAACCCAATACCCGCTGGCTGGTGTGGGGCCTGGGTCTGTTGATGCTGTTTTTCACCGCCAGTGGCAGTCGACGCAGTTATTACGTATTGCCCTTGGTGCCCTTCGCCCAGTTGCTGGGTGCGTGGTGGATCACTCGGCGAATGGCTGAGCGCAACGAGACCGGCAGGTTCAGTCGCAAGTTGAAAATCGGTTTCGGCGTGGCCACCGTGTTTTTGGTGTTGGTGGTCGGTGTCGTCTATCCGTGGACCAACGGTGGCGGTGGCGTGATTGCATTCGCCGAAACGGTCAAGCTTGAAGCCAGCAAACGTGCGCCTCTGGATAAATGGAACATGGTGATGATCGAGGTGGACAACAAATTGCCGATGTACCTGCAAACCGGCGGCGCTCCCTTCTATTACGTACAGGAAAGCCAGGACTTTCCCCGCAACGGCAATACCGAGGCGCTGATGGCCTGGCTGGACCGCACCAGCGGCCAACACTGGGATCCGCAGCGCACCATTGTCATCGCGCAGTTCCGCAATGGCGATGCGTTACCGTTGAACTACCTGGGTTCAGATCATCAGGTCATCACCACCACACCCACCAACGGCGAACGCATGTTTCATGCCCGTGAGGACCAGAGCGTTGCCTATATCCCTGGCATTCAGTAGCTAATTCACCGGACAATGGTCAGCGGCGCTGCTAATCTGAATGGAAATGACATGTATTAACGGTTTTTTTAACGTTTTTTTCTCATTTGCCCCTCTACATTCGCAGCCATTCAAAAATTGCAAATGATTCGCATTGATACACACGCGAGTCGTTTGCATGATGACCATTACCAGGAGCTGCTACCGAATGACCGCCCGAGTCCCCGCGTTTCTGAAAAAAGCATTATTGGCCACCGCGCTGATCAGCGCCGCCCACGTGTATGCCGCCGATACCGACGGCATCGTGGTCTATAACGCTCAGCACGAGAGCCTGACCAAAGCCTGGATTGACGGCTTTACCAAGGAAACCGGGATCAAGGTTACCGTGCGCAATGGCGACGACACCGAGATGGGTAATCAGATCGTGCAGGAAGGCGCCGCGTCCCCTGCCGACGTGTTCCTGACCGAAAACTCCCCGGCCATGGTGCTGGTCGACAACGCGGGGCTTTTTGCACCGGTTGCACCGGCCACCCTCGAGCAGGTCGGCGAAGCTTATCGTCCGGCCCATGGCAAATGGGTCGGTATCGCCGCGCGCTCCACCGTGTTTGTCTATAACCCAAGCAAACTGCCCGAAGCCGAGCTGCCAAAATCGCTGATGGACCTTGCCGGCCCGAACTGGAAAGGCCGCTGGGGAGCATCGCCCGCCGGTGCCGACTTCCAGGCTATCGTCGCGGCAGTGCTGGAACTCAAGGGCGAAGCGGCTACGCTTGAATGGCTCAAAGCGATGAAAACCAATTTCACTGCCTACCGCGGCAACAGCGCCGTGCTCAAGGCGGTCAACGCCGGGCAGGTCGACAGCGGCGTGATCTATCACTACTACAGCTTCGGCGACCAGGCCAAAACGGGCGAGAACAGCAAGAACACCGCCCTGCACTACTTCAAGCACAAGGATCCGGGCGCCTTCGTCAGCGTTTCGGGTGGCGGCGTCCTGGCCTCCAGCCAGCACAAGGAACAGGCTCAGGCGTTCCTGAAATGGGTGACGGGCAAAGACGGCCAGAACATCCTGAAAACCGGCAACTCGTTTGAGTACGCCGTGGGCAAAAATGCGCAATCCAATCCAAAACTGGTGCCATTGCAACAGCTCGATGCGCCAGCGGTCGATGCTTCAAAACTCGACAGCAAAAAAGCCGTGGAGCTGATGACTCAAGCGGGGCTGCTCTAATTGATACCTGAAACACTGCCCGCGAATGTACCCGCGGCGATTCCCGACAACCTGCGCAGACGCTCCCGCGGCCTCTTCGCGGGTCGCGGTGGCGCGTGGGTCATCGGTTTGTCGGTGCTGGTTTCGCTGCTGGCACTGATGCCGATTGCCTTTGTCATCGGGGTCTCGATCCAGACCGGCTGGGCAACGCTCGTGCCGTTGGTGTTTCGGCCACGGGTCGGCGAATTGCTGATCAACACCGTGTTGCTGGTGGTGATCACGATTCCCCTGTGCATTGCGCTTGGCCTGGCCCTGGCCTGGCTGACGGAACGCACCAACCTGCCGGGGCGACGTGCCTGGTCGTTGCTGGCGACAGCGCCACTGGCGGTGCCGGCCTTCGTGCACAGTTATGCATGGGTCAGCCTGGTGCCGCCGATACACGGGCTGTTTGCCGGGGTGCTGGTCTCGGTGATTGCCTACTTCCCGTTTCTGTACTTGCCTGTCGCCGCAACGTTGCGGCGGCTCGACCCGGCCATCGAAGACGTGGCCGAATCGATGGGGCTCAAGCCTTGGGCGATCTTTATTCGCGTGGTGCTGCCGCAACTGCGTCTGGCCATCTGCGGCGGCGCCTTGCTGGTGGGCCTGCACCTGCTGGCCGAATACGGCCTGTACGCGATGATCCGCTTCGACACCTTCACCACGGCGATCTTCGATCAGTTCAAATCGACCTTCAACGGGCCCGCCGCGCACATGCTGGCCAGTGTGCTCGCTCTGTGCTGCCTGGCGATGCTGACTGCCGAATCGGCTGCTCGTGGCTCGGCGCGTTACGCCCGGGTCGGTTCCGGCAGCGCGCGTGAGCAACGGGTTGTGCGCCTGGGCGGCGGATCGACTGCACTCGGGCTGACGCTGCAAATCAGCACCTGCTTGCTGGCACTGGGTGTTCCATTGATTACGCTGGGCAAATGGCTGATAGCCGGTGGCACACAGGTCTGGGACATGGCCCAGCTGATACCCGCGCTTGAACAAACGCTGCTGTTGGGGGCCGCAGGCGCGGCGCTCACCACCTGCGCGGCCATTCCGATCGCGTGGCTGTCGATTCGTTCTCCGGGTCGTCTGCAACGCTTGCTGGAAAGCTGCAACTACATCACCAGCTCGTTGCCCGGCATCGTCGTGGCGCTGGCCCTGGTGACCGTGACCATTCATTTCGCCCGACCGATCTACCAGACCACCATCACGGTCCTGCTGGCGTACCTGCTTATGTTCTTGCCGCGCGCCCTGGTCAGTTTGCGCGCGGGTATCGCGCAAGCACCGGTGGAGCTGGAAAACATAGCGCGCAGCCTCGGCCGCTCGCCTGCGCAGGCTTTGTGGCTGGTCACCCTGCGCCTGGCCGCCCCCGGTGCAGCCGCTGGCGCCGCGCTGGTGTTTCTGGCGATCACCAACGAGCTGACCGCGACCCTGTTGCTCGCGCCCAATGGCACCCGCACCCTGGCCACCGGCTTCTGGGCGCTGACCAGTGAAATCGACTACGTCGCCGCAGCGCCCTATGCCCTGCTGATGATCCTGCTGTCGCTCCCGTTGACCGGACTCCTCTATCACCAATCCAAACGAACGGCTGGCCGATGAACGCTCTTGAACTCCACTCGATCTCCAAGTTCTACGGCTCCCAGCGGGCCTTGGAAAACGTCAGTCTGTCAGTGCCGACTGGCAGCCGAACGGTGATTGTCGGCCCTTCCGGCTCCGGTAAAACCACGCTGTTGCGGATGATCGCCGGCTTCGAGTTCCCGGACACCGGCAGCCTCTCGCTTAACGGCCAGACATTGGTCGATGAGACCCACGAAGTCCCGGCGCATCAGCGTTTGATTGGTTACGTTCCCCAAGATGGCGCCCTGTTTCCACACATGACCGTGGCCGCCAACATCGGTTTTGGGCTGTCCACCAAAGGTGAGGCAAAGCAGCAACGCATCGCCGAATTGATGGACAGCGTGGCCCTGGACGCAAAAATGGCCAATCGTTGGCCCCATGAACTGTCCGGCGGCCAACAACAGCGAGTGGCGCTGGCACGGGCCCTGGCGCAGCAGCCACGCCTGATGCTGCTGGACGAGCCGTTCTCGGCACTCGATACCGGCCTTCGCGGCGCCATGCGCAAAATGGTTGCGCGATTGCTGAGCGATGCTGGCGTGACCACCATTCTGGTCACCCACGACCAGAGTGAAGCGTTGTCGTTCGCCGATCAGTTGGCCGTCATGCGCGATGGTCGCCTGGTTCAGTCAGGCCATCCGCTGGACCTTTACCGTTATCCCGATGATGAACAGACGGCGCTGTTTCTCGGCGATGCCGTGGTCATGCCCGCCAGAATCGAAGCCGGGTGGGCCCATTGCGATCTGGGACGCATACCGGTCAACAATCACAGGAACAACAACTCGGCGCAGATCATGTTGCGCCCCGAGCAACTGCAACTGATCAGCATCCAGCCCAGCCCTGCCGAAGGTCCCGGGTGCCGCGCCGTGGTGACCGACCGGGATTTCAGCGGCAACACCTGCACCTTGACCGTGGAATTGCAGCCTTCAACGGCTGGGGAACAGCCAGGCCGGTCCTTGATGGTGCGCAGCTCCGGCATGTATGCACCGCCTGCCGGCAGTGCAGTTCACGTCTCGACGATTGGCCACGCCCACGTCTTGGGTGAGTCCTGATTTCACCCCGTCAAAGATCGAACCGGTCCACCGCCCGCCGCCGCTCGTTGTCGTCACGCACATCGTAGTTGGCGGTGGTCTGGATGTTGCTGTGGTGCGCAAGTTTCTGCGCGATCGACAGGTCGAACTCCTCGATCACCCGGGTAATGAACGAACGGCGGAAATCATGCGGCATGATTTTCACGCCGACCTGCGCACCGCGTTGCCGGGCGATGTAATAGATCGCATGCTTGGTGATGCGCTCGCGGGTGATGTGACTGCCACGGCGGATTCGGTTGAACAGGAACGGATCGTCCACTTCACCTTCCTTGAGCAGCGAACGGCGCAGCTCCAGCCAGTCCTGCAGCTTGGCAAAGGCCCAGGCCGGTGCGTATTTGATCAATTGCTTGTTGCCCTTGGCCATGACCCGCAAGCTGCGTTCGGCAAAATCCACCTGTGACAGGTCGAGGTCCACCGACTCGGACTTGCGCATCCCCGAACCATACAAAATCCCGATGATCGCCGCGTCTCTCAGCCCTTGTGGACGCGGATCCGCCGCGCAAACCGCCATGAGTTCTTGAATCAGCGAGCGCCTCAGGTTGCGGCCCTGGGACAACCGCGTGCCGGCAATCCCCTTGACCGAACGCATTTTCAGCAAGTGCTCCTGGCTGATCAGGCTCATGCGCCACGCTTCGTTCATCACCCCACGCACTGCGTTGACGTAGAGCGAGGAAGTATTCGGCGCGTAACCGTCCGCGCGCAATGCCGCCACCAGCGCAATGACATTTTCAGGTTGAAGCTGATGCCAGGGAATCTCCTCGACATTCATGTCCTCGAACCCCAAACGGTCGGCTGCATCCTGCAAAACATAGCGCATGGTCAACTGACTGGACGGCGCCAGTCGGGCCAGGTAGACGGTCATCGGGTTGGTTTTTGAAGTGACGGGATCGGTAATAGGTAAGTCAGTCAAACGTAACGGCCTTGATTGGAAACACTTGAACAAAACAACTAAGAGTTGCAACAATATTTATGTAACGCGAGACACTTGCGCAGGAATGGACTTCGAAGAAGCAGGGTGAGCGGTGCAAGCCTGAACAGTGCCTGTATGACTTCCAGATAAACGATTACTCGACTGGCTTTTCATGTTCCTTTCACAAAATCTGGCATAACCTTGATTGATCTGGAAAAAGTCTGCTCCTCGCCCAAACTGCCGACACAAACGACAAAAGTCAATTGAGGTCGCGCATCGCGATGCTGAGTCAAGTAATTGATGCAGCGCTGATTTTTAGTCTAAGCTTTCGTTGGATCCAACGAATCAGCGCTGAACGTCCGTAATTTTTTCAACCCCGAGGTGCCAATGAGTCAGGCTTTTCTCCCCTTCTCCCGCCCGAGTATAGGCGATGAAGAAATTGCCGCCGTAGAGCAAGTATTGCGCTCTGGCTGGATCACGACCGGGCCGAAAAACCAGGAACTGGAAGAGCAGTTTGCCCATTACGTGGGCTGCCGTCATGCCGTGGCACTTTCCTCGGCCACTGGCGCAATGCATATCACGTTGCTGGCGCTGGGAATCGGTCCAGGGGATGAAGTGATCACACCCTCCCAGACTTGGGTGTCCACCGCCAACATGATTTGCCTGCTGGGCGCCACACCCGTATTCGTCGACGTTGACCGTGACACGCTGATGAGCGACGTGTCCAGCATCGAAGCGGCCATCACCCCACGCACCAAGGCAATCATTCCGGTGCACTACGCCGGCGCCGCATTTGATCTGGACCCGCTTTATGCGCTGGCCGACAAGCACGGCATTGCGGTTATCGAAGACGCCGCCCATGCCGCTGGCACCTTGTATAAAGGCCGCCACGTCGGCGCCCAAGGCACGGCAATTTTCTCGTTCCACGCGATCAAGAACATGACCTGCGCCGAAGGCGCGATGTTCGTCAGTGACGATGAAGCCCTCGCCAATCGAGTGCGCATGCTCAAGTTTCACGGCCTGGGCGTTGATGCCTACGACCGCCTGACCCATGGCAGAAAACCTCAAGCCCAAGTGATTGAGCCGGGTTTCAAATACAACCTGGCCGATATCAACGCCGCCATTGCCCTGGTACAACTCAAGCGCCTTGATGAGATCAATGCCAAGCGTACCGAACTGGCCCAGACCTACCTGCAGCGTCTGGAAGGCTCGAAGGCACTGCCGTTGGTCATGCCGACCTACCCGCAGCAACACGCCTGGCACCTGTTCATCCTGCGCATTGACGCCGAGCGCTGCGGACTGGATCGCGAAGCCTTCATGAAGGCCTTGCAGGAGCAGAACATCGGCACCGGTATTCATTTCATCGCAACGCACTTGCATACCTACTACCGTCAGCGCTTTCCTGACATCTATCTCCCCAACACCGAATGGAACTCTGCACGCCTGTGCTCGATTCCGTTATTCCCCGACATGACCACCGACGATGTCAATCGTGTCGTCGATGCCATTGAAAACACTCTGGACACACGCCTGTGAAACCGTATCCGATCCATTGCGTGTCGATCGTCATCCCGGTCTACAACGAGCAAGACAGCCTGCCGGAGTTGCTCCGACGCACCGAAGCGGCATGCGAGCAACTGAACCACGACTATGAAATCGTCCTGGTCGATGACGGCAGCCGCGACGACTCCGCGCAAATCCTTGAAGAAGCTGCCCAGCGTGAGTCCAGCAAGGTGGTCGCGGTCATTCTCAACCGCAACTACGGCCAGCACGCCGCAATCATGGCCGGTTTCGAACAGTGCAAAGGCGACGTGGTCATCACGCTCGACGCCGACCTGCAGAACCCTCCGGAAGAAATTCCGCGCCTGGTCGCCCAGGCCGAACTCGGTTACGACGTCGTCGCCACGGTCCGCAGCAATCGTCAGGATTCGGCCATGCGCCGCTGGCCTTCGAAGCTGATCAACCTCGCCGTGCAGCGCTCCACCGGCGTTGCCATGAGCGACTACGGCTGCATGCTGCGGGCCTATCGTCGGACCATCGTCGATGCCATGCTCGCCTGCCGTGAGCGCAGCACGTTCATCCCGATTCTGGCCAACAGTTTCGCCCGGCACACCACGGAAATCCTGGTGATGCACGCCGAGCGCGAGCACGGCGAGTCCAAGTACAGCCCGATGCGTCTGATCAACCTGATGTTTGACCTGATCACTTGCATGACCACCACGCCGTTGCGGCTGCTGAGCATTGTCGGCTTCGCCATGGCGGCACTCGGCGTGTTGTTTGCAACCGCGCTGATTGTCCTGCGCCTGGCCTTCGGCGCCAGCTGGGCAGGCCATGGCACGTTCGTGCTGTTCGCGGTGTTGTTCGTGTTCACCGGCGGGCAATTTATCGGCATGGGGCTGTTGGGTGAATACCTGGGCCGCATGTACAGCGATGTTCGCGCACGCCCACGTTTCTTCATCGAAAAAGTTCTGCGTAGCCAACCCGCCACGCCAGTTTCCGTTGTCACTGTTGACGGCCTCACTTCCACTTCTTCAGATCAGGTTCTCTCATGAGCGCAAAAGCTGTTGTCTTCGCCTATCACGATATTGGCTGTGCCGGCATCGAATCCTTGCTCGACTCGGGTTTCGACATCGCCGCGGTGTTTACCCATGCCGATGATCCGAAGGAAAACGCCTTTTACGGCTCTGTAGCGCAACTGTGCGCGCGCAAAGGCATCCCGGTGCATGCCCCGGAAGACGCCAACCATCCTCTGTGGATCGAGCGCATCAGCAAACTCAATCCTGAGTACCTGTTTTCCTTCTACTACCGCAACCTGTTGAGCGAACCGCTGTTGGCCACGGCCAGCAAAGGCGCATTCAACCTGCACGGTTCGTTGCTGCCGCGCTATCGCGGTCGCGCACCGGCCAACTGGGTGCTGGTCAATGGTGAAACCGAAACCGGTGTGACCCTGCACCGCATGGTCAAGCGCGCCGACGCTGGCGCAATCCTGGCCCAGAAAAAAGTTGCGATCGAGCGCAGCGACACCGCACTGACCCTGCACGGCAAATTGCGCCAGGCCGCTTCCGACCTGCTGCACGACACCCTGCCTCTGCTGCTTGCCGGCAAAGCCGTCGAAACGCCGCAGGACGAATCCAAAGCCACCGTATTCGGTCGCCGCACCCCTGCCGACGGCAAGCTCGAGTGGAAGCGCCCGGCTGAAGAACTGTTCAACCTGGTCCGCGCTGTCACCCAGCCTTACCCGGGCGCATTCTGCGACGTGGGCGAACACAAACTGATCGTCTGGAGCGCAGAAGTCGCCAAGGGCAATGAAGGTCAGAAACCAGGGCGAGTCATCAGCGTCGATCCACTGCGCATCGCGTGTGGCGAAGACTCTCTGGTAATCACCTCCGGCCAGCGCAACGAAGCCGGCTTGTACCTGAGTGGCCCGCAACTGGCCAACGAACTGGGTCTGGTCGACGGCTCCATGCTGCGCGGCGCCGAGTCGGGCCGCGGCCCGCGTCGCACTCGAGTGCTGATCCTCGGTGTGAACGGCTTCATCGGCAATCACTTGTCCGAGCGTCTGCTGCGTGACGACCGCTATGAAGTGTACGGCCTGGACATTGGTTCGGACGCCATCGAGCGTCTGCGTAAACACCCGCGCTTCCACTTCGTCGAAGGCGACATCAGCATTCACTCCGAGTGGATCGAATACCACATCAAGAAGTGCGACGTGGTTCTGCCGCTGGTGGCAATTGCCACCCCGATCGAATACACCCGTAACCCGTTGCGCGTGTTCGAGCTCGACTTCGAAGAAAACCTGAAGCTGGTTCGTTACTGCGTCAAGTACAACAAGCGCGTGATCTTCCCGTCGACTTCCGAAGTCTATGGCATGTGCCAGGATCAGAACTTCGACGAGGACACCTCCAACCTCATCGTTGGTCCGATCAACAAGCAGCGCTGGATCTACTCGGTCTCCAAGCAACTGCTTGACCGGGTCATCTGGGCCTATGGCCAGAAAGGCCTGAACTTCACCCTGTTCCGTCCGTTCAACTGGATGGGGCCACGCCTGGACCGTCTGGACTCGGCGCGTATCGGCAGCTCACGTGCGATCACTCAATTGATCCTGAACCTGGTTGAAGGCACGCCGATCCGCTTGTTCGACGGCGGTGAACAAAAACGCTGCTTTACTGACATCGCCGACGGCGTTGAAGCACTGGCACGGATCATCGACAACGATAACGATGCCTGCAACGGCCAGATTATCAACATCGGTAACCCGGACAACGAAGCCAGCATTCGTCAGTTGGGCGAAGAGCTTCTGCGTCAGTTCGAAGCTCACCCGTTGCGCGACAACTTCCCTCCGTTCGCCGGCTTCCGCGACGTAGAAAGCAAAGCGTTCTACGGCACCGGCTATCAGGACGTGTCCCACCGCAAACCGAGCGTCGCCAACGCCAAGCGCCTGCTGGGCTGGACGCCGACCGTAGAGATGACCGAAACCATCGGCAATACACTGGACTTCTTCCTGCGTGAGGCCATGCTTGAAATCTCGGAGTCCTCCAAAGAAGAATCACGCTGATGCAGGCTGGCCTTCGAATCGATGTCGACACTTACCGAGGCACCCGTGAGGGGGTGCCTCGTCTGCTTGAAATCCTCGATGAAGCGCAGGTCAAGGCAACGTTTTTCTTCAGTGTCGGACCGGACAACATGGGGCGCCATTTATGGCGCCTCATCCGCCCGCAATTCCTCTGGAAAATGTTGCGCTCCAACGCCGCGGGCCTGTATGGCTGGGACATCTTGCTGGCCGGTACGGCCTGGCCTGGCAAACCGATTGGCCGTGATCTCGGCCACTTGATGCGCCAGGCCCAGGCAGCCGGGCATGAAGTTGGCCTGCACGCCTGGGATCACCATGGCTGGCAGGCCAATGCCGGACGCTGGAGCGACGCGCAGTTGATCGAACAGATCCGCCTGGGCGTGGATACCCTCAGCGATATCCTCGGGAAAAAAGTCGAGTGTTCGGCATCTGCCGGTTGGCGTGCGGATGAACGGGTGATCGAGGCCAAAGAGACATTCGGCTTTCGCTATAACAGCGACTGTCGTGGCCAGAACCTGTTTCGGCCGATCCTGGCCGAGGGTGGTTTGGCTGCCCCGCAAATCCCGGTCGACCTGCCGACTTTCGATGAAGTGGTGGGCCCAATGGTGGCCGCCAAGGATTTCAACGCGTTCATTCTCGATCGATTCAAACCAGAGAACCTCAACGTCTACACTATTCACGCCGAAGTAGAAGGGATTCTGATGGCTAACGATTTCCGTCAATTGCTGGCCGATGCACGCCAGCGTGACATTCGTTTTACTCCCTTGGGTGATCTTTTGCCCGAGACCCTTGCCACCTTGCCAACGGGACGTGTCGTGCGCGGCAACCTTGACGGCCGAGAAGGCTGGCTCGGAGTGCAACACGCATGAGTAATCGCTTGGCATTACCGCTGTTGCTGGGGATTTTCCTGTTGGCCTACTTGTTGCCATTGGGCAGCCACGGTTTATGGATTCCCGATGAAACCCGCTACGCCCAGATCAGCCAGGACATGCTCCTGAGTGGTAACTGGGTGTCTCCGCATTTCATGAGCCTGCGCTATTTCGAAAAACCGGTAGCGGGTTACTGGATGATTGCCGCCAGCCAGGCATTGTTTGGTCAGAACCTGTTCGGCGTGCGCTTCGCCTCGGCCCTGAGCATGGGCCTTAGCGTATTGCTGTGCTTCCTGGTCGCCCGTCGCCTGTGGAACGATCCGCGCAAGAGCTTTGCCTGTGCGCTGCTGTACATGAGTCTGACGGTGATCGCCGCTCAGGCCGGTTACGCCAATCTCGATCCGCAATTCACCTTTTGGGTCAACCTGAGTCTGGTCGCGTTGTGGTTTGCGCTGGACAGCACTGACCGCACCCGCCGTTTGATCGGCTGGGCGGTGCTGGGGCTCGCCTGCGGCATGGGTTTCATGACCAAGGGGTTTCTCGCCTGGTTACTGCCGGTACTCGTCGCCCTGCCCTGGATGATCTGGCAAAAACGTTGGCGTGAACTGCTGATCTACGGTCCGCTGGGGATTGTCGTGGCCATTGCGGTCAGCTTGCCGTGGGTCCTGTCGGTGCACGCGCAAGAACCCGATTACTGGCGCTTCTTCTTCTGGCATGAACACATTCGCCGCTTTGCCGGTGACGATGCCCAGCATGACGCGCCGTGGTGGTTCTATCTGCCGTTGCTGGTCGGCTTCAGTTTGCCATGGGTGGCGTTACTGCCTCCCGCACTGAAGCAGGCGTGGCAAAGCCGCAAACAGGCTCACATCGGCTTCCTGTTGCTGTGGTTGCTGATGCCGCTGCTGTTTTTCAGCCTGAGCAAAGGCAAATTGCCGAGTTATATCCTGCCGTGCCTGCTGCCATTGGCGTTGCTGCTGGGCAATGCGCTGGCTGACCGGCTCAAGCTGGAACAGGGTCGGGTGATTGGGCTCAACGGTCTGCTCAACCTGATCCTGGGCGTGACCCTCCTGCTCGCGTTGGTCTACCTGCAACTGAAAAAGCCGCTGTACGACCATGAATTGCACAATCTGGTATTGGTATTCATCGGCCTGATCGGCTGGATCATGGCGAACCTGCTGCAAGCCTTCCGCCCCCTGCAATGCTGGGCTGCGCCGGCATTCGGCAGCCTGCTGCTGATCGGACTGTTGCCCGCCGGGCTGCCCAATTCGGTGGTGTCGAACAAGACGCCTGACCAGTTCATCCTGCATCACGTCGACGAACTGGCGCAGACCGGTAAATTGTTGAGCAACGATCTTGGTGCTGCTTCGGCCCTGGCCTGGCGCCTGAAACGCCCCGACGTTGCGTTGTACAACACGGTAGGCGAGCTGAAATACGGACTTGCCTATCCTGATAGCTCGAAGCAGCGGGTGGACACCGACAGCGTACAAGAATGGATGCGCGAAGCCCGTCGCAACGGTTCTGTCGGCGTGGTGATGCGGGTCAAGGGTGACGATGAGTTGCAAGAAATCGAGCTCTTGCCCAAAGACGGCAAACGTTACGAACAAGGCAACCTGGTCATTCTGATCTTCCCTCAAGGTGCGTCATGAGCCTGCTACTGCTCCTGGTCGCGTGCCTGCTGACCTGTCTGGGCCAGATCGCCCAGAAGTACGCCGTCGAGAGTTGGCGCGACAAGCCGTCGGGCTGGGGTGAAAAACTGTGTTCGCCCTGGCTTTGGCTGGCACTCGCCTCGTTGGGATCGGGCCTGCTCGTCTGGTTGCTGGTGCTGCAGCACCTTGAAGTCGGCATTGCCTATCCAATGCTGAGTATCAATTTCGTGCTGATCACCCTGGTTGCACGTTTTTTCTTTCACGAAACCATCGACCGTCGCCACTGGCTGGGTGTAGCCCTGGTGATCGGTGGTGTCGTTCTGCTGGGGCAACACGCATGAGCCGGCGCCGTGGAATCACCTTCGCCATGGGCAGCGTGCTGCTCGTGAGCGCAGCTCAGTTGGGCATGCGCTGGAGCATGACGCACCTGCCGTCACCCGATGCCTGGCTCAGCGCCCCCCTTGATAAACTGGCCATCGCCGTGGTGTTTACCGCGATTCTGGCCTACGCGATGTCGATGCTTTGCTGGCTCGCCGCCCTGCGTGATCTGCCGCTGGGCCGGGCCTATTCACTGCTGAGCATCAGCTACGCGCTGGTCTACCTGTTGGCTGCCAGCCTGCCGTTTTTCAACGAAACATTCAGTCTTTCCAAGACCTTGGGGGTGGCCTTGGTCATGCTCGGGGTCATCACCATCAACACACGTCCAGTTAGCGCGCCCGAACTCAGGAGTGCATCATGAAAATCAGTGTATTTGGAAGCGGTTATGTAGGTCTGGTGCAGGCAGCCGTTCTGGCTGAGGTTGGCCACGACGTGGTCTGCATGGACATCGACGCAAAGAAAGTCGAACTGCTGAAACAAGGCCATGTGAGCATTTTCGAACCAGGGCTTGCTGCCCTCGTGCGCGAAAGCCTGGAAGCCAAACGCTTGCATTTCACCACCGACGAAAAACTCGCGGTGCAGCATGGTCAGGTATTGTTTATCGCGGTCGGCACGCCGTCCCAAGAGGACGGGTCGGCGGACTTGAGCTACGTGTTCTCGGTAGGCGAAGCGGTAGCGCGCCATCGTGAGCAACCGGTGATTCTGGTGGAAAAATCCACAGTGCCAGTGGGTACTGGCGACGCCTTGCGGGCACACATCGACAAGTGCCTGGTCAAAATCGACCGCAAGCTGCAGTTCGATATCGTCTCCAACCCCGAGTTTCTGAAAGAAGGCTCGGCAGTCGCCGATTGCCGCCGGCCAGACCGGATCATCGTTGGCTGTGAACGTGACGAAGTGCGCGACGTGATGCGCGACCTCTACTCGCCGTTCAACCGCAACCACGACCGCATCATGTTCATGGACCTGCGCAGCGCCGAGCTGACCAAGTACGCCGCCAACTGCATGCTGGCGACCAAGATCAGCTTCATCAACCAGATTGCAGAGCTGGCCGAGCACCTCGGTGCCGACATCGAATCGGTGCGCCTGGGCATCGGCGCCGACTCGCGCATCGGTTACCACTTCATCTACCCCGGCTGCGGTTATGGCGGCTCGTGTTTCCCCAAAGACATGCGCGCGTTGATCCATAGCGCCAAAGAGGCGCATTGCTCCAGCGACCTGCTGCAAGCGGTGGAGGCCATCAACCAACGGCAAAAGAACAAGCTGTTCGATCGCATCAACGCTTTTTACAAAGGCGACCTGGCCGGCAAGACCTTCGCCGTGTGGGGCCTGGCGTTCAAACCGAACACCGACGACATGCGTGATGCGCCGAGCCGGGTTCTTCTGGAATCGCTGTGGGCCGCTGGCGCCAGCGTACGGGCATTCGACCCGGAAGCCATGCAGGAAACCCAGCATCTGTACCCGAACGAGTCGAAGCTGATGCTGATGGGCACTCCGGAATCGGTGCTGTCCGGTGCTGACGCGCTGGTCATCTGTACCGAGTGGCAACAGTTCAAGGCTCCGGATTTCGATCTGATTCAGGAGCGGTTGAATGCACCGGTAATCTTTGACGGGCGCAACCTCTACGATGCCGAACGCCTGGCACGCAGTGGCTTCCTGTACTTCCCGATGGGCCGTGGCGAGTCGCGCAAACTGCCGATTCCTCTGCAGCAGTGGCCCGCCAACCAAGGCGTCGCTTGATCGCCCTATCGCCTCCTGTTCGTCGGCAGTCGCTGGTTCTAGGGCTGCTGGCGCTGCTGTTGTTCGTTGCAGGGGTGTATCAGCAGACAGTCATCGGCTTTGATTCGCGGTTCGTCTTGTTTGCCCAAGAGATGCTGCGCCATGGGCCAACGGTTTTTCCGACGTCCTATGGCCAGCCCTACGCTGATTATTCGGCGGTCTCAACGCTCTTCATCTGGCTGCTGTCGTTGCCCTTCGGGCAGATCAACAGCCTGACAGCCTGGTTGCCGAGCGCGTTGTCGGCGGCGGTGATCGTCGCGCTGATGTACCGCTTGCTGGCGCCCTACTCCCCTCGTTGGGCGCTGCTAAGCATCGCAATGCTGCTGTTGACGAGTACCTTCATCACCGAAACCCGTGCGGTGTCTCAGGACCTGATCCTCGCCGCCGTGGCTTTTGCCGTGTTTTACCTGGGTTACGCCGCCGATCACTTCGGCGCGCGACGTCGTTGGCTGCTGATCTTTGTCCTTTTGCTCCTGGGCTTCGGTGTTCGCGGACCGATCGGCCTGGTGGTGCCAACCGGCATGTTGTGCAGCTATTTCCTGCTCAATCGGCAATGGCAGCGCCTGTTCGGATTCGGCCTGTTAGCGGCGCTTCTGCTGACGGTGTGCGTCGGTGCCGTGTTGTGGCTGGCGGAAGCCATCGGCGGCCCGGACTTCATGCATGACGTGGTGCGCATGCAGTTCCTGGGGCGCATGGACGGTAGCGAAGGCGTCAGCGGTTCGCTGTATTACTTCACCAGTTCGCTCGGCAATTACGCGCTCGCCTATCCGCTGGCGCTGCTGGCATTGGCTGCGGTCTGTCTGACGAATCCACGTCAGGCTGGCCCCGAGTTGCGCTTGTTGCAGTACTGCACGGCAGCGGCGCTGATCGTAATGGTCGGGTTGTCGATCCCCCAGGCGAAGAAAGCCCGCTACCTGCTGCCGATGGTGCCTATGGCGGCGATCATTGCGGCGTATCCCTTCCAGGTGGCACAGGGTCGGATGTTTGCGTGGTTGCGCGGGCTGATGCAAGCCGTGTGGTTGCTGATGCCGTTGCTGTTGGGCGTTCTGTTGCTGGTCGCCCATCGGCGTTTCCCCGCGGAACTGCCTTCGATTACCGGCATATTGATCTTTCTCGCTGCGCTGCAAGCGATTGCCGTGGCGGCATTTTTCAGGCCCCGGTGGCGGGCACAGGTGTTGGCGTTGTGTGCGGTGCTGGCGTTGTGGACGGTTTACATTGTGGTATTCGAACCGGTCGAACGCAGGCTTTATGACACCCAATCCTTTAGCCTTGCAGCCTTAGCGCTCGTACAGAAAGATCCAGCGCCACTGGTGATGCACGGCATGGGCAAGGATGCGAAAGCGATCAAGTTCATGGTCAATATCGACCAGGACCTGCAACCGGTGTTTACCGAGTCGGCACAGGAACTGGAGAGTATTCAGGGACCCGCGTGGCTAATGATGGACAGCCACTATTACAAGGCCTTGAAAGGCACTCCGTTGGGCAACTTGGAACCGGCATTAAGTGGGCGTTTCGATAAAAACGACTTCGTATTGCTGCACTTGCTCAAACCATAAACCCCTCAGCATAAGCACTGGTAGTCGTTGTCTGCTCATCAGTGCTTATCATCAAACCGGCGTCTTCAAATCAACCCCCAACGCCTGCGCAAACGCTTTAACCAGCGGACTGCGCACGGTGTTGTGGCGCAGGATCAGATTGAACGGCGTGACAAGGCTTATCAAGTCCGGACGCACTGCCCGAAGCAGCCCTTGAGCCACCATTGAGGCGGCGTAATGCTGTGGCAGAAAACCAACGAATCGCCCGGTCTTGATCAACAGCGCCACGGCTTCCACCTGAGTGGCTGACGCCGAAAAACTGTCGTAGTGAGCAAAATTCAGCTTGTCGCGATGAATCGCGTAGCGGTGGTTCACACATTCGTGATCCTTGAGCACCTGGCTGCCAATTTCTGCGTCCGGCACCGAAAACAACGGGTGACCGACCGCGCAGTAAACCTCCGAGCGTTCTTCATACAGCGCGTAGTAATCAAACTCTTCGCGCTTCTGATAAACCGGCACGATACCGGCCACTAACCGACCTTCTACGACGCCTCGCTCCACTTCATCCAGTTGTGACGCCTGAAGTTGAAACCTTACTTTCGGCGACGTTTCATTAATGTATCTAAGCGCTGCAACTAATGGTGAATTAGGATCGGAAATTGTATTGTCGATAACCCCCACACCCAAGTCACCAATAAGTTCATTCTGAGCTGAACTAAGCCGATCGCGAAAGTTGTCGACCGAGGCAAATAAATCGATGGACGCCTGGTACACAAGACGCCCTTCTTCGGTCAGGTGAAACCCTTCCCGCCCTCGGGTGCACAAGCGCATGCCAATGCGAATTTCAAGATCGGAGATCTGTTTGCTGATGGCTGCCAGCCCCACATTCAGCTCGTTTTGCGCCGCACTAAAGCCCCCGGCTTCGACCACCGCCTTGAATACTTTGAGCAACTTGAAATCCAGCCCGCTGAGGGCCAACGGCGCCCGATGTACCGTTTTCGGTGGCGGGCTTCCGGAATTGGAAAGTGGGGTTTCCATAATGCTTATTTACCTCTGGCGCGCTATTCAACAACCTGTGTCCAACAACAAAAACATAGCTGGCCAATAATAATGAACACAGAAAACCAGGCTTGGCAACCGCTAATAATTTCCGAACTTCAGTGCCAACTCACTGATTTCGAACCATTAAAAGCTGACACTACGATCAGTTCTCGCCCTTTCGCAACTGCCCCTTTTGAAACCTGCTTTGGCCCCATCACGCCCGATTGATTCATGGCGCGATTTGAGGCCTGGCACACCGATTTCAGTTCGCTTACCGACGAGGAAAACAACAATGTCTCAAACCACCGACCGTCTCTGGGGTGCTCGCTTCAAAAGCGGCCCGTCCGAAGCCCTGGCGGCCCTGTCCCGTTGCCCCGAGCGCTACTTTCGCCTCACCCCTTACGACCTCGCCGGTTCCAAGGCGCATGCCCGTGAACTGCAACGCGCCGGGCTGTTGAGCGAACAGGAAACCCTGACCATGCTCGACGCCCTGCAACGCATCGGCGATGACTTCCGCGCCGGCAGCATCGCGCCGACCCTGGACGACGAAGACGTCCACACCTTTATCGAACGCGTGCTGACTGAACGCCTCGGCCCACTGGGCGGCAAGCTGCGCGCCGGCCGCTCGCGCAACGATCAGACCGCCAACGACCTGCGCCTGTTCCTGCGCGATCACGTACGCACCCTGGCCGTTGAAGTGCTGGCCTTGCAGCAGGCCCTGGTGGAGCAGGCCGAGCAACACATCGAAAGCATCTGCCCCGGTTTCACTCACCTGCAACAAGCACAGCCGATCGTCTTCGCTCACCACTTACTGGCTCACGCCCAATCGATGCTGCGTGACGTGCAACGCCTGGTCGACTGGGACGTGCGCACCTCCTTGTCGCCATTAGGCGCCGCAGCCATGGCCGGCTCCGCCATCGCGCGCTTGCCGCAGCAGTCGGCCAAGGAAATGGGTTACAGCGGCGTCTGCGAAAACTCCATCGACGCCGTGGCCAGCCGCGATCACGTCGCCGAGTTCCTGTTTATCGCCAGCATGCTCGGGATCAACATTTCCCGCCTTGCCGAAGAGTTTTGCCTGTGGTCGTCGCGCCAGTTCCGCTGGGTCGCGCTGGACGATGCCTATGCCACGGGCAGTTCGATCATGCCGCAGAAGAAAAACCCGGACATCGCCGAACTGGCCCGGGGCAAGGCCGGTCGCCTGATTGGCAACCTGACCGGTTTGCTGTCGACCCTCAAATCACTGCCGCTGTCGTACAACCGCGACCTGAGCGAAGACAAGAACGGCGTGCTCGACAGCGTCGATACCCTGCTGCTGGTGCTGCCGGCGATGGCTGGAATGGTCGCGACCATGAAGGTCAATGTCGAAGAACTGCGGCGCCAGGCGCCATTGGGCTTCACCCTCGCCACCGAAGTCGCCGACTGGCTGGCCATGCGCGGCGTGCCGTTCAAGGAAGCTCACGAAATCACCGGAGCGCTGGTCCAGGCCTGTGAGAAACACGACCTCGAATTGTGGGAAGCGTCCCCGGCGCTGCTGGCCGAGATCGATCCGCGCCTGACCGCCGAAGTGCGCGACAGCCTGACCCTGGAAGCCGCCATTGCCGCTCGCAGTGGCTGGGGCGGCACGGCGCCGCAACAGGTTCGCGAACAGATCGGCCGCCTGAAAACCGCCCTCGCCGCCCAGCAAGCGTGGACTGAAAACTATCAGGGGTTCCGCCTCTAAAGCAGTACGCAAAACCTGTGGGAGCGAGCTTGCTCGCGATAGCGGTATTACATTCAACAGAGATGTCGACTGACCCGCCGCCATCGCGAGCAAGCTCGCTCCCACAGGGATTGAGTCGGACCTGAAACACCCGCTTACGGAGAAACAACATGAGCCAGACTCAGGCAGAACGACTCCAGTCGGAGCGCAAACTGGCGGAAAACCAGTTCGATATCACCCAGTACGATCACGTGCCACGGCGTTACTACGGGCGGATCTTTTTCGCCACGTTGATCGTCATCGCGATCATCGGCCTGGTGCGAGCCTTCGCCGAAGGCAAGATCGAATGGTCGTACATCGGCCAGTTCCTCACCTCCCAGGCCATCATGTGGGGCTTGCTCAACACCATCGTCATGGCGGTGCTGGCGATGGCGCTGGGCATTGTCTTCGGGGTCATCACCGCGATCATGCGCATGTCGGCCAACCCGATCCTGCGCTACGTAGCCGTGACCTACACCTGGCTGTTCCGCGGTACGCCGCTGATCCTGCAACTGCTGTTGTGGTTCAACCTTGCGCTGATTTTTCCCACCATCGGCATTCCCGGCCTGTTCGAGATGGACACCGTGAGCCTGATGACGCCATTCGTGGCCGCCCTCCTCGGCTTGAGCATCAACCAGGGCGCCTACACCGCCGAGGTGGTGCGCGCCGGCCTGCTCTCGGTCGACACCGGTCAGTACGAAGCGGCCAAGTCGATCGGCATGCCGCGTTTGCAAGCGCTACGCCGGATCATCCTGCCGCAAGCCATGCGGATCATCATTCCGCCGGTCGGTAATGAGTTCATCGGCATGGTGAAAATGACCTCCCTGGCGAGCGTCATCCAGTACTCGGAACTGCTCTACAACGCGCAAAACATCTACTACGCCAACGCCCGGGTCATGGAGTTGCTGATCGTCGCCGGTATCTGGTACCT
>Ga0157371_10000634_pt1 | contig 41782 bp, 76 predicted proteins | sample C45metaG_FD_113462 | JGI IMG/M metagenome (GOLD analysis project Ga0157371, IMG submission 113462) | Corn rhizosphere microbial communities from Kellogg Biological Station, Michigan, USA - C4-5 metaG | ecosystem: Host-associated > Plants > Roots > Rhizosphere > Soil | place: USA: Michigan... | reverse complement strand
GCGTCGTCGGAGCCGATGTTGTCGATCTTCGAGCCCGAAAAGCCCATGGAACGCAGCTCAGACAGTGTGCGCGCCACCCGATGCCCCACCATGCGGGCGGTCGAGATGGACTTGGCCTCGCGCAAGATCAGGAATTCCTCGGGCGGCACGTTGTCGATGACGAGCTTGCCGCCCTTCATCGAGCGCTTGAAGGCCACGTCATACAGCATGGCGGGCGGCTCCTGAGCGATCTGCTGGAGCTTGGCCTGCATCTCTTGCGCTGCCTGAGCGGCCTTTGGATCGCCCTGCTGCGCCGCTTGCATGGCCCCCTGAAGCTGCTGGGTCAGTTGCTGCACGAACTCGGCGCGCTGCTTGGCGTCTTCCTCATCCGGGTAGCTCGTCTGGTCGATTGGCTCGACTTCAGGGTCTTCCAGGATCTGGGCCAGTTCAATCTGCGTCAGGCCCTTGTATTCCTCGCGCTTCTCTTCACTGCGCGTGTCCCACCACACTTTGATGATGCCGTTCTTCTGCAGCAGCGCATCGTTGAACCAAGTCGAGCAAATGGCATGCCCGTTGTTCTTCTTCATGAAGAGGTAGTTCAGGTAGTCCGTGCACTGCTGGGCTTTCTCTTCGTCGCCCTGCTGTGCTGGCTCAAACTCCACCACCTGGTCGTCGCCGACGAACTTCGCCATCAGCTGCGGCATCATCGACATGATGGTGTTGCGCACCACCGTGGCAACGAACGTCGAGCGGCCGGCGATCTCGGGCGGGGCAAGGTCCAACTCGGGCTTGCCGAGGTAGTAAATCTCGGCGCGACGACGCTGATCCGAGAGCTTGCCCCCGAAATACCCAACTGCCTGCCTAAGTTCACTATCAGCAAGCGCCTTGAGCGCTTCTTCCGTGAGCGGGGCTGGCTTGCTCATCAGATGGTGCAGCCAGAGTGCATCTGGCGCTTCGCTTCGAGGTAAACGGCATGGGCTTGCTGCGGTTCAGCGAAGACGCCCAATTTCTTGATCTTCCCGTTGAGGCCGATGAGCGCCGCAAACCCCTTGGGATGGCGGCTCACGCCGAGAAACCCGGTGCTGTTGTCAGCACGAGCCCTTTTCTGGTTCTGCGAATTGACAGACGGCGACACATCACGCAGGTTATCGATGCGATTGTCTCGGCGGTCGCCACTGATGTGATCAATGCGCTGCTTTGGCCATTCGCCATACACATAGAGCCATGCTAGGCGGTGCGCTAGATAGCTTTTCCCAAACAATTTGATCGCCGTATAGCCGCACCCATCCTTCGCGCCAGCGACGTTCCCAGCCTTGGCGCGGGAACCCATGTCTTGCAGCCACAGAAACACGCCGGTTTCAGGCGAGTAGCGCAGGCTCTGCTTCAACTGGTCAAGAGTGATGGGAGGTTTGCTCATGTTCGGGGCGCTTCGCAGCGATGCCTTTATGTTTGGTTATCTGCTTCCGAGATACGGATAGTTCAACGTGCCGCCCCAGTCGTCGTTGGACATCTGGTCTACGGCCATGCCCACATAACGGAACATGTCCGCATCGTGGCTGTGCTTGTCATGCAGCGGAGCGCCTGGCTCTCGCGTCTTCTCGTTGATTGAGCGCTGGTAGCGTTTCAGGCTTTCCAGCAGTTCAACCGTCTTGTCCTGATCGAAATACACACGAGGGAACAGCAAACGCGCGGCCTTAATGCCCTCTTCAACGTCCAGCATCGGGAGCACGACAACCCGACGCTTCATTGCGTTCAGAGCTTCTTCCGTGCTCTTGCCGGTTTGTGTGTTCCTTGCCTTCCCATCGTGCGGGATGAAGTCTGTCCCCCACCGGTAAGGTCTCTTTTCAAGCTCTGCGACGTACCAATCCAGCGTGCGGTGGCTGTCCTTGAGGTGGTCGATAAATCGAACCTCTGAGCCCTGACGCTGCACCATGCCGATGGACATGGCGTCGTTCCAACCCAAGTCCCAGACCGTGTGCACCTTCAGCAGCGGGTCATACGGCACCAGCCGCACCCGCTTTTCCTCGTACAGCCGCTCAATCTCGTGGCGGTAGATCGCACCTTCAGACACCCGCTTGGGCTGGCCGCCCCAGATGTTGGGGTAGTTGTCAGGATCTCGCCGAAGCGTGTCCTGCCGCTCAAGTTCAAGCTCGGGCCCGAACCACGGGTTGTCGTCCCAGTTCATCTGGATCACGAAGTCTTCAGGCGCCGCATGAACAACGAAACGCTGATACGTCTCGTCCGTCTCCATGTCGGGATTGAATGTGATCCAGATTTCCGAACCAGCCTTGCGGATGGTCGGGGTCAGGATGTCCCATGACCGCTTGGTGACGGTCTGCGCCTCTTCGATCCAGCACACGTCGCAGCCCTCAAACGACTTGATCGACTCGACGGTGTGCTGTGCCAGGCCAGCGAACAGGAACAGGCTGCCGTTCTTTCCTCGAATCTCTGTTTCCAGAATGTCGAAGAAAGCACCCAGGCCCATGGCCTGGATCTGGTCACTCAGAAGCCGGTGGACCGAATCCTTGATCGACTTCTGCACTTCCCGAGCACACAACACACGAATCGGCCTCTGTGCGGCAAGGACAAGCAAAGCGCGGGCGAACCCCCACGACTTGCCCGACCCACGACCGCCGTAAGCAACCTTCTTCCGCTTCGGGGCGAACAGCGGCTGAAGCTTCTCGGGGAGCTGGACGTTCACTTGTTGCCAACGAACTGCACCGTGAGGCTGTGATCGATAGCACCCGTATGCGTAGCTTCAACCTTCTCGCCGTACTTCTTTGGGGCCAGCTTCGAGGCATACCACTTGCGCGCATCCACACGAAGGCGGCTGCGGGCGATCACATCCTGATTCGTTTTTGGGCCGTCTTCGGTCAAATACGTGTCGTTCGACCCGTCATCAGCAATTTGCACGATCTCTTCGGCGAGGAAATCAGCCTGGTCCTGTCTCGCGCGCGCGTAGTTCTCCCGAAAGCTCTCGTGCGCGTCAAGCCACCGCATTACAGACGTGTACGAAGGCCGATCACCCTCGTTGCACCAGCTCACCAAGCTCCGGCCACTGGCGATGTGATCACAGATGGAGTCTGCGTACTCCTGCGAGTACAGGGAGGGGCGGCCAGTCTCAGCCATGGGGTGCTCCTTCGAGTGCCTTGCGGCTTGTTCGATGGTTGAAATAAGAAACCCGCCCCTTCGCAAGATCGGGCGGGCTAAGGCTGGTGGTCAGCCAAGGAGAAATTGGTGCTGGGCACGAGCCCAAAGCATTGAGCTATAGGGTGGTGGCTCGGCCCAGGGCACTGGGTTGGCGAACGAGGTAGGAATCGAACCCACAACCCCCGACTTTGGAGGACGGTGCTCTGCCAGTTGAGCTACTCGAACGCGAAAACGAAAAAGCCGCCGAGATTGCTCAGGGCGGCCTATGGGTTGATGGTGACCAACCTAGGAGGTCCATCGGTTGGCAGCGTGACAGCATTACCTGCAGAGACCGGATCTCCCCTCATGCATTCACCATCACGGCTGCGGACTCTCGCCACCCTCTGCACATGCCGGCTGGCAAAGCTTTGAGTCTATGAATCCGCATGCGTGATGGACCGCTTCTCCCCTTCCGCCGACGCCCCAGCATCCTCACGGAAAGTTCGATTTATGCGATATGCGCGGTCGATTGCGCGCGATCCTAAAGCATATTGCCTTTCAGCACAACTACTTTCGGCGATTAACGAGCATCGTCCTTCCGCCATGCACGAGCGCGGCCAGGACCTCGTAGGTCACAGCCAGTTCCCTGGCGGCAACGGCTGGCGAGGTCTTGAAGACGTAGCTCCACCGCAGGGCGTCCCGATTCTTCGCCGGCAGATCGGCCACAGCCTTCTCGATGGCGTGCCCGTCCAGCTGGTCGAGCGGGTCGCTCAGTTCGGGGGCGTGCCACTGCCTGCCGTGGGATTTGCCCATCTTCCAGATCGGCCCCATCCACTGCGGGCGGCGGACTGCGACATAGCGCGCCCAGTTCTCGAGTCTTTTGTGGATGGCGTGGTGCTTCGGGTCCACCAGGTGGAAGTCGATGGGTTCTGGTCTTGTTTTCATCAGCATTTCTTGCCCTTCAGCCGGTCGTTCAGCAACTCCAAGTCGAAGATCAGCACCTCGACAGCGCCCTTCATCTTTGAAAGCTCGTCGTAGTAGATGTAGGAGGAGCGACCGTGGAGCGCCACCCGGGTTGAGTAAATAGCCTCGGCCTCCACGAGTCGGCGGGCCACATCCTTGGCCTGGCGCTTAAGCCACCATCTCCACAGCCGCCTCACTTCCCCGCCTCCAACTGGTAGCCGCGTGAGATCTCAGGCCACGCCTCCATTGCCTTGGAGACGACCGATTCCATGCTGACGCCGTACCAGATACAGAAGCCGATTGGCGTTGCCGGGTAAATCTGCAGCTTCCAAATCGTGTTCTGGTCCTTCATCGCATTCAGTTCTTCTGGGTTGACCCCCTCCCAGTCGCGCGCATCGCCATATTCCTCAATCCATTGCCGGGCCGTGGCGTAGTTGCAGGCGTGATCGTCATCACGCGCGAGCGTGAATGAGTTGCACTGCAACCCGGTCAGCCAGTCGAACATTTCTTCTTTGGTCATCGCGCGGCCTCCAATACAGGCGACCCGCCATAAAGCCTCTTGGCCTCCGCAATGTCCTTGGCCGGCCCGAGCTCCCTCCATGAGATAGCGAACCACTCCTTCCTGACGAACTCTCCTGTTCTGCGGTCGATGTCGGTGAAGGTCTGACCTGTGGGGGTGCGGACGATTTGAAGGGCGATCATGGGAGTTCCTTTCTTGGGTTCACGCTTTAAGTTTGTCGATGACGCCGAGCAGCGTCTTGTTCGCGGCCAGCAGGGTTTCAATGCTCCCGTTCTGAACGTCTACCAACTCCATCAGCGTTCCAATGAGGCGAGTTACCTCAAGTGGTAGCGTGTCGAACTCCTTCTGTAGGGCGTTCATATCGGCGATGAAGGAGGCGGCTTTCATGCTTGACCCCTTTTGAGTTCCATCGGCCCGCGTGATCAAACGCGCGTGTAGCCGTCTTCAAAGGCTTTGGCTGGGCTAAAGGACGAGTAGCCGTCCCCGTAGAGCACGTAGTAGCCACCGACTTTGGGTTTGTGCTTTTCGTGCCATTCCGGCAGAAGCGTGACCACCCCTCCAATCTCGCCCAGCAAAAGGTCTGGCATGTCGGCATTGCCATTGCCTCGAAAGCCGGTGATCTTTGCGGCGCGTACCACCTTGTGGCTACGGTATTCGGGCAGCTCAACGCTCACGCTCATTTCTTCATTCATTTCGTAGCTCCTTTAAGTTGCTTCAGTCGTTGCACAAAATCTGCCTTGATGGCGATCAATTCGTCTCGCTCCCATTTGTGCAGGGGGTGCGCGCACTTGAGTGCATCGACCCGCTCGTCGCCGATGCGCCTGCGAAGCTCTTCCTCGAACCGCTGCGAGACGGTGCGTTCCTTGTGGGCGAACTTCCCGCTTCCGGCGTTGCATGACTTGCATTGCTTTGCCACGTTGTCTTCGTTGAACCGGAGTTCTGGGTAGGCGCCGCGGCTCAGGAAATGGCCTGCGTCCCATTGGCCGCCTGTTGTCATCGGCGGGTTGACTACCCCGCAACTCACGCATGGCAAGTCGGCATCCCGGGCGCGGATCCAGGCGTTGAAGGGAACTTGCACCTCGGCCAGCAATTCCCGGATCGGCATCTGGTCTTGCTTCTTCTTCCGATCCAGCGCTCGCTCCTTCTTCTTCTCCACCCTCACCCACCTCAGCGCACAAATCTGCGAGCAAACGCGCGAGGTGGACGAGAACGGGCGGAACTGCGTGCCGCACTGGGCGCAGGTCTTTTCTTTGAGGGTGGTGGTCAGCACGGTGCGTCACCCCAACTCTTCGGCACATGCAGTGTGAGCCCGCGTTCGGCGGCGTAGGCGTTCAGCCACTCGATGAAGGCAGCGGCCAGGCGGATGGTGAAAGTGCGCGACTGCTCGCCCACCGCCACGAAACCCGCATGGTTCAGCGCCGGCAGCAACTGCATCTCGCCGAACTTGGCCCACTCGCCGGCCAGTTCCGGCATGTCCTTCGTCTCGTGCTTGAAGGCATCGATCAGAAGGCGCTTCCAGGACTCGGCATCCAACTTCTTGCCGTAAAGCTGGTCCTGCTTGGCGATGTCGGAAATGATCGCGTGGAAGTGGGCGTTCTGCCCTTCCCTGCGGGTTTCTTCGCGGACGGTCAGGCGGTAGCGGTGCCCGGCCATGGTTCCGGGCTTCACCGTGTTGGTGTAGATCGCCGTGATAGCGGCGTGGGCCTGCTGCGGATTGATGAGGGCTACGCTGGTCATTTCTGCCCCCAAGCCCGATGCCAAGCCCACCACCCAGCCGTCCAGCTCGGATGCGGGCACGATTCCTTGTCCTGGCCAGCCGCTTTTGCAGCCTTCACTTGCTCGCCGACGATGTGATCGATGTCAGGGCGCCATTCGTTGACGTTGGCGGTTCGGTACATGGCGGCTCCGGGGTAGATTTCCTCGAGCGCTCGCGCATTGCTGTCTCGAGCAGCATCGGGAGTTCCGCCAGTTCCGGGCGCTTCGCCAGTTCCTTGGCCCGGCTCCATGCGTAAGCCTTCCAGCCGTCCGGGTAGTCCTCCATCAGCCATAGGAGGTGCGTCAGGTGTTGATCGAGATTCATGGCAGTTCATTCCCATGGCCTCCAGCCCTTCATGATGGCGGCGCAAGCAACGGCACCGATGGCGAGCCAGAAGCCCAGCCACGCGATGCCCTCGCCAATTTCCTTTGCGGCTTCGGCGCTCATGCCATCGCTCCCCATGCAGCCTGAAGCTCGGGGCGGGACGCAACAGCGTCAGCCACCATTGCGTCTTGACGCGACGGCACGAGTGGCCGTGTCCGTGGCCGGCCTCTGGGGCGCTTGGGCTGATCTGCCAAGGCTGCCTTCGCGGTCGCTCGCTTGGTGCGGGCTGCATTTTTTTGAGACACAACGCGGCCGGCATCAGTGACCTTGAAGGGGCGGTCTACTGCCTCTATGGCCTTGCGAACACGCAGCGAGTGCATCGCTTCGTGGACTTGCTTCAGCGTCATCCCGGTTGTCTCAACCAGTTGGTTGTATGACAGGGGGCCGCGATCGATCAGCAGCTTCAGGAGGATCATGGAATGGCTCATGGCAAATTCGTCCGCTGCCGATTGGCGAACCGCCACTTGCCCACCGCATTGCGCTCCAGATGGCCGGCATCACCCAGCGCACGCATGTATTTCTGCGCGACCTGCTCAACCACTCCGAAGCGCTCGGCAACGCAGGCCTGCGGCGGAAGCTGGTCGTTCTCTTCGAAGAACTCATGGCAGTACGCAAGAACCTCCACGATCCTTGCTTGCAAGGCGGCACGCAGATAGCCGCCCTTGCCCGGGATGCCGGTTGCATACGCCCGAGGCTTCCTGACCTTCGGTGCTTGGACGACCTGAAGCCGGGCGCGATGCTTCGGCGATGGGAGGCCGCGGAGTTGCGCGGCGATGCGATTTGCCGCTTGGCATTCGGCGCTGAATTCGCTCATGCCGCGACTCCCAGCGCATCACGCGCCATTGCCAAGCTGGCGCGCGTGGCTTTGAACTCGCCGCTTTCGTGGCGGGCTACCAGACGGCGTGCCCAGTCGCGGGAATCGACGGGAGGCTTGCCTTCGATGATCGGAGTGATGCGCGCCAGCTCCGCAGCAATGCGCGCCTTCCCGGCAATGGACGGCTCGATACGCGGCACTTCGTCTTCCGGTGCACGCCGTGCGAGGTTGCGGAACTCAAGAACGGTCGGCGGCTTTTCGGGCGGCAGGTTCTGCAGAGCCCATGCGATGGCTTTCGGAAACCGCTCGTAGCCATCAAGCTCGTGGCCCCAGTCCGACTTCACGGCGTTCATGTCGATGTCCTGCCATCGGCGAAGGAACGACTGCCCGTAGGTCAGCGTCAGCTTGTCAAAAATGCGATCAACCCAAGAGGCGGGGAGCGACATTGGAAGCCTCCATTTCGGCAAAGAACTGCGTTGCGGGAACCACGCCGGCTGCAACGCCTGGCGCAGCTTGTTGGGTGCGTGCGCGCTGCTCGGCACGCCATGCGGGCTCGTTGGCGCCGCGCTGCCCCACAGACCGCATGCAAGCGGCCTTCAGGTACTCGACTGGGTTTGCGGGTCGCTCCACGACAGCGGCGCGCACGACCTCGACCACGATCAGTTCGCCGTAGTCCTTGACCAGCTTCCCGACGAACGATCCGCATTGCGCTACAGGCATTCCGGATTGGCTCAGCAACGACTTGCCTGCCTTCCACAATTCGTCCTTCGACATGTCGGCATCGGCGGCAGCGCCGCCCGTTCCGGTAGGAACGGAATAACTGGGATTGGTAATGGGATTGGGATTGGGAGCTTGTGAGTTGCTTTTCTGTGGGTTCCCAGAAATAACCGGGTGGGTTTCTTCTGGGTTATCTGTGGGTTTCTGCTTCGGGGGCCTTCCGCCCTTCTTCCCATTCACCCTGGCGCGCTCTGCAGCTTCGCTGGCTTTCACGATCTCGGCTTCGCAACGTGCGTGCGTCCATCCGGCATCGGTCAGCGTGAAGAACTCGGCGAGCACTGTCTCGACTGCCTTGCGCTCGTCCTTCGATTGCGCGCGCACAAGGCGGCATGCCTGCGCCACTTCGGCGGGCAGTGCCTGTTCGCGGCTGTAGTACACATCGAGAAGGCGCCGGTACGCGCAGTCCTCCTGCCACGTCAGATGCGCCGTGGCAGTGAGGTAGTCCCCGATGTGGTGGGGGTAGAAGTTCAGACGGCCTCCCAAACCCGGCACGAGTTCCAGACAACCGGATTGCCCACCTCGTCCTTCACCTGGCGAATGCGACCAGCGCGCTCGAGTTCGACAACCCGGCGATCCACTTGAACGACCGTGAGGCCAGTCATGCCGCCGATGCCAACAGGGCTCATGCGGCCGTGCTCCTTGAGTGCTTCGACGATGCGGTTGCCATGGCTGTCAGCGAAGCGCACGGACATTGCCGCAGCTACGTGGCTGGTAGATGGGTCACTGCGACGTGCGCGCGGCATGTCGAGCATTTGGATGGGGAGGTCCATGTCAGATCCCCCCGAGCCGGATGGCCTGGCGCCGATGAAACGAAGCCTCGCCAGCCTTCTGGCCTTCAACCGGGTAGCAGTAGTGCCTTGCGGCTGTGCTGCGGTCCATGCGGTGGGGGCGAAGCTGGTCGGCCAGGATGCTGGGGGTTCCGCGCCAGTTGAAGGGACTCGGGGCCGGGAGTTCGACGGCGTGCTCGATGGTTGGGAAGGGGCTGGGGACGCTGTGCATCCAGTTCGCGGTTTCGTCCATGTCGTCGCACATGGCTTGGGTGATGTCGTGGTTCATATGGCTCTCTGTTCAATGAATTCCGTGTCGGTCTTGTCCCGCTTCTTGAAATTGCAAGGAGCGCAGGACGCGACGAGGTTTGACCTTTCGTTAGTGCCAAACAGGGCCTTGGGCATCTTGTGTTCGATGTGCCAGCGGCCGTCGAGCGTCAGCGCCGTGCTGCAGTAGTGGCACTTGCCATCCGACTTCTCGAAGATCTGGCGGCGGCGCTTGGGGATTTGCTTTGCGATAGGGACCACTGTTGATTGGCGCTCGGCAAACCAACGGTCGCGGGCCTCTTTTGCCTCGGCCTCTTCTTGCGCCTTCTGCTCGGCGCGCTTGAGCACCAATTGCTCAAGGAACTGGGCAAGGAACAGAGGGGAGACATACGAGAGAGCCTTGCGCGCTTGATCGAGTGCTTCTGGCTGCGATCGTCCAGTGCCAAGCACCAACCATGTCCGAGCCTCCAGCACGAGGTAGTCAACCTTGTCCAGGCCGTTGGAAACGTATGCGTGGGAGGACAGAAGAAACCGACCATGCCCGAAGACACCACCCATCAAAGGCTTCGTCCGAACGTTGCTGCCAAGTTTGATTAACAAACGGCCGATCTCTGCCATGTTCTCCACAAAGAGTTTGTGCAGCATGGACTGGTGTTCGTCCGAAAGAGGTTGAGGCAGCTCGAGAAGTTGCGGGAGATTCATGCCGCAGCCCTCAGCAGCTGCATTTCCTCAACCACGGTCAGCTTCGCGCCAACGTTGTGCCATTGAGAAATCGCGGTATTGCCGCAAACCCATTCGAAGGCGCGGACAGCCGACCCCGGGAGATCGCGCTGGCGTTCGCTGTCATGCAGGTAGCAGGTCACATGCGGCGCATACAACCCGGCTTCCTCGGCAAGACGACGCTGCGTCATGTTGCGCACGCGGCGCAGTTGCCAGCAAAGGCGGACTGCTTCGCGGTAGGTCTTGCACTGAAGGATCAGCGAAGGGGGGACGACGCTGGGGGCGTCAAGCCTTCCAAGCAGGGGAAGTGCGATTTGTTCCATAGGTGCCTCTATGAAGAAATGCAATGGGATTACCTGTTGAATGACCAGTTGAAACCGGCCAAAACTAAAGCCATGACGAATCCGAAAATCACGACCTTTTTGATGTGCCCGGCCGCAAACGGCGATGCCTCGGGAGGCACCCCTGCGGCAAACGCCGCGAGCGGAGGACACATCAAGAAGAGCGCGTGGGTTCATGTGTTTGACGCGGCCTCAGTCGCTCTCTTTGATCTGCTCGTTATCGCGAGCAATCGAGGGGCAACCTGCCACGTAGCAGAAGATCAGGAGCAGGATGTAGAGGGCGAGGAAGAGGTAGGCCATGGCTCAATCGCGCATGAGGTAGTTGTTGATCACGCGCAAGCCGGCGACCAACACGACGGCGGCGCAAACGACGGCGACGGCGATGAGTTCATAGAAGGTCATGGATCACTCCTTGTCGTCAGGCTTCGTGAGCAAGAGAAAGACGCCGTATCCGGCCAAGCCGCCGCCGATAAGGCACAGGACGAAGATGAGAAAGTCCATGGCGGGTCAGTCCTTAAGCAAGGAGCTAAGCGCCCAGAGGAAGCCGCCTACTGCGAGGAAGCTCACGAGGCACAGGGCGGCGAAGGTGGCGGGGGTCATGGCCTATGCCTCCGCGCGGGACTTGGCGGCGACAGGGCCCTTGCGGCGGCTCTTGTGCAGAGCAAGCAGCGACTGGCCAAGCGCGAAGCTCGGCTGCTCTGTCTCTCCGGTGGCCAGGTCACTGATCGTCGATTGCTTGCAGTTGCAAACCGCGGCGATGTCTACCTGCCTGAAGTTGCGGGCCCGAAGGTCGGCGATGAGTGATTGCCAGTTCATGCCGAGAGAGTATCGGCAGACCGGTTATGTGTCAAGCGGTTTTGCGGTAACACAGATGGATACGCTTCCCCCTATGGACCGAAAGCCCCGTTCAGAGTACGGCGCGCGCCTCTTGGCAGCCCGCAAACACAAAGACATGAGCCAGACCGCCCTTGCCAAGGCAGTCGGCATGTCGCAGTCCGCCTACGGGCAGGCCGAAACTACCGGCAGCGGGTCTAGCTTCACTTCGCAGCTCGCCGAGGTCTGCGGGGTCCGCGCGCAGTGGCTTGCGACCGGCGATGGGCCGATGTTGGCCAAAGTGGATGGCGACGATATTTCCGCGGCAGAAAGAATTCAATCTGCGCTGGATGTGCTTTCTAAAGTATTACTAGAAGCCGACGAAGACACGCGAATTGCCGTTGGCGAATTGCTGGCGACTATGGCGACCTCGCCGACGACCGTAAAAAATAAATCGGCCGTAATCCTTAAGTTGCTGGTTACCTCCGCTGACAACCCTCCTGTTTCGCCCCAAGATGGGAATGCGCCATCGTCACATTTCTCGAAGACGATCAAGCGCATAACCGTAGGAGGCGATGAAGATGGGCAAAGTAATACCGATGCCGCAGCGACGGGCGGCCGCAAAAAGTGACACTGCGGTTATCCTGGCTGATCTGATGGATCAGGAGGCATCGGGGGAGTTGGAAGGATCAATTCTGATCGCGACGACCAAGCGCGGAACTGAGTTCCATTTGCTTGGTGGATTTGCCGAGCGAATGCAACTCGGCGTATTGGCACTCGTCAAGGGCTTGGACATCGTGACGGACAAAATCGTCGCGATTGGGAATGTGGGGAATACCAAGTCCGGGACGGTAAATGCAATGTGGGAGGCGCCACAAAAACGTAGAACACCACGGCGCCTCATTGAAGATACTCAACCCGGAGCCCTTGAACAGAAATGAAAACAACGATTGCCATCACTGCCCTAGCGCTCCTTTCCGGATGCGCAATCACGAACGAAACCGCGCTTGTCACCGGGAGGGTTCGACCAGCCATATCGCCCGACCAGGTTGTGATCTACACATCCCCACCAAGGCGATACGAGGAAATCGCCATCATCAGCGCCGACGCTGCCCACGACTTTATGCAGAAACAGGCGCTTCTCGATACGGCCGTCCTGAATGCGAAGAAGAAGGCAGCGCAGCTGGGCGCCAATGGCATCCTGCTCGATGAGGCTGGCGACTTCGTGACTGGAAGCTCCGGAACGTTCGTCACCCAGTCTTACGGGAGGCGCTCGCGTACCGCTGTAGGAGTCGGCAGCACCACCAACAGGACCGGCAAGCAACTCTCGGGCAAAGCGATCTACGTGCTTACGGAGTAGCACCCCTCCGCCCCATCCAAAGCCGCCCACTGAGGCGGCTTTTTTCATGTGTCAACTATCGGCGTAGTGGAAAACGCCGAGAAAAAATATCGGTCGGCCTATCCGATAACCGTTGACATATCTACCGGTATGCCGATAATCGAGTCACAGTCCAACACACAGGAGTGATTCGATGGCACCGACAACCCCCAAGGCCCCGCGCAAGACGCCGCAGCGTCTGAGCCTGGCCGCCCAGCTCGCACACGAGCACTCGATGGCTGTGCTGCAGAGCACCGCGACGATTGACATTCTTGAAGAAGACGGCGTGCAGACCGAGCGGCTCGTCCATCTCGGCAAGGAGTACGCGGGGAAGTTTCTCAAGGCTCATGGGGTGCAAGCATGAGCGCCGCACTGATCCCCGAACGCCTCGCCGCCGTTGAGGCGCTGTCTCTGAAGAGCGGCAACCACTCGCCCAACGATACGCAAATGTGCGTCATGGAGGCTGCGAGCTACATCGCTGGCGAGCCTTGGAGCGACCACCCGCAGTGCGCCTGTCCGGTCATCACGGATTTCATGATCTCGTGGAATGACTCGCTGCCGAGCGATGCGGAGCGCGACCGTCTGCTTAAGCCGCTGATTCCGCTGGTTGTGGGCACGCGCTCGACGCCGGCCGTCGAAGAAAAGCGTTCATACATGGCGCTGGACTGGCTGATCCGCGTGCACACGCCGAAGTGGCTGGAGATGGTGCCGGCGCTGCATGAGCAGGCAAAGGCGTTGCGCGAACTGGATGCCATCGTAGACATGGCTGGCGCGACGGCCGCGGGCGTGAAAGTCCGCTTGGCATCGAAGGATGCGGCCGCTGCCGGGGCCGCTGCCGGGGACGCTGCCGGGGACGCTGCCGGGGACGCTGCCTGGGCCGCTGCCAGGGCCGCTGCCGGGGCCGCTGCCGGGGCCGCTGCCGGGGACGCTGCCGGGGCCGCTGCCGGGGCCGCTCTCAAGCCGACGACCGAATGGCTGCAAGCCAGTGCTGTAGATCTGGTGAAGCGCATGTGCGCAGTGGAGGTCGCATGACCACCACCCGCCACGAACTGAGCCTAGAGCAAGAGGCCATCTATGACGGCCGCTTCCAACCTCGCCTTCCGCCTCCGACTCGAGAAGAACTGGCGCAGGCACAGCGGATTCGTGAACTGCTTGGCGAGTGCGCTGGGCTTACTTTGGAGCAAGCAGCATGACCGCCCGCACCGCCGCCCTCTGGCGCGAGCAGCGCCTACGCAATTGCCGCACTGAGCGCCGCGCTGTCTACCGCGCTGGCGGCATGTCAGACCGCGAGCTGTACGACGAGGTGAATTTCCTCCTGTCGCAGTGCTCGCCAGAACAGCACGAGACGAAAGAACGGCTGCTGACCATCGCGCAGGACTTGGACCTTGACGAGCCGGATGCGGATGCGTTCCGTGGGTGCTTGGTTCCGACATCCCTTGAATCGAGATTGGAGCGTGTGGCATGAGCGAACAAAGCATGTTCAATGCCGCCACGCGCAAGCGGATGGCCGGCCTGGAATCGAAGCTCCGTGCCTGCGGCGCCCGGATTGCCAAAGAGCGCGACAAGCTCCGCGATCTGGTCGATGAGTACCAAGAAATCTCGGATCACTGCGACGAGGCAATCGACGATATCGACCGCGCCGCCGACTCTCTGTCGAGGTTTCTATGACCGCCCTACGCCAAGCCGCCACCACCTGGTCAATCGGAGTGCTTGCGACCTTCGCAATCCTGATTCTGATGGCTTGCCTGGAGCACCAGCACTCTGAAACCGATGCGCATCAACGCACGGCAGATGTAGTCAACGACCGTGCCGCTGAATACGCGGCTATCAATAACGCGAAGGAGTGAGAGATGTTTATCCAGTTTGCAACCTGTGGGCGCCGCGAGGCTCTTGGCTTTCTCCAGAGGGCATGCCCTGCAGGCCAGATCGCCGATACGGCGGGATGCGCCTCCCCGATTTTGGATCTTGTGGAGAAGGACATTCTTCGAGTCCAAGACCCAATGATGCATGGCAGTCGCATCGCAATCATCGCCGGGAAGAAGTACGGCGATGAGCACGACGCATCGGTGAAATCGGCCGTCAATGTTCTCGCCGACCACATCGCTAGCGTCAAAAAGCAGGTGACCGCATGACCCACCCCGAATACAAAGAAGGCGCCTATCTGTTCTCTCCAGTGTCAGACAACCGCCCTGCACGCTTCTGGCCGATCTGCGTTGTCCTTGCGCCGATCTTTGCCGCGGCTGTCGTTCACTTTTTCTTCCGAGGCTGACATGACCCGCTACCAAGTCTTCCGCCTGTTTTTCTCCATTCGTCGCCATGACCTCGGCGTGATCGGCGCGGCCCGGATGGCTGCCCGTGAGGCAATGCGCGCCCTTCCGTTCTGAGGACCACCATGCAAAAGATCGCTACCGCCTTCGTGAAGGCCAAGAAAGCATTCAGCCCCGCGCTGAAGGACAAGACCAACCCGGCATTCCGGAGCAAGTACGCCGACCTGGGCGCGTGCATCGAAGCGGTGAACGACGCACTTCTCGAGAACGGGATTGCCGTCTACCAAGAGACACACGACGACGCCACCGGAGTGACCGTCGAGACCGTGTTCATGCACGAGTCCGGCGAGACGATACGCAGCGGCAAGTTCCATGTGCCCGCGTCCAAGCAAGACCCGCAAGGCTATGGCTCGGCCCTGACGTATGCGCGCCGCTACAGCCTCATGACGGCATGCGGCATCGCACCGGAAGACGACGACGCCAACTCGGCTACCGACGCGAAGCGCAAGCAGGACGCCGCCCCGCCAGCAGTGGATATGAGCCCGAAGGCCATCGCCAAGCGCCTTACGGATGGCGTGAAGGCGGGCGATGCAGAGGGCGTGTGCGACTACCTCATCTCGCTCGACGACAAGCCGCGCGATGCCATCTGGGCACTGCTCGACGACGCCACCCAAGGAAAACTCACCGCCGTATGGCCGAAGGAACCAGCATGACCGGAACCGCCCTGTACCATCTCGCCGGCGAATACCAGCAACTCGCCGAGCGCCTGTCCAACATGGACTTGGACGCCCAGACCATCGCCGACACCATCGAGGGAACCGGCCTCACCGAAGCCATCACCGACAAGGCTATGGGGGTGGAGATGGTCGCACGCACGATGGAAATGCACGTGCCGGCCATCGACGCCGAAATCGAACGGCTGGCCGCGCTCAAGAAGCAACGAGTGGCCGCCGCTGCGGGGCTGCGCGCCTACCTGAAGAAGAACATGCTCGACGCTGGCATCGACAAGATCGAAGGCCCGCTGTTCAAGATCCGCTTGCAGAACAACCCCGCCGCTGTGGACGTTTTCGAGCCCGGTTTGCTGCCTGCAGAGTTCATGACGCAACCGGCCCCGCCGCCCCCTGCGGCTGACAAGAAGGCCATTGCAGGCGCGCTCAAGGCGGGAATCGACGTGCCCGGCGCGCGTCTGGTGCAAGGCCAACGGCTCGTCGTTTCGTGAGGATCGCCATGACCGAATACCAACTGGCCGCAATGGATCGCACGGGCGAGCACGGCGAACCCATCTTCCGCGCTCCCTCTGTTGGGTGCTCTGGGGAGAAGCCCGAAGCACTGCACACATTCCTTGACGCAGCCGCCGCCGAGGGCCTTGTGCTGAACGGCGTGGATGCCGCTGACCTCTACATCGAGGTCTTCCCGGAGCGCTACGCCGCCGCTTGCGCCGCTACTGGAGAGACATCGTGAGCGGGCTCGGATGCAACTACGAAGCGCCCACGTTCGGCGCGCACTACCCGGACGGCACTTGCATTGACGGCTACATGTGGGACTTGGATTCCTGCGATGAGCCTGGCGGCTCGCTGTTCAGTGGCGGCGACATTCCTTGCCCGTGGTGCAACACCGCCGAGCACATCTATTGGGACGACAAGGAGTTCACCGGCAATGCTCATCAGCGCCGGGTCGCTCGTCGCGCCCTCATTGTCAAGGTCCGCGAATGGGCCGAAGCGCGTTCCTCGTTCCCGCCCGACTACTCAGGAGCCACTCCATGACCACCGCACCTGTTGGATGCTTGGATGGCGAGCAGGCCATTCGTGATGCGCTTGCTGACTTCCCTGACGGCTGGGAGTCTGCTTTCATCGAAGCGAGAGAAACAGAGTGGGGTGGTGTTGTGCATATCGGCCATCCGTGGGAAGACGAAGGACTGGCGGAAGTCATCACGGTAGACACCGAGAACTACAGCGACAGCCCCGCTGCGATGAAGATCGCCGCCTTCATCGTCGCCGCGAATCCAAAGAGCATCGCCGGCATAGTCGCCGAACTCGACCGTCTCCGCTCCGCCAGCAGGCAGGAGGGCGAGGCTTCTGCACTGAATGCGTGTCTGGCGGCCTGTGATCGGGTCATCGAGTACGGCGGCATCTTCGAGGGCATCGACTTTCACACGCTGAAGAAAGGCATTGAGCGCGCCCTCTCCGCCTCCGAGATGAGAGAGGCCGATGGGTGGCAGTTCGTGCCAACGACGCCGACCGATGCAATGACGTTTGCAGGCCAGCAGGCGCGATACCCGGTCACGAACAGCATCACCGTGATCTACCGCGCAATGCTCGCCGCAGCACCCCACCAATCCCAAGAAGCCCAAGGAGATAGCAAGTGAGCACCCATACCGACGCCCTGCGCGACATCGCGGCAAATCATGGCTGGCCCGTTTGCGATCTGGCGGCTGACGAAATCGAGGACTTGGAGCGAGCCTACGCCCTGTTGTTCGCTGAGAACGCGAAGCTGCGCGCCTCCACCACTGGCGAAGCCGAACCTGTGGCCGAGGATGCTTGGCCGAAGCTCGACAAGCCCGCAATGGTGGGCGGGGGGTCGTTCGGCAAGGGTGTCACCACCCGGTTCGTGGTTGAGGCAGCGCAACGTCTCTACGAGCGCGAGGCAGAGAACCGCTCCAAGACACCAGAACAGCGCATCGAAGATGAGCGCAATCGTCGAGCTGCATGGGACTTGTTCAACGGAAACCCGTTCGCCGCAACACCGGTAGCGCCGGGCGAGCGTTCCGATGCAGAAAAGGCGTGGCGACTGCACCTCGACCAAGCGAACCGAGAGAACTGGAATTGCGTGTCCTTCAATCCGAAGCACATGAACAAGATCGCTGGCGAACTCGACCGCTTGCGCGCCGCCCTCTCCCCTCCCGCGCCCGTGGCAGCGCCTGCGCCAGTCCCGCAGGCCATCGACCAACTGGTGAGCGCCCTTGCCGAGTCGAAAGGCTGGATGCGTGACTACGCACGCGCCCTGATCGAGGATGCGATTGACCGCAGGCACTTGGAGGTGGCAGCGCCTGCGCCAGCTTCGGAAGCGGTGGCGTGGAACATTCCAGACCAATGCCCGCACATGATCGTGTTCGATGACGCGGAAGCGAGTCCGTTGACGTTCGCAGGCAGCGGCGCTCGCCCGGCTGCCCTGGAAGCCTTCAAGCGCAAATCCATCCAGTGGAATGCACACCTGTTCGTGCGCATCGCCCACAACTCACGCGACGACACGTATCCAGACGCCACCCCAGGCGATAGCGTCGATGCGCCCGCGCAGCAGGCGGAGGTCGCCTTTTCCAACTGGCTCGACGGACAAGAGTTTCACGAGCTTTGCATGGACTACCGCGGCGCAAATGTTTCCAATGCGCGTGAGGCATACGAGAAATTGCAGGAAGGCATAGAGCGCGCCGCACTCAAGGGCGAGCAGCCTGCACAGCCCTCGGGCAGCGAGCGGGGGGAGGTGTGATGGCTGAAATGATCGACAACCTCGCGCCAACGGTATGGCTCCTGGTGAAGGTGCCGCGCGTTATCGATGTGGGTTCTGGCGAAGACCGCACGGCAATGAGCTTGCGCGTCAGCGTGCAGAGCCATCATTTCGGGGGAGAAAGGGCAGCAGTGCGGCGCCTCACCAGAAAAGAAATCCTTGCCATCAAGGCCGCTGGCAGCCCGGCATGCGGGATTTCTAGCGTCGAATTGGGAGAAGTCGAATGACCACCGCCCCGAAGCTGCCCGAGGGCTTGGAGACTATTCGTGCCTTGTGCGCGGGCCGTGTCGAATGGCGAGTTGCCCGCGACGACGGCGCGTGCTGCATGAGCTTCAATCGCGACGATTCTTGCAACCCCGAGCAAGAAGCAAACGAGTGGTTGGCTCGGCACCTTTGCGATTACCCAGAGCGGTTCATGGGATACAAGGTGCAGCGCGTCGTCGTGCAGTCGCAGCTTCAGGAGGAAGCGCTCGCCTTGATCGTCCGCCTCTCCGACGCTCAAGCCGCTCTCCAGGCGCAAGCGGCAGAGAAGGATGCCCTGCTTGCCGAAGCATCGAGATTGCTGAAGCGATGCCCGCCAGCGACGATGGGGATGTACGTAGGTCGCGACCGGAAGAGTTTCGGCGCTCAGGCGAAGGATATTGCCGCCGCAATTGATTCCGCCCTACTGGCAGCGAAGGAGGCAAAGTGAGCACACTGCCTTCAATCCTCGATGCCTGCTGCGGCTCCCGCATGTTCTGGTTCGACCCGAAGCACCAAGGCGTCCTGTTCGGCGACGTGCGCGAGGAATCGCACATCCTCTGCGACGGTCGCGCGCTGGACATCAAGCCGGACGTGCTGATGGACTTCCGCGCGATGCCGTTCCCGGACAACTCGTTCAAGCTGGTGAGCTTCGACCCGCCGCATCTGCGCAAGGCCGGCAAACTGAGCTGGCTCGGGCTGAAGTACGGCGTGCTTGGCCAAGACTGGCGCGAGGACATCCGCAAAGGGTTCTCCGAGTGCTTTCGGGTGCTGGAGCCCGAGGGCGTGTTGATCTTCAAGTGGAACGAGATCCAGATCAAGGTGAGCGAAGTGCTCGCGCTGACCGACCACAAGCCGCTGTTCGGGCACAAGTCCGGCAAGCGTGCTGACACGCACTGGATCACATTCATGAAGCCGCGGGGCGCTGCCGCCTCTACCGGGCGGGGAGAGGGGGGAGAGGGAGCATGAGCCTTTGTCCAAAAGACGGCCGGCCCTGCTGCGATGACCTGTGCCGAGGCGGCGGGTGCATTGCTCTGGGCGGCTACGGAATGATTGAGGTCTGCCAGTTTTGCAATGGCACGCTCGACCCCGAAATGCCGGAGTGCAGCACCTGCAGTTGCGACGATGACGAATACCCCAGGGAGGATGACGAATGAACGACCTGATCGGAACCATGGACATCAGCCAGCGGCTGAATCTGGAACATGCCTACGTGCGGGATCGGGTCGTCAAGCGCCCAGATTTCCCCAGGCCGAAGCTCTCCCTCAGCCAGAAGTGCCGGCGCTGGAGCCGCGAGGACTTCGAGGAATGGCTGAACAAGCAGGCCAAGAAGCAAGCGCGCTGATTCCCCAGAAATTTACCCATGAGCCACAATTTACCAATGGAATTCGATTCCGGCCCCGGGCACCACCACCGTTTTCACGGGTTCCGGTTAATCACCTCTATTCCCGTCTTTTCCTACGCTGACAGCGACTTAGGCCGCTCCTGCGTTGTTGTTCGTTCCTGCCGTTTCCCGTCTTTTCACCTGTTTCCGTGCCATCATCCCCCAGAAATTTACGCATCGTGGGGAATCAAGAGGCATGGCATCCATACAGAAACAGGGGCAGAAATGGCGCGCACAGGTGGCCCGCAAAGGGGTTCGGCGCTCAGCAGTCTGGGACACGAAGCGGGAGGCCCAGCAGTGGGCAGACCGGATCGAAAGCGAGATCGACGCCGGAGTGTTGCAAGGGCGCACGTTCGGCGAGGCAGCCGCGCACTACCTGAAGACCGTCAGCAAAGACAAGGCGGACCCGGAATGGGAGCGCCGGCGCTTCGACGCCTTCATGGAGTATTTCCGGCCCGAGACGAAACTGGCGAGCATCACGACCGCGCACCTGGGCGAGTGGCGGGACTGGCGCATGGAGGGGGACGACGAACACCGGCCTGTGACTGGAGGAACGGTGCTGCGCGAAATCAACCTGATGCGACACATGTTCTCGCTGGCGCGGGACGAGTGGAAGTGGATTCAGACCAGCCCATTCACTGGCCTGCGCATGCCGGAGGACAACGAACCACGGACGCAGGTCTGGCGATGGCGGCAGATCAAGCGCGTGCTCCGGGCGGACCGGGACGGCAAGACAGCCGAGGTGATCCGTGCGTTCAGGATTGCCCTGCACACGGCGCTGCGGCTGAAGGAGGTGCTGGAGGGGCGCTACGACCCCGTGCGGCGCGTGATGCTGCTGGGCGGGGCCACGCGCACCAAGGGCGACGGGAAGAAGCTCGTGGAGGTTCCTGTGCCACGGCGCGCGCACAAGCTGTTCCCGGCGACGTTCACGGTCGGCCCGAACGAAGCAAGCGCCCTGTTCAGCACGCTCACGACGCAGCTGCTGATCGAGGATCTGACCTTCCACGACACCCGGGCCACGGCGCTGACGCTGCTGGCCAGGCGCATGGACGTGATGACCCTTGCGCGGATCAGCCGCCACAAGGACTTGAATTTGCTTTTGCGGACGTACTACCGGGAATCAGCGGACGACATCGCCGCACGAATCTGAGGCCAACCGGCCACCCCCTGGCGCGGGCTGCGCGTCGGTATATCTGAAGTGAGGATTGAGATGACTGCAAAAAAGAAGGATCTTGCCAAGATCATCCGCGACAACCCGGGCTGCGTTGCCATCGTGGACAACGATTGCTGGTCGTTGCACAAGGTGCATCCCGACAAGAACCCCTACGAGGATGATGAAGACGACAAGCAGGGCGTGAAGTACTACGCTTGGGAGGCCAAGAACAAGTTGGCTGAAGATGGCGATGTGGTGCAGGTCGGCGATGGTTATGGATCTGGGAACTGCTACGGCGGCGACCTTCTGCAAGCCCTTGCCAAGATCGTCGGCATCACGGTCGAGAGCGTGTGACCGCCCCACCCCAACCAACCCAACAGGAGACAGAGGGATGAATGATCGTGAATTGCTTGAAGCGGCGGCGGAAGCGGCGGGGGTCAAATACGATCCCGATGCATCGAAGCCTCACCCCAAGAGCGGTGCATTCTGGGGGTTGTGGTTGACGTTCGACCGTGAGCCGAACGAATACGACCGTAGGTATTGGAACCCGCTGACCGATGACGGCGATGCGCTGCGGCTAGCGGTGAAGCTGAATCTCACCTGCCGCTTCTACTTTGGCCACAGCTGCGCGCAAGCCACCGCGCCCGGCATGCCCAGTGCCTACGAGGATGTGCAAAACGCTGCGGACCCGATGGCCGGGGCACGTCTCGCCATCGTCCGCGCAGCCGCTGCAATGGCTGGCTAACCCTCCCCCTCCCGATATAGGATAGAGCCATGACCACCGCCACGAACATCCGCCGACTCTCGCCAGAACTGGAGCAAATCCGCTTTGACGCCTTGCGCTACTGTGAAGAGCGCGAGATCGAAGGGATGGACGCATTGGAGCGCGTCATGGGTGCGATGGCGAAGCAAGCATTCTTGAAGAACATCGAGCCGTACACCAAGGCGATGGCGGATGTGGTGGCTTGCGGGACGGGCGGATTTCTTCAACATGCTGACGGGACCATCGAGCACATCGCGCAGCCGATCCTGCCGGAACTACAAACTGTTTTCGATGAGTTGGTCGAGAGAGAGCGCCGGCGCTACTTCTTCGGCCAAAGCGAATAGCTCGCCTTCGGCATGGGCTGTCCGGCAAGCGCCGCCTCGCGGCATTCGCGGTACGTGTTCCCCTGCTCTACCACCTTCGCCAGCAATGCCCCCATGGAGTCATCGCTTAGCGGTGTCGGCGCTGGGCAGGCTGCTACTACCAGCGGGCTCGGCTGGCCGTCCGGTGATGGCTTGATTGGCAAGCTGCATCCCAGCAGCAGGAACGCGGCACTCAGTGTAGATGCGATCAGTGCGGATTTCATGCTGCACCTTCTGAACGATGGTGTTGTTAATGGGCTTGTTCTTGGCGATTGCCTCGGCGGCGCCCTGTTGCGCGGCATCGAAGGTGGCTTTTCGGATCTGGTCGTCGCTGGCCTGCTTGGCAATGATCCGATCCTCGCCTACACCCATGCCGAACCAGCCGGCGCTACCGACTGAGGCGACCCAGAACAGGACGGCGCCGAGGATGAGGTAGGGGTTCATACCAGCCTCCAGAACAGCCGCTTCGTGCACTCAGATGCTGAGTGCCCCTGCATGCCGCAGTAGGTGCACCACTTCATGGCGAGCCCGTCAGGAACATCATGCGTTCCGAGATCCGGCGCTTCGTGAGTCCTGCCATCACGCGGCCACCAGCCTTGTTCCAGCGCAGGAACTCGTCCGCTGCGCCGTCATAGTCGCGGGCGTTCAGCTTCTTGAGCAGGGTCGAGGCGATGAACGCGCCGGCACCTACGTTGAAGACGAACGACACAAGAGCGTCAAACTGGCCCTGTGAGAGCGGGGCCACCACGCGGGCATTGACGGCTTGCTCTGCGTCCTCCAGATCGGCCCGCAGGAACTCGTCCACCTGGGCCATCGTGATCACGTCGCCGCGCTTCACGCCTGCCGTATGACCGACGCCGATGGTCCAGATGCCCACGCCATCGTCGTAGGCCTTCAGGCGCACGCCCTCATAGTCCTTGATGGCCTCGATGCCGGCTTGAGAGGTGTTCATTTCTTCAGACTCTCTTGCTTCACAGGGCGAAGCAGCACGATCAGGATCAGGCAGGCCAAGCGAACGCCGCTCTTGTAGCCATCATCCATCCACGGCACGAGGTCTGTGTTGTCGGCCAAAATCTGAAGCAACTCGGGCACAGCGAGCCCGAGCGCTCCGAAAATCATCGTGGTTGACTTCCACAGCTTGCGCCAGTTTTCAACCAATTCGAGCCTAGTCATGGGAACCTCCGCGTCGTGGTCGTTGTGGACGGGACGGCCGGGACTTGAACGGGCTGCGCTTTGATTGCGCGGATCTCGCCCTCGAGGTTCTCCAGCCGGAAACGCAAAAGGGCTTGTTCGCCGGCCAGCGTTGTGACTTGCTGGTTCCCGGCCTTCACCGTGATCTGCAGCTCGTTCACGTCCTTGGCGGTCTGACCTGCCGTAAACCAGGTGCCGATGATGAAAAATGCCGCGGTCCCGCCCACGCAGATCACGCCCCAAAGAGGGATGCGCAGATCGATAAAGCGGGACACGCTGGCGTCATTGGGTTGGGTGTCTTGACTCATTGGTGCCCCTATGCCGTGTAGATGAAAATGAAAGCACCATCAGCCAGCGCACCGGCTGAATTGACGATGACTACGACGAAGTAATCAGCGCACTGCAAGACGCGCTCGACCCTCACCGAATTGACAGAATTCGCAGTGGCCGAGACAGAGTAGAGGTTTGCCGCTCGCCCTCCCCCGTGCACCTCGTACAGGCCCACACCAGTCCTGCTGCATGTCCAGCCGCGGGGAAGCCGCACGGCAGCCCCCGATGCTCCTCATCCCTGCAAAGTCCCGTACAGCGTCACGCGGTTGTTGGCACTACCAGATCCCGGGTACGTGCTGACCGTTCCGCCGACACTGTTGGCGGCCAGCAGAGTGACGTAGTGATAGTTCTCCGAGAGAGTGATCGAGACGTTGGACGAGATAGAGGAAATTGCAGAAGCCGTAGGCGACACCCAGAAGCAAGCACCATCTGTCGAAGCGCCGTCGAAGCTGACAAAGGTGAACGCCCCCGCGCCCGCAGTGTTGTTGCTAACCCATCCATTCAGGGCCGCCGTCACAACCGAAGCCCAGCACAGGAACTCCGCGCGGATAGAGGTGCTAGGCTCAACAAGCGACGTGGAAGTACAGGTCTGATTGGCGGGATAGACGCCAGAAACATTGAGGGGCTGACGATTGAACCAGCTGATGACGAATCGTTGCGCCGATGTGTCTTGCCACGCGGGGCCAGTAATCACTCTCGCTAGACCGACAAGTGTCCGGGTTGCGTCGCCAGATTTGATTTCCATTCCGCTGGCCGCATCAGTCGTGTGCCCGGTGGTGGATGCTTCAATCGAGCTGACCGCCGTTCCGGTCGCAACCGCGTAGATGTAGTAGTTGGTGCCCGCGACCAGCGCTGTAGGTGCCAGCGTCAGGCCAGCAGCCGGAATCTTGCAGACGACTCCGTTTATGGTGAGGCCATTGCCATTGAAGGGGAAAAGTTGCAAATTGGCCCCGTTTTTTATGAGCCTGCATTGCCCCACACTCGCGATGCCGGTTGCGAACCCGCTCCCGTCTCGCAGCTTTGCGATGAACGACGCCAACAGGTTCATGTTGTTGTCGATGGTCGAGGGGGCGTCCGTGGTGCCGTCTGCGGCATTGGATGCCGGGGTTTGGGACAGGCTGGCAATATCTGTGTAAAGGGGCACTTGAGTCTCCGGCGTCTCTCGACGTTAGGTAAAATGCGCGACCGTCTCGGTGGGCGGCCTAAAGGTGAACCGTGAGTCCTTTTATCGAATGGATGCTTTGGAAGCTTGCGATCCTTGCGGTTGTCGCCTTCTTCTACGGGCTCATCCTCGCCCTCACTCGACGTTGAGCAGACCCCTTATCGCAGCCGGGGAGGTCCGCAAAACCTGCTGCTGTAGGGCCGGGTCCGCGAGCAACCCAGCGAACTGCTGAGTCATGCCCGGGCCGCCAATGGCTTGCGGCAAAAGCGCCCTCTGCGCGCCAGGCGAAAACATCTGAAGGCGCATTGCGGCAGGGACCACGAACGAGCCTCCGGCCCCTACCGCGCTTCCAATCGCCGCGCCAGCCGGGCCGGCGACCATGGCCCCTAAAGCCCCACCGGCTGCACCGGCTCCGGTCGCAAACTTGGCCGTGAGGTTGTTCACCCCGGGGCCGGCAACCAAGGACGGCGGCTGTGTTGCTTTCGGGAATGCATTGGCGAAGCGTGCCGCGGTGAGCAATTCGCCAGAGAGCGGCGTGCCTTTTTGCAGTGCAGCAGCCAGTTTCCGAGCATCGACAGCGCCAGTCCCTTCCTTCAACGCGTCCTCCACCGTGAAACTCTTGGCGATGTTCTGTCGCGCCGCTTGGTAGTTCTTGAGGATGTCGCTCCCCTGAGGAAGTGCGCGCTCCAGGGCGCCCTCGTAGGCATCAGCGAGCGCCTTTTTCGCGCCGCCAAGGGCCGAATTCCCAGCCCGGTAGGCATCCTTCGCGTCTTCCCGCAAAACCTTGATCGCGTCCACTGCATCAGCGGCGTCGAACCCTGTTGATTTGTGCGCTTTCACCAAGTCATTGATCTCGGTTTTCTCAATCGCCGGGATGGTGCCTTTGCCAGTGTATTTCTGCGTGACGGCGGCGAGGTCTGCGGCGAACTGCTGATCCGCTGTGACCGAGCCGAGACGGCGCAGCGGGTCGTAGCCGGCGGCGTGCATGTCGGCCCGGTATTTGCTTAGCGCCTCGACGCTCAGCGGGGCATCATCTGCAATGCCAAGCGCCTTGCGGACGAGTCCATCCGTGACGGCCTGGTTTTTGCTGGATGCCGTTTGCGCTGTCGCGATCTTCCCACTGATGCTCTCTTTGACGTTGTTCGAAAAAGTCGGGTTCACGCTCGACGGAGGCACCACATAGCCGGCATCGAGGCCGGCGCGGAGCGTGTCGTTCAACGGCTGCTTGCGGGCCAGTTCCGCAGCGGCAGCGGCTTGCTTGTTCTTGATGGCATCCCCTACATACCCGCCGAGCTTTCCGGCCCCCATGACAACCGCAGGCGCAGCACCGCCGATTGCGGCGCCAAGAGCAGCGTCCTCCGGATTAATTAGGCCCGCTGACGCACCACCAGTGATGGCCCCTCCCACCGTTCGCAACCCGAGCCCAGAGGCGCCCTTAACTCCGCCAGCGGAAAATCCACTAGAGCCGATCGCATTGATGAGCGGCGCAGCGTTCTGGGCGAGCCATGGCACGGCAGACAAGCCCTTGGCGAGCAACCCGCCGACGCCAGCCGTGCCGGCAACTTCCATGCCGAGCTTCCCGCCCTTGTATGCCCGCGACTCAGGATCTGCGCCGAGAGATTGAAGCCCTTCATCAATCGCTTGTCGGCGCTCCATGTTCGATTGCAGCGACAACCCTTTGCCGCTCAGTGCATCTTTGGCGATGTCGTACGGCGCTACCAGCGTAGACCCGATTGAACCAGCACCACGGACTCCACCAGCACGCAGGTTATCCACCTCGCGCGTCATGTTGGCGAGAGGTTCGGCGCCGCTCAGGAGTTGCGACACGCGGTCCGCCTTCGACGGTGCGGCCTGCGTGGCCCCCGGCAGCGAAAGCGCGTTCCTTTTCAGCGCAGCCTCGATGTCGCCAACGGCCATGCCATCGGGAAACTCGACGTTCTGGCCGTTGACTTCGACGTATTGCGGCATTACTTCACCTGCTCGATCTTGCCAGTGGCGGGGTTGAAGCGCATGGTTGCGACGGGTGCGGCAGGCTTGCTCTCTGGCGATTTCACCCGCATATCGAACTGCGACCTGAAGCCATTCGACTCCGCTTGGCCGACGCGGGTGTTGTGCCCATCGATTGCCTTGCGGGCCATAGCTTCTTGCCAGTCAAGAATCTTGGCCATAGCCATCGGGTCTTTGCCGATCGACCCAACAATGTCGGTGATGCGCGAGGCGTCCGCGTTGGAGGGATTGCTGCCCAGTGTTTTGGCCTTCTCGAGCAATCCATTCCCAAGGGTGGATTTGAGGTAGTCGGTGTTCGCGACCTTCTCTGGGTCGATGCTGATGCCAAGTGCCTGGCCGAATTTCGCGACTGCCAGTTTTGCCTCCGCACCAGTCCCTTGAAACGCACCAGCCTGCATCGCTTTGCGCGATTCCTGAATTCCCTGCATGGCGTTCGATGCGTCTTGAGCGGACGTGTAGCTCTTGGTGAGCAAGTCGCCTTGGTCCGTCGCCATCTTCTCGCCGAACTTGTTGGAGATCTGTTCCTGCATCGACGGGCCTGCAGCGAAATTCCCAGATTGCGGAGCTTGCGCAACCTGTGCATTGGTCAGGCCGGACTGCATCTGCAACCGCTGGATCTCGCGCTGCATCGCCGCCGCGTCCGCTTGGCTGTTGCCCGGCTTCGCAAGCTCGCTCTGAATCATGCGGATTGACTCGGCGTTTGCGCTGTTGCGATCCCCGCCAGCATAGCCCGGCGACTGCGCATTGCCGCGCTGGCCTGCCATCGGCGCTACCACCGCGCCCTCCGAGGTGAATTCCTCGCGCTGGGTCTGCGGGTTGAAGATCTTGATCGGCTTGAAGTTGGCTTGAGCGCCTTGGTAGGCCGAGAAGGTGTCCACCGCGCCTTGCGGGGCCGACACGACCGGCAAGCCGTCCGGGCCAATTCGCACCATGGATGCCTTGCCATCCTGAGACATGTTCAACTGCGGCAGGTAGCCAGGTCCAACCTTGTTCTTGTCATAGACATAGCCGTTCGACACTTGCATGTCTGGCGTGCCGCGCTTCGCGACCATCTCCGCGATGCCCTTGCCTCCGTTGAAAACGAGGTCGTACTTCAGCGCTTCAGCGGGAATCCCATACTGCCTGGACATGGCATCCAGCGTCCCGGCACTTTGCTGCGGCGGCGCACTCGGCATCCCCGCAATGGGCGAGCCTGCGCCGTTGGGAATCATCGGTGCCACGCCTGCGGTTGGCGGAGTAGTCGGCATCACGCCAGAGGCCGCAGCCGTCGCTGTAGGAGATGGCGTGTCGCCAAACCCAAGCAACTGATTTTGCATTGCCATCTGACGCTGTGACATCGCTAGTTGCTGCTTGCGCATTGCATCTTGGCTAGAGTTTTCGTCAATCTGCGACTGCATCAATTTGAGCTTGAGTTTGTTTTGCTCGTTCGCGGTCATGCCCTGCATTGCCATCTGCACGCGCTGGCCCACGTTCATGGGTGTGGTCGAAGGGCCACCAGCAGCAAGGAGGCCGATGCCCATTTGGGCTTCCGGGGACTGCAGAAAATCGAGGATTCCGGCCATTTTTGTTCCTTAGAAGTTCGCGGACGAACCAACCGCAGCATCGCTTCCCGCAACCCCGATCCCATCGATTCCCGTGCTTGAGCCGCCAAGGCCGCCAAGGGCGCCGCCAGAGGTGTACAGGTAGGCGAGCGGGTTGGCCTTGGGGTCGGTGTACGGGTTCGTGCTCGCGCGACCGTAGTAGTTGTTCGGGTCCGCTCCGCCGTTGGCGAAGTACGCGCTCATGTCGCGGTATTGCGGCGTGCCGGGTTGCGGCATCTCCATGCCGTACCTGAACGTGCCGTACCCACCAGTGCCCAGCAACCCCTGAGGACCGCCAGTGCCACCGTTGTTCATGCCGCTCACCACGCCCGGTTGCTGCATGAATGCGCCTTGCGTAGGCGCGGGGGGAGGCGCAACTTGCGGTGTATTGGCTTGGGAGTTTGTGTTCGCGCCTTGACCAGCATTGAGCATCGCCAGGAGGCCCGCTTGCTGCTGCGCCGCACCTTGCCCTGCCGCGTTCGCAGCCGTCAGGCCGTTGAAGTTGAAAGCGTTGGGGCGAAGATTCGGGTTCGAGCGGTCGAAGCCGACTTGCTGGCCGCTGATCTGCCCCAGAAGCGACGGAACTGCCGCGCGCATGTAGGCGCTTTGGTTGTTCTGGTTCGCGTAGGCTTGGTTCTGCAAAGCGCTGAATGGTTGGTTTGTGTAGGCAGTTTGTAGGTTCTGTCCGGCGATCGCATTGCCCATGATCCACGGCTGAAGCGGAGCCCATGGCTCCTTGCTAGCGGCTTGAGAACCGGCGCCGCCGCCACTGCCTCCGCCGCCATCGGACATCACGGCATTGCCGATCACGCCTACAGCCGCGCCACCGATTGCACCCCATGTCATGCTGCCACCTCGATTTGCTTCATGCTTTGCTCCTGCAGCCGGAACTGCTCGTACTCTTCAAACGTCTTGGCGATCACCTCGGCTTCGATCTTGTCGAGGTCGGTTTCATCGGTCGGGTGGATGGTGGTCCACACCACATCCGTGTGCGCGAAGACGGCGCGCTTGCAACCGGCCGGCGACACCATCGAGAGCGGCCCGGTCAATTGCTCGAGGCCGCCGTTCTCAGTCATCACCGACACGGTGCCCTGCGCCAGCACGTTGGCGTGGCTGTGCTTGTGGATCTTCCCGACGATCACAGTGCCCGCGGGGATGAAGATCGTTCGCATATAGACGCCAGGCGCGAACTGGTGCTGCAGCGGGCAGTCCACCTCGGGTAGGTCGCCGACTGCCTGCTGGAGGTCAAACAGTTGCTTGCGGATGCCGCCATACAGCGCGCCCTGAACCTTGGCATCCTCGACGGCCAACTCTCGCTTGCCGTGCATGTCGCCCTGGCGGAATGGGACGATGTTCGTCATCAGAAGTACTGCCCGTAGTCCTGATTGCCGTAGGCTGCGCCTGTGCCGAAGCCTGCGCTACCGGCCGGCGTGTTGCTTGCCGCGGCTTGGTTCTGGCTGTTGTTGCGGTTCCACCAGCCCATCGCGGCCTGACCGAGTTGCGCGCCACCGAGTGCCGAGGTGAGCGGGCTGCTCGAGGAACCCATGTTGCTGGTCGTGGTGCCGTAGCCCTGACCCATGCCGTTGGCAGCATTGGAGAACTGCGACCAGTAGTTGAGCGGCGTGTTCTGGATGTTGTTCGCGTTCGTCAGGTCGTTGGCGTTGTACCCCGAGAGCGTCCCAAGAAGGCCAACCCCAGTCGTGAGGTTGTTCATGTTCTGGGAGTAGGCGTCGTTGTACAGGTTGCGGTTGAACTCGTTGTCCCAGCGGTACATGCCTTGCTGGTTGTTGTAGTCCTGCATCCGCATGCTGTTGGACACATCGCCGAGCGAGCCTTGCAGGTTCTTCTGGGCGTTTTCGTTCATCTGCTGAACGCCGGCATTCCCGAAGGAGCCGGACCGGACCATGGCGCTGTTGTAGGCCGGCTGGGTGGTCAGGTTGTAGTTTCGAACAAGGTCGCCTTGGGCCTTGTCGATGGTCTGCTGAAGGTAAGGATTTTCCTTCGCAAGATACGGATTTTGATAGTCGTCAGCCATGTTTTCTCCAGCGCATCACTGCGTTAGGTTTCAATTCCCAGTGAGGAAGCGGCATTCCCGGAGCGTTCCGGGCGATCCACCTACCTCACACAGCCAGCCGGCCAAAATATAGCGACTGCCCGCCGTTCCGGCCTCTACGGGGGCACTGTTCCGAATGAAATCGCCCTGCGTGAATGTCCCAGTCGTCGGCACAGAGCTAGCCACGAAATCACTGCCTGCGACCCGTCCATCAGCCAGCAGATTCACCTTTTGCGCAATCGCCCGGAAGATCTGAGCCAGCGCAAAGTTAAGGTCGCGTCCATACGCGCTATCTGGGCCAATCGGCAACTGTGGATTTTCGATCAGTTTCATCGTTTCCCCACCGGAATAGGCTTGGCATCGAATGCATATTCTTTGTGGTCGCCGGTAAAGTCGAAGCGGATGCGGTGAAAGCGCCCCGATTGCCGGAGGTCGAACTTGCCATCGTTGATCGCGTTCGTCGGACCCGTGATGAGCGCATCGCCCTCGTTCATCTTGTAGTAGCCGGTCGCCGTCGCAGTGGTTGGGGACTTCTCGAAGCGAATCCTGGCCCGCTCCAGCATGGTTACAGCGTCGTCGTCGCCCATATCCCCAGTGGTGAAGCTGGATGTGGCCGTGGGGCCGCTCAATGCGACGAGCTGATGCGATGTGTTGAAGTAGGCCGAAACCTGCCCCCCAGAGAGCCAGAACTGCGAGTCCAGGGGGATGCTCGGAAGTGCGTCGATGGTCGCTGCATATGCGTTCAGGCCGTCAATGGTGACGTTTGGCGCAATGTAGTTCAGCGGCGCCTCGATACTCAGATCGTTGCGTCCCCATTGCTTCCTGCCAATGTGGTAGATCAGCGTTAAATCGCATGTGGTCGAATTGAGTGATGGGAAGAACACGCGCACTATCCCGTACTGCTTGTCATAGTTGACCTTTGTACGGTAGCGGTATGCAGGACTTGAGCTGTCCAGGAACCATTGCCGCACCACCCCGGTTCCAATCGGCACGGGGCGCACACCATCAAACAGCCAGAAGTTATCGTTCGACACGATGAAGTGAGCACCGCCGATGTCGCAAACGGCCTCCGGGCCAACTGCGCCAGCATCGCCACCGGGAACCAGGTTCCACTGCCAGACCACAGGAGATCCGGCGAAGCTGCCGACGAAGATGCCGCGGTTCTTGTAGGCGATGACGTAATCCCCGAGAGGAAGTGCAGCCTGAATCGCACCTTCCACGGCCACCAGGCGGCCGGTGTTCGCCAGCGTAGACACGTTGGGCGTCCAGCTCGTCTGGTCGCTCTGCGCGCAGCACCACCAGCGGTCCGGAGACTGCCCATAAGTGCCCTCATTGGTGTTGAAGGCCAGGACGAAGTTATTGGACGCACTGACGACGATCTTTGCCTTCGGAGCGCCGGAAATCGCAGCAAACGCACCCGATGCCGACGACTGCATGTCATCGGAGAGGTTCGTGGCAATCGTGGTATCGCCGAACTGGCAGAACGACCAGCGGGATTCGGTGGACCCCGTGTAGGTGCCTGCACTACGGTCGGTCCACACTGCGCCGTTCAGTTCGTACAACTTGGTTTGCGTGCCGGCGAAGATGCGGCGAGACCCGTCGAGCTTTGTCGTTACGACCGCGCCCCGCGCCTCGGCTGCGAGTGCCGCGGCAGTCGTCGCAACCGGCGTCGGCGCGCCCCTGAACCCGCCTTCGTAGGGAACGACATTCGAACAGCTCGTGAAGATGCCCGGCGTCGTGCGGTCGGCATCTGGACTGAACCCTGCTACTGGCGTCATAGCGTCTTGACCACCAGCACAGAACCCGAGTGGGTTGCTTCGTCGTCGTCGTCTTGCAGGGACTTCACCTCACTCTTGAACAGCGCATCCCACTCGGCTGCGGACTTCGTGTCCTTGACGAACAAACACCCCTCGCGCAAGGCTGCGTAGAGGTAGATCGACGGATGGTTGGTGTAGAGCCAGTTCGATTCAGCAACCGAAAGCGTCGGGAAGCGCGCGTAGTAGATGACTTCAATGGGGTACGCGCTGTCAGGCTCCGGCCCCAAAAAGATGTTGTCGCCGTTGATCGTGTAGAAATACGGCTGGCCGGCGCACCCGCCTTCGGGGAATCGCGCCTCCAGCTGGTCCAGCGTCATGTATTGGAGCGATGGGGCAACCACTCCCGTGATCGACAGATCCACCAGCTCCAGCCAATCCGAAGGCAGCGCAACGGCCCGCGTGGTCGTGGATGCGAGGATGCCAGTGGAAGAGATTTGCTTGCGGATGCGGAGATCGCGCGCAATGCGGCTCTCGGCCAGGCTCACGAAGCTGGGAATCACTGCGCCAAGGTCGTTCCGGTTCATCCACAGGGCAATCTGAGAAAGCAATGCCGCGTAGGTCTGGGTGGTAGACGTTCCGGTATCGATGACGATAGCCATGGCCAGCCCTTCAGACCACCAGCAGCGTTTGCTGGTAAGCGTGCAGCGCGGTCAATTCCGTGGGCGTGAGCGGCCGAGCGGTGATGAAGACCTCGGGGTAGCGGTCGTACTGAAGAACGCCGTTATTGACCACCAGCCCGACCTGCGCTTCGGGGTGGACCGTGGCACCGATGAGTGCGGCGTCCGTGATGTCCAGTTGCAGAGTGCCGTCAACATACAACTTCGCAGTGCCTGCGGTGCGGTCGTAGTTCAGGATGACGCGGTGGGGCACGGTGTCGCTCTGGACCAGCGGCCCGACATAGGCCGCTTCGCTCGACGTGTACGCGCCGATGCGGAACGACATCTTGCCGTTCGCATTGTTGTTTCGCAGATACCAGCTGGTCCCAGTGGTCGCGCTGTTCGCGCCGATACCAAAACGAGAGAACGCGATGCCGGCAAGGCAGAACCCGCGTGCGAAGTCAGTGACTGCAACGCGCGGAACGTTCGCCTGCGCGCCAATAATCATTGTCTTCAGACCGACTTTGGTCCCGTAGGCAAGATTCCCGGCATTGCCGGCCACGACCGCCTCGGTCCCGAGTCGCTGGTGAAGGCCGGAGTAGGCGCCGGAAGTACCGACCCCCAACTGCGATACATGCGGCCAAAAAACCACGTCACTGCCCACCTGTGCAAGGGTGAGCATGGCATCGGTCAAGCCTGCGGGGACAACCCCGGAGATTGCTGCCGTGTCGAGGGCGTCGAAGATATAAGCGGAGCGCATGGCAGTCCTTTAGGAAAACACGTGGCGGGTCGCCGCGCTGTGGTTGAAGATGGGCAGCGCGTTCGCGGCATAGGTCCAGCGGTCATCGCTGTCACGCACACGCCAGCCGGCGCTCGTGCCGAGGCCCAGGTCGAGGATCGCGCCCGGTGCCGGCGCCGCGTTCATCGAGACGACGACAGCGTCATCCCCGTCGAGCCCGATGCCCGTCACCTGGTTGGTGTTGCCGACAAAGGACATTCCGCGATGGCCACCCGCGCCCGTGAGGACGTAGAAGCTGTCATCGATCACCAGCGGCCCCACTGGGCCGGGGTGCGTCTCGGACCCGTTCACAGCATTGTTGAAGGCAATGCGCAGATCCGCGCCGTTCTGTGTGAAGCTCAGCGGGCGCAGCGCATCGAACTTCTGACCGGTGGCATCCATCAGCGCGCAGCCCTTGCCGATCAACTCGCCCACGCAGGCCTGACCGGTAGCGTCGAGGTGCACGGTATCGGGGTAGACGAACTGGTAGCGCGGCCCAAACATCACGAAGCGCGGGTCTTCCTCGTGCAGGCGCAGGGTGGCCATCGCCGGACCCACCCGGCCGCCAGCCAGGATCTGCACCATCCCCATGCGGATAGAGCGGGGGCGCTGGCCGGTGATCGCGGCGGCGTCGGTCTGGAGCGCCTCCAGCAGGCTGACCAAGGCAGCGCGGTAGGTGGCCTCCGGTGTCGCGGCATCGGCCTCGCCTTGGTCCCAATGCAAGAAGCGCAGCTGATACCGCAGCCCTTCCATGGCCGCTAAGTCAGCGCAGGCCTTCAGATTGTTCAGAAGCGCGACGGTGTAGTTATCGTTCGGCGGCGACAGGTCCGCTAGGCTGGTGGAACCGATGCCGGTAGCGGTCACGAGCATGCGCGCGCGCGTCTCGCCGAGGCTGTCCATGATCTCCAGGTACTTGTCGCCGAGCGTCGGGCACCGCGACTGAACCGGCGTGGTGCCGCTCTCGTAGCTCGGGACCAAGCCCGTCCAGTATTCGACAGGCTCTTTCACATAGTCGGTGGCGCCGTCGATGTAGCGCGTGAAGGTGCGCGGCCCCGAGAGTGCCGGCGACAGCATGAGGTTGTTGCGGCCGTGCACGCTCGGCACGTTGGAGATGATGGAGGCTGTTCCCGAGCTCGTGACCACGTTGCTCTGGCCGTAGACGATGTGCCCATCGATGGCCGGCGATTGAGTGCCGCCTGCCGGGTCGTCGGTGGGCTGAATCAGCCGGCCGTCGTCCGTCTCGTAGCGGTTGACGTACAGGGCGCCCGCGCGCCGGAACAGCACCGCGGACGCCATCAGTTCGTCGGTGCGGGGGATGGTCACATGCTGACCCGCGGCGGCGTTGCTGAACAACTGGAAGCCCAGCATGGTCTTCGTGACAGATTCGGTAGGCATGGAGAACTCAGCCCCCGCGTCGTCGCGCGCATAGACCAGTTTGATGGCGCCGGTCGAGCTATTGCGTGCGATCACGGCATGGCGGATCAGCTCATCGGTGCGCGGCACGACAGCGCGCAGCATGTTCACCTCGGAGCGGTCGGCTTTCGTCTCGGCAGGGTCGGCGCTGATCCACTGCCATGCACTCGATGTGCCTTTCCACCGGAATTGCCCACTGTTTGCGACCACGACGCTGGATACCGGGTCGGTATGTGTGCCCGCATCCCCACGCACGATGGCTCCCTCACCATCGCCCGAGCCAACGATCACTGAGAGAGCCGCCCATGTGGCTTCCACCCTCGCCGTAGCAGCTGATGTCTGGGCGGCCAGCGCAAAACCTTCTGCATCGTCTCGCCATGTTTCGGCGGTATCGCTCGCAATAACAGCAACATCCTTGGCATCAACCGTCTCATCGCGCGCCGCTGTCGTGACGGCCTCTGCAGCAACAGCCGCGGCACTGGCCGCCTCTGCATTGATTCGTGCGGTTGTCGCAGTCGATGCTGCTGCTGCTGCTGTATTGGCAGAAGCAGATGCCGCGGCTGCAATCAGAACCGTGTCAGCGATCAGAACATCCGAATAGCCGCCGCCACCAGCCGTGATGTTGTAGCGACCATCGGCCGCATAGAACTCGAAATAGCCGTTGGCGTCCGTGACGATAGGGTTGTCCGCGACGGTGACGCCGTCATCAGAGTAGATGGTGGCCGGATCACCACTGCTAGCCAGGGAAATCAGAACGCTGATGCCGGATACAGCATCGCCATTGCGTGCCGTGATGTTGTTTTGATACTTCTGCATCAGAGCTTCCCCTTCCACACGCGGAAATGAGCCAGCGCCGGGTCGTTCGCCAAGCGCTTGATGTGCTCGGGGTTCGCCATGAACTCGGAGAACAGCAGGTTGTTGCGGTTGCAGTAGTCCTCAACGACCACGAAGGGGATGGAGGCGGCGTGCTTGAACTCGCTCGACCCGTGAAAGCCCTCTTTGTGCAGGGCCTGGGTGCGCTCGACGATGGGCGTGCAATCCTGCGTTCGCTGCGTCACCATCTGGCCGCCTTCGAAGTGGAAGCGCGTGCGGAGCATTTAACAGTCCTCGACGGGCGAGACGATGACGATGCCGGCCGCGCTCAACTGGATGGCCGCAACGTGCGTGACGCCATTTGGGACGCGGAGGGTGATGGCATCGCCGGGTTGCACCAGCAGATCGGTTGCGACGGCCGTTTGCGCGCCCACACCAATGCGGACGCAGGCAGCGGCAGAAGCGGCCACCCGGATGAAGCGAGGGACTTCGCCGCTCGATGCGTTAGGGAGTGCGCCACCAGACGACGCGGCGCCCGTGGTGATGCTGACACCAGTAGCGGTGACGGTAAGGAAGTCGTCCATGTGAACTCCGGCGCTTCGCAGCGTTAGGGGAAATGAAGGGGGCCGAAGCCCCGGCGCCGTTAGGCGAGGTAGTAGTGGATGTAGACGCTGCCGACAAGGCCCGCGGTCGTCGCCGCGCCCGTCCCAGTGATGAACTGCGAGGCGGTCATCTTCTGATTGACCTTGCCGTTCGTGCCGAGGTCGGCGGTCAGCGCGGTATCCACGACCTTTTCCGTGCCGCCGAGCGCATAGCCGTCGATCAGGATGTCGCTCGTGGTCGTTCCGTTCGCTGCCACGCCGAAATCACCCGTGGCAGCGCCCGTCGATTTGGTCGTGATGTCGATCTGGAATCGACTGATGATGATGGTCTGTCCCTCGGGGTTGGCCCAAGAGAACAGCGCGCCGCCCGTGGTTGCAGCCACGCCGGCAATTGCCACTTTGGCGATCTTCATGCCGCGGAAGATGCCGCCGAAGCTGGCGACTTCTTCTGCAGTGCTGTCGGTCACGAAACCGATGCCGCCGTCAGGACGTTGGCGAATTTGTGTGCCCATTCTGTGCTCCTTGAGTGGGGAGAGCCGAAGCCCTCCCCAGTGGGTTAGGCGATGTCGTAGACCGCGCCGTGGGCCTTGGGGTTGCGCATTTCCAGCGTGTACTCGCACAGGATCTGCTTGCGGTCGGCGTCACCGGTCTTCGCGAGGTCTTTCACCGAGAACGGGCGCAGGTAGGCCACAGCCACCATGTCCGACTGCAGGATGAACACGTCGCGGGTGCGCTGGAAGCGGTTCGGCACGGCCTTGATGTCGCCGAAGTCGGAGGCGTACACCTCGATCGAGGCGAACACCTTGCCGTCTTCCGACTTGTCCATGCGCGTGGCGTTGCCGCTGAAGGTCGAGAAGGTCTGCTTGGCAGCGCCGCCGAGCATGATGGTGTCCGGCTTGCCGCCAGCGGTCCACTGCAGTTGCAGAACGGCCTTCATCTGCGCTTCGGTGAAAGCGCGGGTCGTGCCGTCCGTCTGTGCGGTGTTGCCGGTGTAGCTGGCGAGCGTGGTATCTGCCGCTTTGGAGGTGTTGTCCACCACCCAGCCCAGCAGGCCGCGCGATTGACGCGGAGCCGTGGCGGTGACGTTGTTCTGCGTCAGGCCGAACTCCATGTCGCGCTTCAGCTCCAGCGACTTCAGGCTCATCTGATAGCCCATCTCGCTCTTGCGGCCGGCCGATTCGACGGCTTCCTGCGAGCCGGACACCGATGCCGTCTTGGACGAGATCTGCGTGCGGTTCGACAGCCGGACGGTCGGCGTTGCGGCCACTGCGGTTGCGTCGTCGCCTTCGGCCTGGGCATTGGCCGCAGCCGATGCGAGGTCTTGGGTCTGCCACTCGTGCAGGGTTGCGGTCGCCTTGGACTTGGCCGCCATGTTCAGGAACGGCGTTTCCGTGGGGGCGATACGGTAGATGGTATCGGTGAGGTCTTCACGGTTGCCGATGGCGGCGGTCGTGAGGAAGGTATTGGTAGGTGCGCCCATGTTTGGCTCCAGCGTCTCTCGACGTTAAGAAATCAATGAGGTGAACACGTCTGCCGCGGCTTGCACGCTGCCAGTCTTCGCCAGGCGCTGATACGCGGCCGAGCGTCGATCCAACTGCGGCGACTCGCCACCCGAGGGACGCAGGACGCGCTCTGGCGTGCTCTGGATCTTCTTGGCGGCGGCCGATGCCTTGACCATCATCTGGTCGTACTTCATTGCCTTGTACGACTGGGTAATGGCGCGGTGGTCCGTGACGGAATAAATCTCCTGCTCCGAGAGCCCCTGAGTCTTCAGGTATTCCCTCAGTTCAGTTGCGCCAGCCTTGCGTTTTGCTTCGTCTTTCCACTCGGGAATGTTGGCGATGAGTTTCTCTCGCTCACTCTCGACGTGGGCTTTCAAAGCCTCTGCATGCTCCGCATGAGCCATCGCTTCCAACTGCTGCCGCTGGTGCGCCATCTGCTGCCATTCAGCTTGTCTCTTGGATTGGAGGTGCTGTTGGCGGAGTGCTTCTACCGGGTCAGAGTCGATGAGCGCGGCCCAATCGATCTTTTGCTGCTCTTGCAGCTGACTCTCCAGCACAGCCTGGGCCTTCTGCAGCCCCTGCATGTACTGGTTGCGTTCGTCACGAGCTTTCGCCGTCTCGGCTTCTGCAGTTTTGCGCTGCTCGGCCAATTCGGTTGTCTTCTTCGTGTAGTCCGCTTGCCGGAGCCCACTCTTGTGGGCCTCGGCGATCTGCGCTTTCGTCAACTCGACCGGCTTGCCGTCAACAAGGACGGTGACAGTCTCATCATCTCCAGCGTCAGATTCTTGGGTGGCGTCGTCGCCCCCCTCTTCCTGCGCGTTCGACTCGGCAGGGGGTTCCTGCTCCGCCTCTTGCGCTCCCGCCGCGTTTTGATCCTCTTTTGGAGGATCCAGAAGGGCGTTGAATGCTTCTGATGCCTGGTTCAAGTCCAAGCTACCCGTTTCCGGGCTGGTGGGTGTCGAAGACGTGTCCACGTGTGCTCCTATGCCGACGCATCACTGCGCTGGGCTGCTCACCTGAAAGACCCGAAGGCCATCCATACCGGGTGAGCGACGGTCAGATTTCAAATGTCAGGGTGTCAATTCCATTGCCGCACTCGCTAGACAGTGCGCAAGCAACCTGAACAGCCTCTACGGCGTCGCGTCCCAAGTGCATCGCAGCCATGGCGAAATCAGCACCAGAACCGAACGCAACGCGTTGGTCGTCGAACTTGATCGGTATCGGCGCACCTTCGTAGCCGAAGACGCCATCCTCGCGGATGACGATCAGGCGCGAGAAGTTTTCTGCTTGGCGACAAGTTGCAGGAAAGCTCTCTGGCACAGCGCCAGACAGATACCAGTTACGCACCTCCAGCCCATCGGAAAGACTGCCAGTGATAGCTATTAGCTCGCGACGCTCTGGGTGCCTACTGATCTTCGTGGTTCCTCGAATTGTTCCGCTTACGACACTGCGCCGATCTGCTGCGAGCGTTTTACCGTCCCATGCGATTACGGTCATTGGTTCGCCGCCAGCCAAGCATCGAGCTCGGCAATGTCGGCCTGCACGCCGTCAAGCTCGGCCTTGCGAGCTACAACTTCGTCCTTGACGGGCTGCAACTGCGCTTTCAGCACATCGGCTTGGTCCGCCAGCGACTTACGCTTCTCGATGACCGCTTCGCGCACTGCTGTCATCAGAGACTTACAACCTCACCGGTGGTGAGTTGGTAGGACGCATCGCCCTTCGCTACCCGGACATTGCCTAGTTTTGTTTCGAGCACTTCGCCTTCCGCTTCGGGGTGGAAGACAGAGGAAATCTGGTGATCGCGGTTATGGCGCGCGTGAACTAGCTTGGTCATCTCATGCCAGCCAATGATTTCGCGCGATCCAGCATCGTCTGCTGGTGCTGCAGCTCCGCTTTCGCCAGCTTGCCCGAGTCCAGCGACGATTGCAGCATCGCCTCCAGCTTGTTCAGCAGCGACAGCATCAACCACAACTTTTCGCGGCCGTCCTGGTCCCTTGCGGGTGACTTTGTCCATTGTTCGGTGATCTCCTGTTTGGCATCGGCGAAAACCTGCTGGAAAGCCTCGTTCTCGAGCACTTCCTTGGCACGGTCTGCGTTGTAGATGCGGCCTTCAAGGGTCATTGCGTCACGTCCGTTGAAATCTCATTGGTCGATGCCTGGGTAGCAGCGTCATCGAGCTTCGCTTTGCTGCCGATGTTCGCCACCTGAATCTTCGTAGCCGCCTCAAGCTGCGCCATCTCCCACTTGAACGCCTGTTCGCGCTGGTGGGCGGCGTCGGCGAACTGGGCCTTCATTTGCGCAAGCTGTGCCTCGTTCTGGATCTTTAGGGCGTGCTGCTCGGCCTCGGAGCGCTGGCGGTTGTTGTCCACCTCGGCTTGCATCTGCATGCGGGCCTGCTCCAGTTGAGCATCGTAGTTGCGCTGCGCCTCGGCCGTCTGCGCCTGAAACTGGGCCTTCATTTGCTCGATCTGGGCGCCGATTTGCGCCTTCATCTGCTCGATCTGCATCAAGCCCTTCATCTTGGCCTCTTCCGGGTCGGGACGCGGCGGGGGCGGGTTCTTCTTCGGGTCGTTGAAGTAGTCGTCAGGGTTACGGTGGCCCATGAGCTTCACGATGTCTGAATGCAGGTTGTAGACGTTCGAAGGTGTCGCCACCCCGATAGCCATGGTCTGCGCCTGCTGCTGCGAGATCGCCATGAGCTTCTGAATCTGCTCGTCCTTGGAGCCGATGCCCAGGCCGACATTGATGTTCACGTCGAACATGTTGCGCCACTCGCGCGGGTCCATGTCCACCCAGTTTCCGGCGATGCGAACCTGCACCTTCTTGTCCTGATGCTGGCTCAACAGCTTGAGCATCATGCGGAACAGGTCCACGAACCCCTCCGCGAAGTTGCGCGCGATCAGGTCTACGCGCATGTCGCCCTTGTTCGTGATGATCTGGACGCCCGTGGCGGTCTGGTTGAGCGCCTTGGAGTCGTTGCCTTGTGAGTAGCGGGTCCAGCCGGTGCGCTGCTCCAGATCCATTTCCAACCACTGCATCATTTCGGTGGACGATGACAGGTCACCATGGCCCTGGTCGAGCCGTCCCACCATACCGGGCTGCTTGATACGCACGATGCCGCCCGGACGCGAGGTCAATAGGTCATCGAGGTTCACCTGACCGTCAACTGCGAAATACCGCCCGTTCACCTGCAGGAACATGTTGTCCTGCTGCGCCCGGATGGTGTTCGTCATGATCTTCTGCGACTCCATCGCCAGGTCGGCAATGGACAGCCCGAAGAACTTGTGCGGCATCGGAACCGGCGTGATCGAGATGAACGGGGCTGCATCGCATTCCTCGTTCTCCAGCAGCACGTCGCCGGCGATCGTCACCTTGCGAAGCTCGGCAATGCCGTCGCCGTCATAGTCGCAGCGCAGGTAGAGCTCGTTCACCCATACCGGCCGCTGGGAGTCGTCGCCGGAGTTGTCCGTGCCGATGGATGCGAATTCGTCGTCGTAGCTCAAACGAGCCACGCGCTCCGCATTCAGCGAGGCCGCGGCGTCGTCGGAGCCGATGTTGTCGATCTTCGAGCCCGAAAAGCCCATGGAACGCAGCTCAGACAGTGTGCGCGCCACCCGATGCCCCACCATGCGGGCGGTCGAGATGGACTTGGCCTCGCGC
>Ga0157371_10000633_pt1 | contig 41788 bp, 56 predicted proteins | sample C45metaG_FD_113462 | JGI IMG/M metagenome (GOLD analysis project Ga0157371, IMG submission 113462) | Corn rhizosphere microbial communities from Kellogg Biological Station, Michigan, USA - C4-5 metaG | ecosystem: Host-associated > Plants > Roots > Rhizosphere > Soil | place: USA: Michigan... | reverse complement strand
TGCGGCGTACCGCTGAATTGCTGCTGGCCGGTGCTCTGCGGCTGCTGCGGTTGGCCCCAGCCGTTATTATTTTGGCCGCCGCCGACCGTCTGCTGGGATCCGCCGTTTTGACGCCCGCCCAGCCGCTGCATGGTGCCGCCCACGTTGACCACAATTTCAGTGGTGTAACGATCGATGCCCTGCTGAACCTGCCACTTGCGGGTCTTTAACTGGCCCTCGACATACATCTGCGTTCCCTTTTTGGCGTACTCGCCCACAACTTCGGCCAGCTTCCCAAAGAAGACGACGCGGTGCCACTCGGTGATCTCCTTCTGCTCCCCTGTCTGCTTGTCGCGCCAGCTCTCTGACGTCGCCAGGCTGATATTGGCAACAGCGTTACCATTCGGCATGTAACGCACCTCTGGATCCTGTCCCAGATTGCCAACCAGGATAACTTTGTTTACGCCCTTACTCGCCATTCTCTGCCGCCTCTTTTGCATTCGCCAGTCGTGCCGCTTCCAGCAGCGCGAAGTCGCTGGCGCTCATTAACGCCAGCATAACGGTGGGTTGTCCTGGGCCGCCCAGCTCCAGATACGCACCGGGCTGGCCCAGGTGCTGCGCCACGGCGATCACCGCCGCCTGCGTCACGTCTTCTTTGTTGATCCACTGCTGCGGCCCTGTCGGGTTGCGCTTGTCTGCCGGTTTGGCCCGCCCTGCAAAAATGGTGCGGGTCAGTGGCGACGCTGCCACGGTAATTTTAGATTTTGTAGCCATTCTCTTCTGCCCATTTATTGGTCGATTCTTTAGGGTACGACACGCGCCGCCCCGCCTTGTTGTAGGCTGGCCCTTTGTTTTGCCAGCGCCACATAATAATTGTGGTTTCGGATAATTCCAGGAGTCGGGCCAGCTGCTTGGTGCTGTAATGCTCCTGCATCGCTTTTGCCCTGTCCTGCTCCCACGCTTCCACGTCAGTTAGTAAATATTCGACGCGCGCCCCGTAGCGGCCCCATTTGGGGCCGTTATTATTTGCGCGCCATAACCGGATCGATCTGGTCGAAACATTCAGGCGCTTAGCCAGCTGTTTCGTAGTAAGGCGCTTCTCTGTCATTAGTCGTCAGCCAGTGAATTGGTTAAGTCGGTAACGCCAGCGCCGCCTGCTTTCGCGTCGGCTGCGTCTGCACGCTGTGAATCGTACTCTTTCGCGCTGGTAAGCAGGGTTTCAAAAAATTCCTCTGTAACCGCCGCGCGCTGGGCGTCTGACAGCATGCCCCATTTTTCACGCAGATTGGCTTCGCCTGCTTCGGTTTCGCCCACCAGCTTGTTGCGCAGTTTCTCCACCTTCTGGTCGATCTGGTTGCCACCCTCTACCCACTTGCGAACCGCGTAACCGTCTTCGCTACTGATATAGCCCTCACCACGGCCCAGGAACGGCTTCAACTCGCCGGGTACCTTGTACGCGGTCTGCATCTGGCCTTCATTCCACATCATGACGCTGGCAGACATTTCGAACATGAAATTCTTTTCCTGGATCGGCTGGATGCCCAGCGACGTCACCACCAGTTTGTTTTTGTCGTTCTTTTCCTCTTTGGTTTTTTCACGGGCGCGCACGCAGACGATCACGTGCATGTTGCACTGTAAAAGTGTGTTCATGAATTTCTTGTGGGCGTCTTTGGCTTTGGCCCAGTCTTTTTTGCCCCACAGGGTGGCGTTGTCTTCGGCGATCTGCTGCGCGCCGCCTTCGCCTTCCCACTCATGGGTCGCTGAGTCGATGATCAGCACCTCCACGCCGTGGTCTTCAAACTGCTTGATGGCCTGGGCGTAGCGGCTCGGGCTGAATGGCGGCTGCAGGTCGCCGATCCAGAAGCGTTTCTTTTCCGGGTTTTTCGGGTGGTTGTCCAGACAGTCAGCGTAAAGGCTGCCGCGTTTGTTTTCGGCGTCGATAAAGCCGATTTTATCCGCGTCGTAATTGGCAAGCCCGAAAGCAAACTCGATCGCCGTGCGGGTTTTGCCGCTGCCGCTGATCCCAGCAAAGGCGATCACAAGGCGGGCGGCTTCGCGCATGGCGCGACGGATGGCTAAAACTAATGGTTTTTCCTGGGTCATTTTTTTACTTTCCTGTTTCGGTTAATTTGGCCGGCTCAATTACCAGTTACTGTCTGGCAGATACTGCGCGTGCTGCTGCGCGTAAAAACGGCGAGGCTCCAGCACGTGAATGTCTTCCGGGTACCCGGGCCACTCGCCGGATTCCTTCGCCTCATGGATGGCGTTAAGCGCCGTCCGGTACCGCCCTTTCCCGATGTAGCAATATTCAAGCCCTAACACGTGAACGTTAACGAGGTAAGGCGCTTCGGACTCAACCACCACAAAGGGCATATTCTTCGGGCGCACGCCCGTGGCTGCTTCGATGCCGTCCAGATAAAATTCCTGCTGCATGTCGTAGCCGTAGGTTTCGCTCGCCTTTTTAAAGCCTTCTTCGCTGGCATCGTTGGCGCTCTTCAAATCCACCGGACGGTTGTCGTAGCGCATAAAGTCAGGACGGCAGCGGCATAACTCGCCGGTTTCTTTATCCGTCCAGTAAATTGACTGCTCAGCCACGCCACCTTTTTGCGGCCAAAGCAACTTACGCGCCCACGGGTGATCCAGCAGGGCGTCGCGCATGCCGTGAACTTTCGTCCATTCATCTTCGGTCAGGATGGTTCGATCCGGGTTGTTCTCCGCCCACTCTGCCTTAACCATTTCCCAGCTGCGCCAGTTGCCGCCTTTGTAGCCGTGGGCGTTTAACCAGTCGATCATTTCTGCGCGACTTTTACCGGATCCCAGCAGCATGGGGAAATCGTTGTCACGTTCGAAAGCCTCCACGTATTCCCAGACGGCTTCTAACTCCCCGCCGTTTTCACGGTACCGGGCCAGCAGATCGGCTTTACTGCCGCTGGTGGATAGCAGGCCTTCGCGCGTTTCGTTAAGTGCTTCGATCTGGGCTTTCAGTTCCGGCCCTTTCATGGCTGACAACGCGCCGTAATTTAGGCCGTTTTCGCCAGCGTCATCCACAGCGATGTTTTCCATGATGCGGGCGATTAACTCCGCCTTGTTGCCGGTGGTGCTCAGCTTTGGCAGGCGAGTTTTATTCATTTCCGCCAGCAGATCAGAAAGGTGTTCTACGTCCTGAATCATCCCGCTGGCTGCCAGCGTTTCGCGCAGCTCAGTGTTGAGGTGGTCAACCATCGCCTGGATTTTTTCGCGGTCTTCCAGCACCTTGATGCCCTGGCGCTCTGCTGCTTCCAGCGTCAGCGGTTTGCAGTAGTGCTTTTTAAACTCTTCCGGCTCCAGGACCAGTTCGTGAAACGCTTTGCCCAGATCCTTGTAGATGGTTTCTTTCTTGGGAATTGAGCCGCTTTTAATGGCGCGATAGGTTTTCAGCGACTTCTCAGCCAGTTTAAGGTCGGTCTTACTGTCTCCCGGCCCCATATGGTATGCGTCGTTGCTGATATTTTGGTAAATACCTGGTTGCATGTGATTGTCCTTTTTGGTTGGTTCGGACGTATATTTGCATTGCCGCATCCATATGTCAATTGCCACCCGTGAATTTAGGCCAAAAAAATGCCGGTACCCCGTAGAGTACCGGCTCACGCACTGCCCTGGTGTTGACGACACAGCGAGATCCGCCCACCTCGCACCACCACGCAACCGAACAAAAAACAAATAGGCGGATCCCGCTGCATCGGTCTGGTTAATCTAGTTTAAGAATCATCTGAATGCAAATTGTTCGTAACGTTACTATCCAGCCACGCCTGCCAGCTATCCATTGCCTCGCGCTTCTCCTTCGCGTAGTCGTAACGGTCATAAAACTTACTGCCGGTATCGCCTTTAAAGTGCTGCTGGATCATGTCGCGCATGTCGCGGGGGATCCCAGCGTCACCGGCTCGGCTCTTCCACGTTCGGCGCAGGTCACGCGCCTGGAAAGGTTCGGCCCCCGGTACCCGTTGCGTGGCGCGGTTGAGTGTCGTCAGCGAAATATGCGGGCACTCTTTTGCCCCCTTCGCCGGGAATAGGTACCCGTCTCCGTGCTTCTCTTTGAGTCGGGCCAGTATCGCTACCGCCTGATCCGGCAGCGGTACCGCATGCGAACGGGTACCGCCTTTCGTCTTCCCTGCTGGCTGCGTCCAGATCCGGGCGTCCAGATCGACGTCGCGCCCCTCAATCCTCAGCGTTTCCAGCACGCGCTGCCCGCAGCAGATGATCAGCCGCATCACGTCACCGGCTAGCGCGTTTTCGTAGTTCCAGACAGCGCGCAATTCCTCCGCTTTCAGGTTGCGATCGCGGGCCACTTTGGCGCTGCGGTCTTTCGTCACCACCGCCACGGGGTTGGTGGTGATCCCCCAGTCGCGTGCGCGCTTGTCCGTGTAGTCGAACCGGCTCTGGATGGCCCAGTTAAACGCGGCGTTTATCGCGGTGCGCACGGCGTCGGCCATGCGTTTTTTACCGGCAGCATTCACGTGGTAAAGGATCACCACCACGTCGTCAGGCTTAATCGTGCTGGCCTCCCGCTCAGATCCCAGCTGCGAAGCGACGTTATTCTGCCCGGTAATCAAAATGCGCCGCAGCTGGTCAACGCTTCGCGCGCCACGGTCTGCCAGGTGATCGATATAGTTAGAAAACAAATCCAGCACCGTTCCGCCAGTGGTCGGTTTCTCCGCTGCCGGGTCAGACAAATCAAACTCGCGGTAAATCTCCCGGGCCTCGCTGGCTACCACGTCGCCCAGGTTGCCGATTTTGTGCCGGTGCAATTTGCCCGCCACCGTCCAGACGATAAACCACGCCGCCGTCGTGCCCTTCTTCCCGGCAGTCACTTTCAGCACCAGGCTACCTTTGCCGTAACCCTCGCTGCTGTCGGTGATCCACTGGGTACCGGTGGCGTTTGCCACCGCCTTTTTAATGTCGTTATTGCTCAGCATTTGGATCGGCCTCCTGGCGGTACCCATTCAGCAGCATGCGCATAAGGTCGCCGATGGTCGGGTTCATTTTAGGCGTAAAAACGGCGGTATCTCGTAAAAAAATGCCGTCCACGCGGTAATAAGTGGTTTCTTTAAAGGTCGGGATAACATCAGGCGGCGTCGGGCTTGCAGCCAGGGAAACTAAATCCGGCATTTCCGGGATAGTAACCCGCTGCACGTTGTCGGCCACCTGCATGCGTTTGCCATCGGCAACGCCGCCCATAAATAACGCGTTAATCATAAAATCACCTCTGCCACTATGCACAACATAAGAAACGCAATTATTAGGGAAAGGGCTATGCAAGCCCCTTTGCCGAACATGTAACCGGCGCTGGCGGTGTGATCATCCTCCGGGCCGCGCACACGCTTAACCATCAGCCTGCCACCCGGCAGCATCCGGTTTTGTGGTTGCCATCAAGGCCGTGGCAAAATTCGCACATTGGAACCGGCGTAAGACGCCACGCTAGGATTTTGTTTCCGCCTCCCTTCTTAAACCATGCCAGATCCATTTCTTTGTCTGACTCTACAAAAGGATTAACTGCGTTTAAAAGTCGAGGCTGTTTATCATTGAATTGCACCAGCACATCTACGCGTTTGCTTTTTGCCACAGGCGGCAAATCATCGTCACCGCGCCAGGCGTTAAAGCCTTCCGGGATAACCGGATCGATCGTGCCGCTGGTCTTCGCCGCCACCGCGCGATCCATCCGTTCAATCTCGGCCACCAGCAAAGCGGCTGCTTTGATCAGGTCAGCGCGGCGGCCTTCCGGGCGGAATGCTTCGACGTCCCACGGCCACGGAAGCCACCCTATGGCTGCATCGTCGCCAGTGACGTTAAGAGCGTAAACGTTCGCTGCTTTAACCAGCTCGTTTTCGGTGTATCGATCATCCTGGCTGGCATCAAAGCCTTTGCTGATTTGCTTCGCCCGCTCGGTGGCTACTTCCATCAGCACGCCGTAAGTTTCCCGGGGTTTAAACGTCTCTGTAGCGGCTGCAGCCAGTGACTCGGCGTGATTCAGCGGCGCAATCAGCTGGCCGTTGCCGGTATGAAACGGGCTGACGCCAGCGGCGCGGCATGCGTCGTAATAGCCGATGATTTCCGCGTTAGGGTAAATCAGCTGCAAAGCCTCGCGGCTGGTGTTGACGAAAACGGCATGGTGTCCCGGCTGATTGTCGATAAGTTTCGGCAGGTCTTCGGCGCAGGTGCCCCGATAAACTTCGGTAACAAACATCGCTTTCATTGACTGGCTGATAGCCCCGATGTGGTGAAACGCGCAGCCCGCTGGCGCGATGATAAACGTGATTTTCTGGCCCATTTTTACCGCCTTTTTTGCGTGATAGTTTACGTTGAGTTTAGTTACTGTCGATTTAGTGCAATTGTTAACGAAATCAAAATCTTAACGCGCAATGTTTAATGCTCATACTAAGCATTACACATAAAAACCAGCTATCCGCGCGAAGCCTTGCTGGCTGCGGCTTCTGGCAGTATATCCGGAAAGCCGCGTTTGGAAAAGTGATAGGTTAGTGATAAGTCGAATCCAGCCGGATTAGGTGCGGAATTCGTGCTGGATGGTTACGAAAAATTCATCCGGATTTTCGCCCCAGTTTTCGATGAATCCGGGGTCTTTCGCGGCTTCGTCAAACGCCGCTTTACTGATGTAAGCCAGCAGTTCAGCAGCACCACGCGGCGCGCCCTTTTCGTAAGTTGAGTCGATAGCCACGCAGCCAAAAGTGACCTGGCGCGGGCCGTTCTCGCCACGGTGGTGGAGTTCATAAGACACGACGCGGCCTACGTGCTCCAGCTGCGGGCGGTTGGTGTTCAGGATGTTAGCCATTATTCTTCTTCCTCTACGTGATAGCCTTCACCGCGCAGCCAGTCGGCTACATCAGCAGGGTTCATTAAATTAAGCAGGTCACGGTGATCCAGTTCATCGATCGCCATATCTGCGTCCAGAATATCGGTAACGTCCACGTTTTTGGCTTCGATTATCATTTCAGTGCCTTCCGGCGTGACGTCGAAATAGTCCGTACTGAATTTAATTTTACGGCGTGTCATGGTCTGCATCCTTTATTGAAAGCCCATTTAGCCAGAGAAATAGCCAGTTCTCGCGCCTGTCCTACGGATAAATCAGGCTCGTTATCGGCTATTTCCTGCAGCATTTGTTCGGCCAGTTGCTTTATTTGCACTGCGCCTTCCTGCTCACGTAGCGCCCTTTCATCGCGCAGGTAAGCGTCCATTACTTCTTTGTGGTACGCGCCGCACTGGCTGCACTTCAATTGCTCCGGGATGGCGTGCGCAATGCGTCCCACCTTTTTAAATCCTGTCGGGCATGGCTCGCCCTCAATAGAGTAGTGTTCAGTCATATTAAATTTTTCCCGATTTTAATAAGCGGTAAGCCATGCGGTAATAGTGCGCGCTGTTATAGCTCGAAACATCAACGAGCATAGCGATGGCTAATTCATTTGCGCGATTGTGATCTGCATCGGAATAAGGCCAGATTGTTACCTCACATAATTCCACGGCGATTTCTTCCGGTTCGTCCCGGCTTTCGTCTTGGTACGAAATAATAATATGTTTATCGCTTATCCCCATCACGCGGCCTGTTTGAACGTGCCCCCACTGCGGAAAATCAAATACAATTCTGGCGTGAAGTGGTGGCAGGCCGGAAATAATGCCTTTTTCCCACTTGATATAATCCGGCATATCTCCCTGCGCTGGCCGCCATTGCTCCGCACCGTCCACCGGGTACGAATAACCCAGCGATTCCAGCGTGGCGACAGCTGCCCGGAATTTGGACTGCACTTCGGTGTAACGGCTGGCGCTGCCCACCAGCTCGCTGATTTGCGTTTCCAGGTCACACAGCATTGCGTTACTAAGCGGCATCTGCTCCGCCCACTCGCGATTTTTCAGCATGCGGATCGCGCCTTCCATCCAGTCGAAAACCTGCAGCCCCCAGTCGTCGGTGTCAGCCGGTGTCGGGCGCTTTACCGCCTCTGCGCTGGCTACGGCCTGGCGGATTGACTGGAATAGCGTTTGATCGTTTTTCTGGCTGCTCAGCGACTTTTCAACGCGAAACATTGTATTGATGTTAAATGTTTGCGGCTGGATGTTTTCAAAGTCCAGGTGCACCACGTCACCTTCATCTTTAAAGCCGGTAACGGTATGGAAAACGCCCGCCAGCTCTACGCGATCCATCGGGCGGATCATGCCAGCGCGCAGCCAGTTGCCATCATGCAACGTCGCAGTTTTCGGATCGGATGCGTGAACATCGGTTGAAGCATGGTAATAGCCACACTCGCGGCAAATCGTGCACGATTCCGGGTGGTTGGTGCCGTGGTAGTGGGAAAGGCAACGCTGGCCGGTGGCGCAGCTGCGGATCTTCTTCGGTTGGTTCATCTGGGTTACTCCATATGGTTGCCGGGGGTGGCAACGTTCATATGGAGTCTATACGGGCGTATAACTGCGGTCAACTATTTTTTTAACGGGGGTAGCGTAATCACGCCTGCGTTGTAATCGTCGTTCGGATCCTCCTTCGCGCCCACCTTTGGCGCTTTTAATTCTCGCTCGCTCACGTCAGGCTCTGATTCGTCGTTGGGCTGCTCCAGCTCAAGATCCACCAGATAGCCCTGCTCTCCCAGGCGGTGGCGGCAGGTTTTAACCAGCCATTCTCCGTTCAAAACTTCGTGAACATCCTCTATTTTGACGATCATTTCCGCCATGAATTCAGGGTTTCCGATTACCGTTAAACCCATTGTGACTTCCTGTCGCTGTGTTTTTGCCAACAATGCTTTGGCGGCCGCCAGCGCCATTTCTTTGGTGGGGTAGTTGGTGCCGATGCGTTTTACCGGCTCGCCTTCGCCCACCTTCAATTCGACGCGCGCCGCCTTCTTCGAAATCTTGTAATAAGCGATCACGGTACCAGCTTTATCACGGCTCTGCGTGCTCCAGCGGAAGTCTGTTATTTCGGTTCTGTTCAGGTTGACAGTAGGCAGCTTCGCCCCGCTGGCGCTCAGAGCCTCGCCCTTCTTTGTGATCGTCAGGTAGCCACCGGCCGGTTTAACGATCCCGTCGTACTTTCGGGCGATGCGCAGCAAAAAGTTAATGTCGCTTTCTTCTTTCTGGTCGAGGTGCGGCAAGACGATCCCAGCCATCGAGGCGCTGATAGCTGATTTCATGTTGTGCTCTTTCGCCAGCGTATCGAGCACCGCCGCCAGCGTGGAACCTTTTTCCCAGCTGCGGTTTTTCTGCGTCTGCAACTGGGTTTTCCCCAGTTTGCTTTTTTCGAATGGGGCAGCCCTGGCCCGGATAACCAGCGCCATAGGCCACCCGGCCAGCTCCATGTCGTCAACAACAAACAAACCCATGCTGCGATAAAACCGCTCATAGCCCAGGGTGACTTCCAGCTCCGCGCCTTTTGGTGGAACCTTTACCGGCTTCATCGGATCATCGTCAACCAGCACCATTTCGAGTGTGTCTGACTCAAACCCTGCTCCATCCGACAGCTGCATAGAAAAAAGACGATCCAGAATGGCGTCTTTTATGTCTTCGTTGTTGGCTTTAACGCCCAGCTTTAGCGCGCCCATTACGGTTGGATCTATTGCCATAGCGTCACGATCTCCTGCGGTTTAGATTGTTCAATTACGGGCAGCCAGATAAGAATCCCAGCTGGAAGCAAAGCATCCTGCGAGGCCAGGTTGGGATTGGCGTTAAAAACCGCTTCAACGGTTCCTGGGTTCTGGTTCCCGTACTGCTTCCATGCAATATAGGCGACGGTTTCACCCTCTTTCGTTCTGTACTGTTGCAGCGTCATGGGTATTGCCTCCGCAGGGTTAGCGTGAATTCCTGTTTGCGCGGGGTACCGAAAGCAGCAAAAAGGCTCTGTTTCTCGTTTACCCCTTCGATGAACCAGTTGCCCATAATGCTGCCGGTACCACTGATAAGCAGGTACGATTCGCCGGTTCCGCCCATTTCCCGGAATCGGTTAACCTGCTTGGCACCGCCCAGCCATTCAGGGAAAATCACGCCGCTAAGCGTGATCCGGTCTTCTCCGTTACCCACAAACTGGGAAGATGGACCCAATAAAAAACGGTGCTGGCTGGGCCATTTCCATTCCGTGCTGCGCTCCAGCGTCTGATAAACGGCCTCGGGGATCATAAATTTATAATCCCCCAGCTTCATCATAACGCTGCTCATTGCTGACAGTGTTGTTACTGAATTTTGCATTATGGTATCGCCAGATTGTCAGGCATGGCGCTGTTATTATTCTGCGCTTTTGCCCTGCGTTGCTCTTCCACCACCCGGCGCGCAAAGTCCGGTCCGTTCTCGCCCGGACGTTGTACGACAGTGATATGCGTCGTGCTGTTATCGGTTGTCTGCTGGCTTCCTGCTCCGCTATACATTGCAGGTACTGCTGGCGGTGCCATTCCGAACGGGTTATTTCCTCCGGTGGCAACTACTGGCCGGTCGTCTCCGGTACCGAATAGGTTCTGGAAAAATCCGCCAACAGCACCAGCTGCGCCTCTGATTTCCTTATGCCCGAAAGTCTGCGCCTTCTCCATGATGCCGCCCACGTTGGTGTCCAGCCACTTAAACGCCTCCACCAGTTTGATCAGCGGTTGATAAACAAAATTGATCGCGTTCGCCATCACCGTACCGAATTCGCTGCCTGATTTTTTCGCCCCGTCCAGGGCGTCTTTACTATGATTTATCGGGGTGAATAGCTCACTAAACCAGGTCGTAAACTTCTTCACGCTCTCGCCGGTAATGCCAATATCTTTACCGAACCGAACCACCAGATCCCACAGCCCGCTAAACGCATCCCGCACTGGCTTTATGCCTTCCCACAGTGGCGTAATGGCTCCGCTGATAAATGATTTGATAATGTCCCAGTTTCGATAGATAGCCAGCGACAGCGCGCCCACGGCCAGCGCAACGCCTGCGATAATCAGGCCCACCGGGCTGGCAATCATCGCCATATTAAACAGCCGCCAGTTAATGCCCGCCTTCACCAGTCCGCTGTCGAGCATGGTTAGCACTTTAACCCCGGCCAGCCAGTAGCCGTTAAGCGTCGTCCAGACAAAGCCAGATGCCAGCGCGACGACACGCAGCCCGACAATAGCCGCGCCTGTTGCGATAATCGCCTGCGTAAGCTGCGGGTGCTGCTGCACCAGCGTGCTGATTTGATCGATGTACGGGAATGACGCATTGATCAGCGCATTCAGCTGCGGCAGCACGGCGCTGCCGATCGTTATCGCTATCCGGTTCATGCGGTTGCGCAGCAGGATAAGGCTGTTACTGGTGGTTGCGGCGCGGCTTTCGAATTCCTTCTGCATCGATCCGGCGTACTGGCTCTTATCGGCCACCAGTGCAAACTGCCTTTGCACTTCATCCAGGTTGTTAAGCAGCGGCGCGATACTGCCCACCGTATCTTTGCCGAATAGCGCGTTAAGCACTTCCGGGCGGTGTACTTTATCCAGCCGGTTAATGCTTTTAAGGATGGTAAGGATCGTCTTCTCGCTATCCTTCTGCATCGATCCTGCCACCTGCTTGGAACCGTAACCCAGCTGTTTAAGCGCCTCTTTCTGGCCCTTCGTTGCTTTCGCGCCGGACGTAAGCGTAAGCATCAGGTTTTTAATCCCGGTCGCTGCGATTTCGTTCTGCACCCCCATGCCACGCAACGTGGATCCCAGGGCAGCAATCTGGCCCGATGATACGTTTGCCACCTCGCCCAGCGGCCCGATGCGCTTAACAATGTCCATCACGTCACTGGCGCTCGCCGCTCCGACGTTCGACAGGGCATTAATCTTATCGCCTAGCTCGATAACTTCCGGCAGCGTCATGCGGAAAGCGGATTTCATTTCGGCCATGCTCTGGCCTGCCGTCTCCGCGGTAATATCAAACGCCACGCCCATTTTGCCCGCGGCTTCTGCAAACTTGATCAGCTCATTGGACGCAATGCCCGACTGCCCACCAGCTGCGACAAGATCACCAATCTGGCTGGCTGTCATCGGGATTTTTTGAGACAGATCCAGAATCTGCTGCCCCAGCTGTCCAAAGTAAGTGTTTTTATCCATGCCGCTGGGGGCGTCCACCACCTTGCGAACCTCGGCGATCTTATCTTCGAATTCCATCGCCGCTTTAATCGGGTACCCGACAGCGATAGCGCCCGCCACGGTTTCCCCGATACCGGCGCGCATGCCCTGCTTTCTGGCTTCGTTTTTTTCGGTTCTGGCCTGGACGGCATTAAGGCGACGATGCGCAGCCGTCAGCTGATCGATCTGGCGGGCCTGCGATGCGTATTTAGATTTGAGTTTATCGACGTTAAGCCCCTGCTCACCGAATCGTTTTATTGAATCGTTAAGCAGGCGCTGTTTGCGGTTGAGATCGGCGACGGTGCCGCCGATATTGCTTATGCTGCCTTTCAGGCTTCCGAATGCACCTTTAAGGCTCCCGGACACTGCGCCGCCGATGGTTATCAGGGCATTTAGACGTTTATTTGCCATCTGTCTTTAAGCCTTCAATATAAAAAACGAATTCCGATACCGGCAGGCTTTTAAGTTCAGACAGCTGCCAGCCGGTATGACTGGCAAGGGCCAGCATACTGGCCCTTATCCACTCCGGGGTTAGTCCATAAAAAAATTGTAGCCAGCCTGCACGCGCGCGTAATCGCGTGCGCTCAGAGATTCCAGCTCAGAAGGCTGCAGGCCAGTGAGTGCGCAAAGCAGAACGGTTTCCATTTCCGCGTCGTCGCTGGCCTGCTTACGCGCGATCATCTGGTCTTTTACCATCGGTTCACGCATTTCAATTTCAGTCACGCGAGTATCGACGCCCGCTGGCAGGTAGCCTTTCTGCAGGGTAATGGTTACGCCTTCGGAGGTTTCTTTAACGAATTTTGCTGCTGGGTTTTTGTCAGTCATGATTTTTAACTCTCGCATTAGATGAAATATCCGGCCCCGAAAGGCCGGTTAAGGGTTTACTGCTTAGCGAATGCCCAGGGCGCTGGCGACGTCGTAAAGCACGTCTACGCCGTTAATAATCTGGGTCATGTTCACCACGTCGATTTCCTGCACCACAGTGGTGCCAACGGTCAGCTGCATGTAATCCAGCGCCATCGTAAGTTTGGCGCGCGGTGGCGTGCCTGGCTTAAGGTTCTGCGGGTCGATTTCAATCACTTTACCACGGCATGCCCACTTGATCGGCTTTGTTGCACCGTTCCAGCTTTTAAGCGCGCCGCGGATTGTGTAACTCACGCTTGATCCTTCCGCGAGGTTAAACAGTGCGAAAACTTCCTCACTGTAGTTAATGACTTCTGCGCCCATGCGCAGGGCTTCATGGCCGGTAGTGATTTCGATCGGGCCATTCATGCCACCGCCGCGAAACTCTTCGGTGGTCGCGGTCAGCTTCGGCGGGTCTACGTTATCAACGTTACCCACGTAGCTGGTGCCGTTCATGAATAAGGCCATATTGATCAGAATGTCTTTAGTCATTAGCTGAAGATCTCCGAAATATAGTCGTTAGTCATATGGGCGCGGAAGGTAATGCGCTCGGCAACTGGCGACGGGCTAAATGCATAGTCAAAATAGATATGACCAGCAGCCAGGCTTTCTTTGGTGTTGAGGTCTTTATCAAACCAGCACTCACCACCAGCGATCGCGCCAGTGCTTTTCAGCTCACGCAGGAAAGCATTAACACCGCCCACAACGTCGTCAATATAGTTTTTATCTACATTGCGATCGATTGCCCACAGGTGATTCTGCATAACTGAATCCGCGATAATGTCATTCGTGCGCACCGCCGTGATAAATGTCCACTTTGAATCGTCGCTGCAGGTACGGTTTCCCCAAAGGCGGTACCCGTCTTCATTGATGATTGTCGTTACTTCGCTGGCGTTCAGCAGGTTAGCTCGGCTGCTGGTATCGCCCAGAACGAAATCGATCGGTCGTGCCGTGCCAATGATACCGTTAACCAGTTTATTGGACGGGGAAGCCCAAAAGCCGATAGACGCATCGGTGGCAGCCATGACGCCAGCGGCTCGGGCGCTGCTCCACTCAGTCTGGTTATTACCATCGGAATCAACGGTGATAACTTTCGGATCGATAACCATCACGCGCTTACTGCCAAAATCTTTACGATAGGCAATAGCGTCCGCATCGGTGGTGTTCGGACCGTCTGCCCAGATGATCGCGCGAAGGCTTTCTGCAATCGTGATCAGGGACGCTACAACAGCATTGGCGGTACTGCCATAACTGGCCGCCGCCGTCGCACCAGATCCGCCACCGCCAGAAATATTTACTGTTGGCGCAGCTGTATAACCGGTACCGGCAGAATCAATAATGATTTTACTTACGCGGCCCTGCGTATCGAGAACGGCGTGCGCCGTTGCGCCGGTACCATTGCCACCAGTAATAGTGACGTCTGGTGCGCTGGTATAGCCAGCGCCTGCCGCAGTCACGGTTACTGCAGTAACAGCATTCTGCTGCCGGGTATGCGTGAAGCCGGGTACGCAAAGAATACGTGGCGCATAGCCCAGGGTTGATTTAGACGCCAGCAGCGCCTGCAGCCCTTCATAATTGCCATTGTTGGCATTAACACCGCCCAGGATGTTAGCCAGCGTCTCATTATCGGTGTCGCCATCTCCAACGCGCACCACGATTACCACGGCATTGGTTTGATCAAGAATTGCGTCCAGGGCTTTAGGAAGCGTGCCCGCTTCATTGCCCACGGTGTCCAGCAAAGCAGCTTCTGTTCTGCTGCCTGCAATCAGTACAGGGGTATTGAGCGGGAAAGCCTGGGCGTTGGCATCGGGCGCAGTTCCGACAATACCGATCACGCTTGAAGACGCGATGCGGATAGTTCGGATCCCGTTGTCAATTTCCAGCACCTCCGGCCCGTGTAGAAATTCAGTAGCCATTGATTCGATCCTTAGTAGTTGAGCACTCAAAAGGCACGCCAATAATGACGCGCCAACAGTACAAAGTCATTGTGCGGGATGGCATAAAAAAATGCCCGCGCTAGGCGGGCCAAAATGCGACAGCAAAGTTATTCGGGGGCCACCGGCCATGAAATATCGTCAGAAGTGTTTGTGTCCACTCGGTTAAGTAAAACACGGTATTTTTTCCACTTCTTAAGGTTTTCTGCTTCCTCAGCAGTTGCAATGTCAAGATCTTCTGCGTCCTGCAATGGACCTATCTTAACCGTAGCAAGGGCCAGAAGCCTTGTTTTTTCAGCAGCAGCCATTTTGATAACTTGATCGGCTGTTGGTGCGGGATAGTCTTGCAATATCGGATTGCCTTTTTTGTCAGCAGTTATCAGCTTTCCTTTCTCCTGCCCTTCCAATAAAGCAATCCATTCTTCATCAGTTATCTCAACAGAATCAGCCGGAATTTCATCGCCGTGTATTTCTTTCGAGTAAAAACCGTTTGTTGAAGCAGCGTAATATTTAGTCATTTTATCTACCTATCGCAAGAATTGTAAAAGCGCCTACGCCCGCGGCTGTTGAGACCCATGAAACAGCATTTTTCGTGGTGGAATTCATACTCCAGGCAAGGTTAAAACTTCCGGGCGAGCCGGTAGTTATTGAGTCACAAATAATTGCCAGAAGTGTCTGGTTAGGGAATGCCATTGGCAGATTTACTGACCCACTGGTAGCGCCATCTGGTGCGGATGCATTTACCCATTGGATTATCAATCCACCAGGCAATTGTTGATAACCGCTTGCCGTCTGTAAGCTGGCAAAGCTAGACATGTCGGGAATATTGCCAGCGGAAACGCCAACGTTTTTTACTGCTGCCGTCCCACATCCGATATTGTATCTTGCATTGGCTTGCGCGGTGGCTCCTAAATTAAGTAATTCAATTAACTGATTTCCAATAGAAAGATAGCGCTTGTCTGTTTCGGAAAGGGTGGCTGATTGTGCATTCATGACAGCCGCTGGAGTGGCTGCTTTAGTTGCGTTATTTTCTACGGTGCTGGATAGCTGGACAATACCCTTCTTTGTCAGGCTTGCAGTTTCAATCAAATCAGTCGGGTTTTTCCACCCGTAATCCTGTTCTGTTGCGCTTGATTTTGCCAGCACCTGCCCGACTGCACCGCCTGATACTTTCGATTTTGCAACGAAATTAGCAGTGACCCAGGCTTGACTTGCCAGCGTAACTGCTGGGTCAACCTGCAGCGTTACTGCACTGGCGTTTGATACCTGGATAACGATACGAATAACCAGATCACGGCCCGAACCTTCCGCCAGCTGCGGCTTATAGGTTTCCGGAAAGTTAGCGATCGCAAAGAGATTACCGGCACTGTCGAAAATGCCCACTTCTCGCACATACCACCCGCCAACGGTTGTGGGGATGATCATTTCCGCGATCAGATAGTTCGGGTTGCTGGTATCAATCGTTAACTGGTTAAGGTTGGCAGAGTATTTCTGCGCTACCAGGGCTGTCTGCGTTTCTTTCGGCGTGGTCGCCGCCCCGCCGCCGTCGCCCACCGCCATTTTAGTTAAGTTAACCGGGGTGTTAAGCGCGGTAGCATTCGCCACTGCAGCCAGCCCCTGCTTTGTTAGTAATGTGTAAAATGTCGCTGCCATTTCTTCACCTGTTTACTGCGGATAAATAGAAACAGCATCGCGGATAACCGCTGATGCCGCCATGTATAGTGGGCTGCTTATAACCACATCTTCGGGCTGGTACGGGTACACGGTTGTATTCATGCCGCTCATTAATCCCGCTCCGATATACTCCGTTCCCGTCACCTCTGCTTTGATAGAAAGGCCGATAAGGTGTCGGCTAACTGGTTTGGCGTCGCTTATTAGCCGCTCCATCTCCTGATACATTTCATCTGTGATACCGGTGTCAAGTACGCCAATATCCAGTTTAAACGTGCCAGGATCACCATTGTATTGCCACCACTCAGTTACCTTTATCAGATACCCCAAAGGCTCAACAACTCGCCGCAGCGATCCGATAGTGCCTTTCCTTTTGTGTACAGAATAGGATGCCTTAATTACGTTTCTTTTGGTCTGCTCAGACCATTCCGGATCCCAGCGGTCAACCGACCACGCCCACGCCAGATATGGCAGTAAATCCACAGGGCAGGTATCTGGGTTGTAAAGGGATGAAATAGGGATTGGAACTCTCTTTACTTTATCCAGCGCCTGCGCCGCCAGTATCTCTAATTTGGTTGAGTTTGAAGGCAGGATCCCTTTACTCATCGGTGCCTCCGACAGTTATCGTATAACCAGTACAATATGCCGCCTGCGTGTCACTGATAACCAGGTTAGCTGCTGGCAGTGAAAGCTCTACTCGCTGCACACCTTCCACATGGATAGCAGCAAAAACTGCAGATCGGTTTATGTCGCGTCCTATTTTACGCTGTGACTGGATGTAGGTTTGAAGCCTGGCAATCGCGGCCTGTCGTATTGGCTCAGCTTCCGGGCCTGGGTAAAGAAAAATAACTGCGTTTATTGAGTAATTAACAATCGCCGCGGATTGCACTGTAACCCTGTCAGCAACAGGGCGAACATCCTCGCCATTTAGCACGGTGTTTACAGCAGAGATCAAATCTGCAGGCGCGGTTCCGTCACCTGCGCGCGCCAGCAGAGAAACAGTTACTACCGCAGGGGAAGGGCTGATGGCTTTTACATCCAGGATCCGCCCATCGGTGCTTCGCGCGTGAAACTCGTAAGATCCTGCCGGACCTGCCACGCTCAAACCCTCGTAAGAGTCAACGATTCTCGCTCTTAACTCTTCGTCGCTTTCCTTTTTTTCTTCCACTACGGGAATAACTGTATTGTCTGCAGCTTGGGTAATCAGCCTCGTCAGGTTCACATTAGCGGCCAGCTGTTCGAGATCCGTCCCGGTTGCAAAACCTACCATGACGCTAACGGCCGCATTATTCACCCTGGCGCGCCAGATCATTTCACGGTAGGAGTTTTCTTCGAGTAGTTTGGTAAGCGGCTCTGATTCTAATTCAAGCGTGGCGGCGATCTGCTCCTGCATTTCCGTATCTTCTGCATAAAGAGCCAGCAGGGCGGCTTTTCGCTCTGCCAGAATGTCTTCATAACTCAGCGTTTCAACTACGGCCGGTGCCGGAAGTTTTGAAAAGTCTATTGCCGCCATTATTTCACCACGATCCCTTCCAGTGTTACGTCTTTACCCTCCGGCAAATATTTCCCCGAAAGGGAAATGATTACCTGGGATTCCGTAATGGTTGAAAAAGTAACCTGCGAAACATCGAATCGCGGTTCCCATTTTTTTATTGCGTCAGCTGTAGCGGCGATAATATCAATCATCAGTTCACCATTTACCGGCAGATCCACCAGCCTGGGCAGGTCGCTGCCATATTCGGCTCGCATTATCCTGGTGCCCTTTGGCGTGGTCAGTATGTCAGTTATCGACTGTTGCAGATGCGCTACGCCTGACATTTGACGCCCTGTTTTACGGCTCATGCCTATCATATTTACTGCCCTCTATCCTGTCATTGTGGGGGATGGCATTATCCTTGCGCCGGTCCTACCATTTTGCCGTCGCCCTGCTCAAGATGGCTATGTGATTTAACCCCTACACCATCGGCTTTAAGGTCGCCGCCGTTTACTTGAACATTCCCGGCAAACTGCGCCACGGTACCAGCACCACCAGAAACGCCCATGCCGCCCTGCCCGGTGATCTTCTGCTTAACGGTAAGGTTTCCCGTTACCAGCGTTTCCGGCGCGTCCAGCGTAATGGCATCAGTCGCGGTCACGTGGGCAGATACGCAGGTTATCTTAACGATCCCCTGGCCGGTCACTACCAGATTAAATTCGTTTTCGCCGTGGTTATAAACCAGCGTGCTTCCGTCCGGAAATTTAATGTAAGTTTCTTCCGGGTTACTGCTGGGCGATTCGCCGCCGTTGTCGCTGTACAGGCTGCATAAAACTACAGCCATCGAAAGGTCGCCGGCCGGTGCTGCGATCAGCACCTTTTCGCCACGATCCGGACAGCTCCAGACTTTAAGCAGGCCAGCACGCCATACGCCCCAATCAATCCACCCGGTAACGTTGCCATCAACCGCAACGCGCACCTGCTTGGCGTCCGGGTCAACGTTGCGGATATAACCGGTTTTTATTACGCCATCGAGGCGCTGGAATAGTTCGTTACTGTCCATTGCCGGTAATCTCCACGTAGTCTTCTCGGTGCTCTGCTCCGATGTTCGGATCAAGCCCCAGCCATACGCGAGACGGCAGAAAGCTGGAATCAAAATCACTTTTGCCCAGATAAATAACCTGCTCCCAGTCAACGCGCCATACCTCATAACGATCCAGCCGTGGGTCGAAATCATCCCTGTACGCTCCCACCGGCATAGCCGGGTCGCTCGGCAGGTGGTTGGGTTCTTCTTCGGTGCCCGGGTCGCGTGGGTCGCGCCAGTGTCGCATTTTAAGCCACGATACCAGCGCGGCAGCCATCAGCCTGATCTGCAGCTTCGTGTTGCCATCCTGCAGCCCGCTGATAACCAGGAATGCGGAAAAAGACAGTCGCGTGGGCGTCTGGCCGGTTCCCGGGTCTTCATCCAGATCCACTTCCATTTCCGACACGTCCAGCAGGCACGCGGGCACTGGCATGCGGGTGTTGGCTTCCGGTTCATCCGGGAAAAATTCGACGTTCACCAGCGACGGGAAACGCTCTTTAATGTCTTTAACAATGGCCTGAAAGAAAATGGCCAGATCGGTTTCGGGGTAGTTGTCTTGCATCATTGCCACCTGTCGCTAACTTTCTGGTATTTGTCGCGGGCTTTCAGATCTCGCTCAAAGTGCTGCCAGAAGATCCGATCAACCTCTGTAAAAATCTCATCCTCGATATAAATATCAGCCTGATCCTTTATCTCTAACAGCTGCTCCCGGATAGGTAGTCGCGCGTCTCCAGCGCGCTTGAATATCGTTGCCTTTCCGCGTTTGGTCTTCCCGACAAAGCCGCCTTTGATCTCCACGTTCCCTTTTTTGGCCCCGTCTTTGGTGTTGCGTGGGCGGCCTTTAAACGCCGATACCGGCAGATCGTTTAAGCCGTACCACAGGGAAACGCCGGTATTATTCCCACGCAGTCGGATGGATTTAAGGCGCTTCCTCAGTACGCCCAGCGTGCGCAGCTGCAGTTCGTTTTTAAGCCCGCGCCCGCTCATTCTGCGCAGGGTTGCCGCCGTCCGGCTGCAGGCGCGTGCGATCATGGCTTTAAATACCTTATCGCTGGCTCCTATCTGGTCGGCGGCAATTTTCAGCTGCTCTAAATCAATGTCAAAGGTAAGCATCTTGCGGGGCCAGATCGATCGTTACGTTGCCGGTACCGTCCGGGCGCGCGTGCTCTTCCAGAATGAATAAGCCCTCATCCTCGATCTGCACCTTGTCTTTTTTGGTCAGCGTTCGCCAGATTGGCAAATCCTCCATCATCAGGCGCGGCTGGCTGGTTTCGAAATCGTATTCACCTGCGTTAGCGTCGTACTTTGCTTCGTCGTACAACACGTAAACAGCTTCTGTATTCACTGGCGTGCCATCAGCCTTAAAAAAAAAGGCAGCTTTAGCAAAGCCGCCCTTTCTATCCGACTGATAAAACACGCCCAGGTTTTCCCAGGCGGGTTTACTCATAGCGGCTTATTCCTTTTTCTCGTTCAAATCAGCTTCGCGCAGTGGCTCCAGAGGTGCCGGGTTAGGTACGACGCCAGCGGCCTGGTTATCGCTCAGCTCTTTTGAGGATTCATAATCCAGCTGGTCCTGCAGCTCTTTCTGAATGTCTGCCTTTTTGGTTGCGGTCACGGTGAAGGATTTAGCCTTAGCCCATTCCAGCAACTGATCCACTGTCAGTTTAGACAGATCGACGGTGTTTAGCGGCGAGGTCGGCACGACGTCTGATCCATCGCTTCCAGCCTGGCCCGTAGTCGTAAAAGGGCCGGTACCCAGTGAAAGCGCCTCACCTTCGGCCAGAACCGCTTTACCACGGCCCATATAGTGGCGCGCTTCAATCTCGGTAACTTCGATCTCAGTACCGGCAGGCTGGATCTGGCCGCCCCACACGATGGCGCTGGTTAATTCAATCACGATAGTTTTTGACATTTTTTTAACTCCAGTTCAGTGCAAAGAAGCCGCCCGCAGGCGGCTTTCCGGGGTGGTTATTACGCGGTCACTGCGGCTTTATGGCCGTAGGTGAATGACTCCACGCGGCGCAGTGCAAAATCCACATCCTGGAATACTACCAGACGCAGTGCACCTTTTTTGCTCAGGCTGTACGGGTCAACAATCAGATCCAGGCCGCCCCACATACCGATGATCAGGTCATTGAAGTTACCAAAGAAAACATCACCGGCTTTAATGGTGTTGGTCACTTCCGCACGGTAGCCGTTCAGGCCGTTGCCTGGCTCCCAGATCAAGCCCTGGTCAGAACCACCGGCCAGCTTAGGCGTGGTTTTGAAGTAGCCACGCTGCGCGGTGTTAATCACATAAGCCATGCTGTTAACGTCGGCGTCATCAGCTGCGATCGCTGATTCCATTTCCACCAGCTCAGCAAAAGTCGGGCTGGCGTTGGCGAATCCTACCGCGTTAATACCATCCTGATTCAACAGGCCCAGAGGCTGGTTGTTTTCGCCGGTACCGTAGAAGGCTGCGGCGTTGATGCCGCTACCGATGGCGGCGATCAGGTCAGCACGCACGATGCCTTCCGCGTCGGGGGTAGACTGCATCAGCAGGCGGCGGGAAATATCGGTATAAGCCGCAAGGGTGTGCGGATTAAGGCCGATCTGGCCGATTACTGGTGTAGTTTCCTGCGCGTCTTCGTGCTCACCGATCCAGTACGCTTGCGAACCGGCGATCTGTTTCGGAATCTCCACGTTGCCCACCAGACCGCCCATAGTGCGGGCCAGCTGCATAATCACGGTGCGCTGGCGCAGCAGGTCGATAAAACTGGACGCCATGTAGTTGGTGGCTACCAGATTTTTACCCGTCACTGCGCCGGTAGGTGTATCAGCCGCGCCGCCTGCGTTAAACGCGCGCATGGTGGCTTCGTTACCGAAACGCTGCAGCACGTCCTGCGGGATCAGTACGCCCTGGGCATTACGTCCGGTCTGGCGCTGGGCCGTCTCCGAACATTCCAGCTCAAAACTGGCCGCTTCACGCAGACGCATGTCGGTAGGGTTTGACAGGTGGCGAACAACGTTGAAGATCGAATAGTTTCGCACTTCTTCGTCGCTCAGACCGATTTCCGGGCTGTCCATCTCTGCCAGCGGGGTGCCGCGCTCGCCGGTACCGGCTGGCGCTGCGCCACGGGTGCGCGGCTGGCGGGTACCCGGTTGCTGCTGCTGGCGGGTGTTGATGGCGTCCAGCGCGATCGCGCGGAATGCTTCAACGGTAATGCCATCAGCAACGGCGCGGGCTGCTTCGGTTGGCAGGTTGTAGCTGGTGCCCATCGTGGTTAACTCACGCACGCGGGTGCGTTCGTCTTCCAGTACCTGCGCAGCCGTGCGTTCGCCACCTTCTGCGCCGCCTGGTGGATTGGTACGATTACCGCCGCCGTGACCGTCGTCGTTATTCGTATTCATACGGATAACTTTGAGTACGCGCAGGATTTTGTCGTTTTCATCAACGATCGCGCGAACGTAGTTACCGTCAGTATCGTAAACGTTCTTTTCCATCTTTCTTGCTCCGGGTTCAGGTTTCGCCGCTGTTGGTTTTTCACCTTGACGGCCATTATTAACAGGATTTGATCCGCTGTCATTGTGCGGGATGGCATTAAATGGGGCAGCACGCCCAGCCCCCACCGTATGGTCGGCTGGTACCGATACGAAACTGATTTCATATGGTAGCCAGCGCGTCATAAGGTAGTCATCTTCGCCGTCCTCGCGCTCTACTGACAATTTGGCTTCGAGTACCTGATAGCCAACGCTAACCAGCGTGCGGATTTTGTCGATCACATCGTTAAAAATTTCGTCTGCGCGGGCGCTCTTGCCAAAGCGCACGATAGCATAACAGCGGCGGTCATCACCCAGCCAGGCGCGTTCGATAACGCCCACCTGATCCTGCCAGTTGTGATCCACCAGCAGGGCAGCTGCGCCAGACTCCAGCCGCGTAAAGTCTACCGCGCCGGGACTGTGATCCAGAATCTCGTTGCCGTACCAGCGGCGCACTGGGTGCTCACTGGAAAACGAGATCTGCACCGTGCGTTTTTCTTTGTCCACGCTGTCGATCTGCATATCGCGCGTTTGCGCGGGCAGGTCGCGGTTGACTCGGGCCAGATCCAGCTGCTCAGCGGTCGCAGCTCGCGTAAAGCTGCAGCCGATAATCGCGGCCAGACTAAGCGCCAGTAGTTTTCGTTTGTTCATTAGGGCTTGCCTCTTCCTGCATCATTTTAGGGTCCACGGCGTAACCAGACATTACCAGATTTTCCGCATTTTTCTTACTCAGGCCAGCAGCCATTAACGTTTCCAGCTGCGTATTAATATCCTGCGCAATCTGTTGCACCACTTCGTCCGGATCCTGTCCGCTATCGCGGATAAGTTCAGAAGGCGACTTAAGCATGGCATTTTTGGCCGCTACGCTGGCTTTAACGTCGCTAACCGGGTCAATCCATGCCCAGCGGCGCGGCTGCCACAAAATATCCTGATATTTCGTCAGCGTTACCGGGTTAAGGCTCTTTCCGTTGTCGGTCACGATCAGGCCGGCCAGTAAAGCACGCGGCAGCCAGGCGTCGAATACTGGCTGCAGGAATTCTTCACAAACAAACTGTTGTAAATCCTTCCACGTCTCGCGTTCGTCCAGCGTGCCCTGCCGAATACTGGAAAAGTTAACGCCTTCCAGATCCTGCGCCAGATTGTTGTATGCCACGCCCAGACCTGCAGCGATGCCGCGCAGCTGGTTTTTAACGAAAATCGCATACTCGCCGCTGGGGTACTGCGGATCCCATTTCTCCACGCGCGCGCCTTTCGGCAAGATGCCCATTTCGCCTGGCTCAATATCCACCACTGGCGGGTCGTCTTCATCGTATTCCGGGCCGTCGCTCTCACCTTCAAACGAGATCCAGCCCAACTTCGCCGCACCGGTACGGGCGTTCACCAAAGCCGCCTGATCCATGCCGTTCATCTGGCGCATGCGGTAAAGCGACGTCGCCAGCCACGGCAGCCCGCGACGCTGGCCGGGGATTTCTTCGCGGAAAACGTGGATCACTTCGTCAGCCGGTACGCGCACGTAAGGCTTGCCGCTGTACATGTAGCGATCGGCATCGCTCAGCAGGGTGCGGAAATGGTACGCCACCGGCTTGCCATACTGGGTGTACTCAATACCGAACCGCACAAAGTTGGTACCGCCGTTCAGGCGGTCAATAACCATTTCAATGGGCACGCGCTGCGCTGGGATCGCCTGCAGTGAAAAGCCGAACGGCCCAGCGTCGGCCCCGTAAACCTTCCTGCAGAGGAATTCGCCGCTACTCGCCAGGCTGTTTACAAGCTGATTCTGGAATTCTCGCATCGACTTTTTGCCGGTAATGTCGATGTTTTCCCGCTTGCAGAATTCAGCCCACGCACGCTGGATCGCGTCGTTGGCGCTCTTATCCAGTTTACCCTTGCCAGACTTAGCCCGGGCGTTTAACAGGATCCCGTTCTGCCCGACGATGTTCTGGCGGGCCAGTCGCGCGAAGTGTTTCGCATAGTCGTTGTTGGCGATCTGCTCCTGGCTGCGAGCGACAAGCGGCTGCCAGTTTTTGGCTATGATTTCGTCGGCTGTCAGCGGGTCGTTGCCCCACTCCATCGACATTCGATCGGGCTTCGCGGCATCGAAAAGGCGCTGGCCGAAACGTGGGGGAATTCGGCTGCGCTTTTTCTGCTCCGGCTCTTTGGCCTTGCGGCCCCAGTTAAATAACTTCATTTCATGGAGTACCTTATTTTGCGGTTCCACAGATCAGATCCGGCTTCTGCTGCCAGCTCGGCATTTACCAGTAACTGGTAATGCTTTTGCAGTGCTAAAAGGTCGGTCATTGATTCGCTGTATAACTCGCGGTTGTTGATTCGGTACCGAACGGGCGCGCCACCCTGCGCACGCGCTGCCAGCGTCTTGTTAATCGCAATCAGGGCTTTTTGGTTTTCGCTCAGGCCGTCGAATTCCGGCCCTACCAGCGCCAGATTGGCCTGCACCGTAAAGCGGCCACTTTCCAGCACTTCCGGCACGCCGCCCGTGGTGGCGATCATCTGGTAAAAATAAAGCCCCGGTAACAGGTCTGCGGCGTTGTCAGCATCAGCCCGGAAAACGAGGTGGTTATTTTCAACCACGGATCCCAGCGTCAGAAGGCTTGCACCGCCACGGATAACCAGCTGGCCGGTGGTGGTGATTCCGCGCGGGCGGTAATTGGTCGCCCACGTGAATGGCATCCCGTGGATTATGTTTTTTGGAACCGTTACTGGCATCACCAGCCCCCTTTCACCCAGTTAGCGCCGCCACCGGCTTTTTTTGCCTTCTTCCCGGCTACGGCTTTTGATTGTAAGCGTGGTCGATTCTGCTTTTTTGTGGCTGGTTTGTCATTGTGCGGGATGGCATTCGGCACCACCTCCACTGGTTCGTTTTCCTCCGGTTGTGGCGCAAAGCTGGCTAAAACTGGCGTTTCTGGTACCTCTGTTGCGGTTTGTGGCAATTCTGTCTCGGATTTTGGCATTTTTGGCACGGTTTTAAGCCTCTTGCGGCGCTCTGGTTCTGCGCCAGTGGTATCAATTCCCAGCCTCTGGGCAATCTTAAGCAGGCGGGGGGCGGTAATTTTCAGGGCGGCATAAGCGTACACGCGGCAGTCCAGCGCCTCATTTCGGGCGCGGTCTGGCTTTTTCCACTCGCGAACCGGCTGCCCGCGAACGTATTTAGTGACCATTTTTTCCGCTGTCAGCTGGTTAAACCATTCTTCGTGTCGATCGTCCGGGAAGTGGCAATAACCCGGGCCTGCCTCCGTCTTGTTCAGGCGGCGCGTAACAATCAACTTTCCTTCGTCAACCGCGATCGGCCACAAGTCCACTTTGCGGGTGTCTTTACCAGACTGGCGGCGGCTGGGCTTCTCTGCCACCGCTTTGCCCCATCCGGGCACGCCTTTTATCGCAAAGAGGCGGCGGCCAGTACGGCCCTTCGCATAGGCGTAGGCCGCAGACGTCATTCCGTTGGTACCGCCCGTATCGAGGCATGCGCCCATGATGCGCAGCTTCGCGCCGGTTTCGTGGATAAAATGGCTTTCCAGAAGGTCGTCCAGCTGATCCCACGGGTCGCCGGTCAGCGGATCGCCCCAGAATACCCAGTAACCCAGGCTCCAGCTTTCTTCGCCCAGCCCCCACGCCACCACCTCACATTCCAGACGGTCGATCTGCATATCGATCCCGGCTGTCAGATACAAGCCGCCGGCCGGTACGTCAAAGGATCCATCTTCGCTGTAAATCTCGCGGCGGGCCATCAGGCTGTCCGGGTCTGCGCTCTCGCCTTTTTCGTCCCACGTCAGCGCCAGCGAGACGTTGTAGAAGGTCTGCAGGTCGTCGGTTTTCAGCTTGTCGATGTAGTCCCGCACGATCGCCGGTATCTTGCGGAAAGTGCTGTACAGCTCGTTCAGGTGGTAACTGGCGTGCCCGGTAAACGGGCGTGTGGCTTTCCAGCCAGCCCCTACTGATTCCGCTTTGCGTATCGCCGCAATGCGCTGGCCGTCTGTCCACTGCGCGCCACAGTCCGGGCAGTGGAAATGGGCCTTTTCTGGCTCCATTTCGTCCAGTGCTTTGGCGTTCTCTTCGTCGCTGCCCATTCGGCCAGGCCAGTGGATGTGCTCCCACTCCAGCAGCACATGCGATTCGCAGTGTGGGCAAGGCACATAGAAACGACGCTGATCGCCAGCTTCAAACGATTTTTCAATGTAGCTTTCCCCTTTGATCGTGGGTGTCGATATATCCATCAGGAAGCGAATATCGCCAAAGGTCGCAGAACGTTGCCACAGCAGGCTAACCGGGTGCCCCTCGTTCGTGCGTTCGTAGCCGTCCACCTCATCGCACACGATGGTTGGCGCAGAACGTCCACGCATCGTTTTAGGCGAGCCAGCCCACGCGAACATTAAAAACCCGCCAGGATAGCCCTTCATTTTTTTGTTATCGACTTTGCCCTGGCCCAGCGCGTCAGCCACGGCGCTGCAGTCTTCCGCCAGGGGGTTAAATTTCGTCTCCAGCCACACGCCTAAATCGTTCTCGCTGGGCTGCATCATCATATGGCTGCGCGGGCTTGCCCCGATGCAATACGCCTGCACGCAAAGCGCCAGCAGCGTCTTGCCCACCTGCGCGCCCCACATCAGGGTTACGCGGTAGCAGTCCTGCTGCACCAGCATGTCCATAGGCTCCCGCTGATAGGGGGCGTTGTGGATGCGGTACGGCCCCGGCACGGCGTTGCCGGTCGGAATCTTGATATTCTTCTCAGCCCAGACGCTGGGCAGCATCACGGGCGGCGGGATCAGGTTGCGCTGCGCACGTTTGACGGCAGACAGGATCCCAGCAAGGTTACGGAATTGGCCGTAATCCTCTGCCTTTGGTTGTGGCTTTGCCGCTGGCTTCGCCCTTTTACTCTTCGTCTTCGTCGTCGCCATCGTCTTCCGCCTCCAGTTCATCCATAGGGCCGGTAAACAGGTTCGAATTGGCGGTGTCGGTCAGCGCCCCGTCGATCTCCCGCATCAGGGTTTCTTTCCAGATCCCTTCGTCGTCTTCCCCCACCAGCGCCCCGTAAGCGCGGCTCGGGATAACGCGCATTTTGGCGCGGAGGTTAGCGAAGATATTCGCCAGCGCAGCTTCCATCTGGGCAATCGGGGCCAGCGTGCCCTTTTCTTTTTCCAGGTCCAGTTCTGCGCGCACCATTTTGGCGGTCTTCATGCGGCGGTCTATCGTCGCGTCGTCTGCCATCACCTTGCCCGTGGCTTCGTCCACTGCCGAATTGCGCAGCCATTCAAAACATTCCGCCGTATTGAATTCCGCCGATACTCCACGGCGTCCAGCTGAAAGCACCGGCATGCCTGCACGAATCCAGCGATCGACGGTCGGCATAGAGACGCCAAAAATCTGCGCCAGATCGGTTCGGTTGACTGTCTGTCCACGTATTGCCATCGCATCGGCCCTTCTAATCGAAAAAAGTGGTTAATCTGGTTACTTTATAATTGTAAAACTGGTTTTTAAGAAACTTCTTACAGCGCGTTTGTCGCGGCGGCACTGCCCCCGCAAGGCTGCCCCCTCAGGAAGTACCTTAAAAATTTTTTGAAATGAGAAACGTTATCATTTGACACGTCGATGGTAATCATTCTCATCATTGACCTATCGCAATGCATAGGCCCACCCATGCAAGCCTTGCCACTATGTACACGCCTGCAGCTCCTGCGCACGCCACTGCTGCCACGTCTAGCCATGTATGTGTCTCGTACACTGCCTTAGTGTTAGCGACGCTCTCAGTGCGTTCTAGGGCCATTGGCATGTAACCCCGCTTACTCCATTCCTCGCGGTGCTGCTCAAGCCTCCTGTCCCTCTGCTCCTGCGTCTCTGCCCTGGGTGTGTTCATTGGTCGCTTAGTCATAGCCTGCCCTCTGTATGCCATAGCCCCCACAAGGGGGGCCGGGGTGTTATTTGGGTTTACGCATAGAATCGAAAACAGCCTCACAGGTCAGCCCTGCTGCTCTGGCCCTGTCAGCCTCTGCCGCCATTCTTCCCGCTGTTGCGTCAATCTCTCTGTACAGCTGGGTAAGCAATAGTCCGGCGCTATCCCCTGCCTGCCTTCCTGCGGCATCGGTGGCAGGCTGTCCGGCACGTAGTCGGGTGATCGCGGCGCTGATTTGCTGCTGCAGCCTGTCAGAATTGCGATCAGCAGCAGCACGCAAAGCAGCAAGGCGAGCGACTTCGTTTTGGGCGTCTTTTTGTATCTGGTTAACTTCATCCTGTCGTTTCCTCTCATAATCGCGCTTCTGGTTGTCAAAATCGGCTTTGGCCTTAACATCAGCCAGGTTTCGCTTATCCCATCTTTCCTGCCAGCGGGCCGTTTCGGCGTTAACGGCTGGATTGATGAAATAGCGCACATTGAGCACGCACGCGGCGAAAATGAGAAGGGCCAGCCCACCGGCCAGCCCCACCCATTTGGCCCACGTGGGCACTATCACGTTGCCCACGTTCATAGCTATTTGCCCCCGGCCTTGCGCCATTGCTCAATCAGCACGTCCATTTTGTGTTCGTGCTGTCCGTAGCCAGCACCAGGCAGCGATGCCCAGCGACTGGCGCAGGCCATAATCGCGTTTTTAATGTCTCCCTTCTGCAGCATGGCGATGGCACGGCATTCCCGCATCATCTGCAGCGCGATTTTGTCCTGCGATACCGGGCCAAAGTCAGGCAGGCCCAGCTGCTTTTTGTAGGCGTCGTAATAACGGGACAGCACCTGATAGCGTCCAGCTGCGGTGCTGTTGATTTTGAGGCTATCAATGCGGATCAGTTTGCGCGGGTGATCTGCATAGCCTGAAAACAGCTGTCCGCCCACCAGGACGTCGTAGCCGTTGTCTTTGGTCTTCTGCCTGCCGTTGTCGGTGCCTTCGGAAAACGCGAGCATGTCCAGAAACGCGATAACGTTCTGGCCGCCTGCTGCTTCTGCTGAAATACGTGCCATTGTTACTTCCTCCGGTTGAGGTTTTCGGCCTTTGCGGCCTTTGCCTGAATAAACCACCATGCCTTAAAGCGCATCCAGCCCGGTGATAACAGGATTAAACGACGGGTCATTAGCGCAGCAATCCCGCAAATCATCGTAATGGTGGTGCGGTGCGGGAAGGTGCCCTGGAACATATGGAAAAGCCACGCCACACAACTGCTGGCAATGACCATGTAGAAGATACCGCCCAGCGCGCCTTCTTTGACGCGTGGATCGAATATCTGCACAACGCAGTAAAACAGGATCAGTGAAACGCCGATAATGCCGCTCGCCTGATAGATTGATTCTAACGTGTTCGCTTTGATAAACATGGTTACTCTTCCTTGCTTTTGCCTTTGGCAATAGCTTCGATAACTCCCCAGAATCTGGCCTTGATGATTTCCCATATTGCGCCGTTCTCAATTCCATTGAGTATCGTCTGAACCAGCTTGGGGCCGAATATCCCGATAAACAGCGCGTAAAACAGTAAGGCATTTTTACTCGCTTCGGGGTCGTGTACTGCCAGTTTGTAATAGTCGTATGCGAACGGGGCCACATACATGCCGGATAATCCTCCACAAATAACAAAGTAAATCCGTCCCTGAAACGTCGTTAAATCCTTATAGAATCGTAAACCCACAAAGCCGCCTGCTAAACCTGCCAGCAATACGTCGATACGGGTCGCGAATAGTTCAAATAGCCACATTGTTGCCTTTCCCCACGTTACTGCCGGTTGCGTCGAACATATTACCAGCACTGTATGCCTGCGCATGGTGGGGGATGGCATCTGACAGCCACCGGCTTATCGTTCTGTAGGGTATCTGCATAGCCTCTGAGACGTCTGTGGGCTTCATGCCGTCGCGATACATGCGCATGGCTGTGTCTTTCAGGAAATCGCGGTAAATATCGGCACATGTTGCCGGATAAAGAAACTCACCGCCAAAGTGGCGGGATAGTTTGTAGGCGTCGTCCCATCCAATCAGCTTAACCAGCTTATCGTCGGCTTTGAGGTTGGCGGGAACAATCAGGACTATCCGGTTACTGATCGCTTTGGAATAGCGTTTATCGCGAACCTTACAGACCGGCAACAGGCCAATCAGCTTTAAGGTTTGCGATACTCCTATCACGTCGGCAATCTGCTGCACGCTTTTGGGTAGGTTCATTTCTGCGGCTCTTTGTAGCGGGATTAATCTGATTCTATACGATTGCGGGGGTTTATCTATACAAATGCATATGAAATCGAAAAGGTTACAAGGAAATATCGTTATTAATCATTGCTTTAAGCGAAAAGGTTACAAACTTATGGGCCTTGTAACCTCGTTGTAACCCCATTTTGTAACCCTTAACTACCTGTTTTATATGTATATATATATAAAGGTTACAAGATTATATATATATATGGAAACATAACCCCACGCACACGCGCGCTCGCGCTCACGCACGCATTACAACTCTCTATATTTCCGTGTAACCTCTGTAACCTGTAACCTTTCTTTATGAAACATGCACTTAGGGGTTACAATTTAGGTTACAAGACTGAATGTAACTCCGATTTGTAACCTTTTAGACGCGCCGGGTGGGTAACATCGGTTATATTAGTAACTCAATTACAGGGGGGGTCAGCTATGCAACACAAGATTTTCAGGGGTTACAACGGGCATACTTACTACCCGTGGGAAGAAATGAAAGTGGGGGATTATTTTGAAACGCCCCTTGCTGGGATCAATTGGCAAAGCGTCAGGGTTCAGGCGTCGAAGCAGAAAAAGAAGACGGGAAGGGTTTATACGGTAATGACTAAGGATCACATACTGAGAGTTACACGGCATGAATAGCCCGCCTCGGCGGGTTTTTTATTGGGTGCGCATCCCTGCGCGTATCACAGCAGAATCAGTTTAGCAGCTCCTGCTGGCTCGGGTCTTCTGCCACCAGATCAAACGGTATTCCGACGCAGCGCGACAGGGTGCCGTTAATCTTTTTCGGTTTGGGCCAGGCCACGACGCCAGCAACGCGCATCAGCTGCCCGCGCCAGTCACTGCCGAATGACGTATCACGCAGGCGGCGTTCGATGTACGGGCAGTTGTTGGCAATCAGCAGATGGCCTTCTTCGTAGACCATTCCGTAAGTGCGTAACACGCGCTGCGCCTCTTTCTGATCCAGACCGATACCCTGCCCACGGCCAGCGGCCTGCTGCAGCACTTCCAGCAGCCGGACGTTAAGCCCGTTGCCCAGTTTGTCGGTGATACCCATGATGCGGGCCAGCACCTGGCTGCTTTCGCTCTCGCTGCTGCGCTCTTTGATTTCGTCCCACGTGAAGCGCCCGATCATTTCCTGCGCCTCTTCGTAGGTCGCTGCCTCGGTGCTGATCAGGCTCCAGCAGCCAGCCAGCAACGTGCCGTACTGGTCGCCTTCGCGGGCGGTACCGAAATAATCACCGGCAGCCCGGGAAAAGGTTTTGATGTTCGCCAGCGTGGTGGGCATCAAATCCAGCGTGCGCTTAAACAGGCGGGCCGGTAGATCCTTATCCCGGCGCAGCTGGTAAAGGCGCTCGCTCAGCTGCTCCCAGTTGCCTGCCGCGTTTTCTTCACCCTCTTTGCCGCGCATCGCCAGCACCGTTAAACGCTCAATATCGGCCTGCTGCTTCATGCCCACCTGAATGGATGCGAAGCAAAACATGCTGCGGATCATAAACGTTATGCTGTCGCCGTTGGCGCTGCCTTTCAGCGTCTCCGCCTGGCTCTCACTGGATGCCTGGCGAACCATCGAAAGGATGTTCTGGACGCGCTGCGCCTCGCGTTCGTTGTTTGACTCGGATTCATCGAACAACACTGGACGGGCATCACCACCCAGTCGCTGGCGGATCCCTGCCTCTGTACTGTTGCCCTGCGCGAATATGTTAATGCCGTGCATCAGCGGGTTAATGTATTCGTTAAGCACCGTCGATTTACCGCAGCCAGCGCCACCGGTAAGCCACAGGTGGGGCCGCCAGCGCAGTGCACCGCAGATAGGTGCCAGCGCCACGAATCCAGCCAGTAAGCAGCCAGACGCGGGCACGCTCCACCGAAACGACATTGCCAGATCCAGCAGCCCCTGCCCTTCGTCGTCGGTTAGCGCCTCGTCGGCTGGCGTCGGTAGTGGCAGTTCCTGCTGGTATGTGTACCGGCTGTTAAAGTCGGTAATTTCCACTTCCTCGCCGTCTACCAGCAGATGGCTGCCAAAGTGATAGACCGCGCGATCGTCGTCCCACCACGCACCACGCCCGCGCATCTTTTCCAGCGAATAGATGCCGCGCTGCTGGCATAAGCGCATCAGGTCGTTGGTGGCTTTCTCCCAGTCGATCGCGCCCTTTACCGGGTACATTGAGTACCACCATTCGAGGCTTGCCAGCTCCATCAAATTGTTTTTGGTGTGCTTCGCTGCCGTCATGGTGATCACCTGGCGGCTACCGTGGCAAAGGTAAAAATAATTGCCGTGGTTATGCCCCAGCACCGTAAATTCATCGTTTGCCCACGGGTTGGTCGATTCCTCCGGGGATTTATTTTTTTGGTTGATGTTCGCCATTTCTACCACCTTCGCCGATAACTGGCGCGCCAGCTGCTCTTCGCCTTCCAGCACTAAAAGGTCGTTAAAGTCGGTAGGGCCGCGCGTCCTGCCCTTGTCGTCTGTCACGGTGTTAGCCTGTAGCGTTTCCTTTGTGAAGCGGGGAACGATGCAACGCCCACGGATCACGTTAGCCACGCTTTTAGCGGCCAGTTCGCCCGGGTTATTCACCTTCTGGCCGTTAACCGTCGTCGTCGTCCAGCGATCGTTATCGCCGCAGACCACGAAAGGCACGCCCACGAATTCTTTGGCGAATTGCTCCGCTACCGGCATCAGGTTGTTGCTGTTGAAGCAGATCACCACGCACCAGCCGGTTGCCTCCCGGATTGCTGCGCCGGTTGCGTAACCCTCACAAAAAGCCACGGTGCCGTCGCCGTCGCCGGGGTTGCCGATTATGAAAAAGTGACCGCCCACCAGGCCGCCTTTGATAAACAGCTTATCGCTGCCACCTTCTGCCCATTTTGGCTTTTTCGGCCAGATGGCTTGCAGGTTGTGGATCGTGCCGTCCAGCGACATAACCGGGATCAGCAGCATGTTTTTCTGGGTGCTGTATGTGCCGTCGCGTTTCTCCATCGCGAAGTCGCCCACTTTGAGGTTGTGGGACTTAACCTTTTTGCGCTGCAGGTATGGGTGATCGCCGCACGGTGCTGCCGCGTTCCACGTATTATTTGCCCTGTCGCGTGCCTTATCCGCATCAGCCTGTCGCGCTTCTTTGGCTGCCTTTTCGGCTGCCTCGCGGTTGGCAATACGCTGGGCCATTTCCTCTTCTGGCAGCTGCTGGATCTCGCTCTTATCCAGCGCCCATCCTTTCTGGGCAGCCATGTGCCACACGGTGCCGATCGTCTTTCCGCCAGCGCCGATAGACTTCCAGGTGCTGCGTGCATCTGAAAGGTTGAATTTTGCCGTACTGGTGCGGCTCCACTCCATCCAGACTTCTTCGCCTGCGTCGCCCAGCTCAGACATAACGCCCATAGCGACGTCCACCCATTCTTCGCGCGAACAATCGGCGTCGATGTAGGTCAGCATGCGTCGGATCTGGTCAACCGTTAGCGGGTTGTATGATTTTTTAGCCATCGCAAAAGCCCCTTACTGCCCGCTGCTTACGCAGTCTTTTTTGCTGCCGTTTTGAGTTGCAGCAATTCGAAACGGGCTGCAGGTATAACGCGAATGCCATTGCTGGCGCGCCACATGTAAACGGTGTCTACATTCACGCCCAGCATTTCGGCAACGTCCTTCGGGGTCAGGGCGTTGTCCTTCATAAAGTCGATTAATTCCTGATTCGGGTTGGTCATGGTTTCTTAGCTCCAAAGAAAAAGTGCGCAAGGTGATAGTAGACCATCACCTATACGCACGTATAGAATTATTTCAGATTTTTTTGGTTATTTGCTGCGGGCTTTGTACTTAAATCCTTTCTGGGTGCGCTCTGCGTACTCGCCAGCAGTCTTTAAAATCTGCTGCATGCTGGCGGTACCCATGCGGGACTGCATGCCGTAAATGCTCATGGCGTGCCGCGCCGCCACGTTGGCGGTACCGCTATCCGCGCCCTGGCGCTGCAGGGCTGCGACGATCTGTTTTTCGATAATGGTTGATTGATTCATGGCTAAATCCTCTGCTACCTGTTTGTATTTTGCCCCCAGCCGTTGCCAGTGGGGAATAAGTGCAATCGCTACGCCTTCCACTGCTGCCCGCAGCTTGTCCACATCAGTTGGATTCATCAGGTTGCCTCTTTTCCTGCCAGCCCCTGCACTCCGTCTTTGATTTTATCCAAAACGGCCACGGTTGCTTCTGCTGTGAATTCGCGCCAGTAACCGCCACCTTCTACACGCGAAGTATTGATCCACATACGCCAGCCGGTGTCGCGGTGCCACTGGTAGACGTGTGCGGGTGCCGGCCCTTCCCCCGTGGCGTCTGTAACTCTTATAACGCCGTCAATTAAGCTATGTACTGTAATCACTTTTCGTTCCTCGCTTTAGCGGCCAGCGACAGCCAGCCATCATGCTCAAAGGATCCCGCCCGGATGCGCACTTTAGGTTTTGCGGGCGTCGCGGCAGGCTCCGTTAAAGGCTTCGATAAACTCCGCTGTGATTTGCGGGCTGATGGCATTGCCATAACCGCGCAGTCGTCCCACTCTGGCGGGTACCCCATTAGCCAGCGGGAAAGTGCCGGGTTCAATGGGCCGGTAGTTGCCATCGAGACATAAGATCCAGTCACATCGATCCCACTGGCGTTTAAGACTCGCCCAGGGGTTGACGGCTTGCACGGCTCCAGCTGTTGCCTCATGCTGCCAGATAGTTGGCCCCTGCTGGCGTCCGATTCTGGAACCGTTAAAGGCGTGGGCCAGGTCGCAAGCTGCGCTGCCACGTCCAGCCTGTCCACCGAAAGTTTGCCGTTGCGAATCCTGCCACCCTCGTAGCCACCCTTGTGATCCGTCGCGCTGCTCGTCGGCCAGCTCGCCAGTTTTGCCTGACCCGGCAATTTCAGGATCTTCTGCCCGTTGCTGGTGCTGTAGTCGCTGCCCTTCGCGTCGTTCGCAATCGGCGTCGCCCAGTTCGCCAGTTTTGCAGCCTGAATAGCCAGCGTTGATTTTGATGCGTTCGGCCTGTTCCATTCCTTTTCGATAGCTGCTTGTGATCTCCTGCTCATGTTTTCGTCTGATAATGTCGGAGTCCCCCAAGATTCCAATTTCGCCAGCCCCGCCACATCCTGCAGCCTCTTCTGCTGCTTCGAACCGTCCTCCCGGTACCATCCCGCCGTCGCTCCAGCCACTGGCGATCGGTGATTCTGCGTGTCGGGTGTGGGCCAGGTTTCGCACTGCCCCGAAAAATAATCGGTCGCGCAGGTGGGGCGCTTCGACAGCACCAGCTGGCAATACTGACGCCCCGCAGGCGTAGCCCGCTCTTTCCATTTCGAGGAATAGAAGATCAAGCCATCCGGGTTTAATTGCCGCTTTAACCTGCTCTCCAAAGATTTTTGCAGGCTGGCACTGCTCAATAAGCCGCAGCCATATGGGGGCAAGGTGTCGGGGGTCGTCCATTCCGATTTGCTTTCCGGCGACGCTGAAAGGCTGGCAGGGGGGTGATCCTGTCCAGCAGGGCGAATCGTCACGCACTCCTGCGATTCGCAGGGCAAGACTCCAGCCGCCGATGCCTGCGAAGAAATGGCACTGGGTGAAGCCTCGCAGGTCGCCGGGGGTAACTTCTTCGATTGATCTTTCATCGACATATCCGTGGGCTATCAGCCCTTCCTGAATGAGTACACGCAGCCATGCGGCTGCGTCCTTGTTGAATTCGTTGTAATAGGCTGCCATATCAGGAAGACCGAATAATGCGTGCCCGGGCGCGATCTTCCATCTGGCCGGCCAGCGACATAAACGCATCGTAAACGACAGGGTTTGCGATCTCGCGGGCGGCTTCTTTCATGTCGTTAGACGCCGCCAGGTAGCCATAAGCCTGCAACTGGTTGATCATCACTTTGCTGTGACTGTACATGATCATAAGGTTAAGCATTGAATGCACGCGCTCGTCGCCCAGCTCCTGCAAAGCCGCCATCATATGGGCGTTTTCAGCAGCCAGCGTTTCAGACCTTTCCTTCCAGAATTCTTCACCCTGGCGATTCGAAAGAGTCAGGATCGTTTGAAGGCGGCGAACTTCTGCGTTTAAGCGGGCGATCTCTTTAACGTTCTTAGCGTTCGTAAATTTATTGGTAATCATCAAATAAACCCTCCATTAGCGCTAGGTTGTATAAGCAAACCTTAGCGGCGAGAAATAAAATAAAATCGTTGGTTTCAATGGCGCGCAGCATCAGCGCCTGGGCGTTTTGTAGCGTCGGTTCAATCTGCTTTGCCATGCTGGTGGATCCCCCGCAGGAACGGTACCCGGATCGAATCCCCGATCAGGTTCGTCGTGAAGACTACCAGCGCCGATTCGAAATTAGCGCCGCTCTGCTTCGTTTCGCCGTCCGGCTCCATAAAGTTGTAGCGCCCGTCCGGCTCATAGATGATTACGCCGGTACCCAGTGCACGCCGCCAGCTGGTGCTGCACGGGCTGTATGGCAAAAGCATCATGCCTGGCCTGCCCGATTGCTGCTGGACTCGGGCGTGGGCAACAAACTCCCACTTACGATCAAACGGCGGGTTGCACCACCAGTCAGCAGGCCATTTCTGGCGCAGAGCATCAAAGCCCAGCACCTTCTGCCCTTTCTTGATGCCGAATCCGTCCATGCCACCGATACCGAAAGCAGACAGGCGGCGCGATTCAAACCAATCAGGACTTGCGAAGAAGCGTTTTACTTTCGCTGTCTCCGGCTCCGCGCACACGTCCACCGCAAAGCGCCTGCCGTAAAGGTGCTGCGCATCCAGAAAGCAGCCCCACTGCGTTGCCCAGCGGTTTTTGGCGTCCTCCGCAGTTACCGATCGGTTTAAAATTGCCATAGCTGTTTGCCTCGAAATATTTTGCCGCCATGTCCTGGCAGTTGCGGAATGATTGCTGGGTTTGTTGGGTTGCTGGCAGCTCGTCAAACCAGCAGTTAGCGAGATCGTCTATCAGGGTTCTTTTAGTCACCATGCTTTTTCTTACGCACGATTTTGCGCGCGTCCTCCGTACTTTTGGCGATACCGGCGATTCCGCCGTTATCCTTCACCGCCTGCAGAAAGTTGGCCTGCTCGCGGCTGGCCTGCGCCTTGTCTTTAACCTCCATCGCGAAGAAGACGCCCACCCGCTTGCCCACCATTTCCGGGGTTATCGTGATACTGGTCACGCCGAATAAGTCAGAGAATCCAGCAGGCAGGCCCGTGTCGAAAGGTCGCGCTTTGCGCAGCACCACGTCGCCGCGATTGATAACCACCGTAGTGGGCTTGCTGTACCGCTCAGGCTTGCCAGCGCCCTGCCATCCGCTACCCACGTTGGCACGAAACAGCAGGCATTCGCCTGCCAGATCGTTACGGATTTCGTTTTGTAGTTCGTGTTCGCGGCTAACTGGCTTTTTGTACTCAGGATCATCTTTGCCACGCTTGCCGGGATATTCCGGCGTATGGCGGTTCAGATAGATCCGGTCAGCGTCGTTATCACTTTTAGCCATACATCACCGCCTTACAGCAGCCAGGCTGCGAGTTTAACTGCGGCTACGGTACCGACTGCCCACACAGCGAAAGAAGACAGGATTACAAACTGGATTGCGGTACGGCGAGACATTGAATTAAACATGGTGTTACCTCATTTTTGCTTGTCCGGGCGGCCCCACGCTGCCCCGTGAAAAGAATATATATCTATACGTCCGTATAGGCAACACTTATCTATTTCTTTTTTTATCCTCGCACGCCTGCCATATCTGAAAGCCCACCTGCTCCGGCGTTTTATCCCAGTTCTGCGGCCAGTAAACCCGGCGCGCAATCCAGATCAAATCATGCCGTTTATTCTCCGCAAGGATCTGCACCACGTAGGATTCGGGCGCGCCCTCTTTGCGACGGTGTGCCATGAATTCGGCCAGCTTCTGCAGCTCCACGCAGTAGAAGGTCTGATCCATATCCTGCAGCGCCGGGTTAGGCGCTGGCTCCACGTCGTCGCCACCAGACAGCTGGATAACGCCGTTTTCGTCCATCGGGCCTTCGATCTCGTCGTCAGCGGCCGCCAGACCAAAAGATGCCAGCAGCAGGGCGGCAATCAGTAATTTTTTCATATCGTCCAGTCTCCAAAGAGGATTACCACCATCAGCGCGATATACGCGCCAACGGCATAACGGATCAGGCTGTTAAGCATCTGTATCCCTCACGAATTCGCGCAGCTCCCGACGCAGCTTGCGCAGGTATTTAGCCATAGCGTCACGGTTAACACGGCGGCCCTTTGTCACCATGAATTCGGTAAACGGGCTTTCCTTGCTCAGGGTGGCGGCGGTTTCTTTGCCGGGTTCGGAAAGGTTCTGGCCCAGCACGATTTCAATACGCCCGCGAACGGTCGTCATTCTGCGATAGATCATTTGTTCACCTCGATAACAATTGCGATTATTTCAATGAGCACCGCCATTATTAAAATGTGCGGTATTAAATAGCGCCTTTCGCGCCTGATAGTCACCAGCAGGCGCAGCACACGGGTGCGGAAAATCATTGTTTTGCCGCCTGTTTAAAATACGCTTCCAGCTGCGAAACGATGTTAGCGGATGGCCTGCGCCAGTGCGGTGGGTGCCCACCTTCGGCGACTGGCTTTACGAATCCCCGCCAGTCGTATGCTCTTACGCGCATGTATTCGCGCCCGTCCGACAAAATGAGGTGCTTCCGTGCGCCGTCTTTCTTAATCCGTGAATTGGCAAAATTAAGAGTCTGCGCCACAGTGCCCCCTAATAGCTTTTCAGGTCTGGATGGTTGCCGCTGGCGATGCGTTTATGAGGCATATGCTCCTGGCGGGCCACGCGGGTGTCTACGCTGTTTAACGCATCCGTCAGGCGCTGGACTCGCTCGGCTTCCACGGTGATCTGCACGTTATTGGTAAGCGGGCGATTAACCGTTTCTTTGTTGCGCTGAATGATGTAAGCGAATTCCGCCGCCTGTTCTGCGGTGGTAGCCAGCACGAAATCGCCGTTACCCAGATCGACTTTGTAGCCTGCGGGTTTGGCCTTTTTGCGGAATAAATTCAGAAGTGATTTAAACATGGTGGATCCTCAGTTAAGGGCGGCAGGGGTGCCGCCTGTTAACTAAGGTAATCTATACGTGCGTATAGGTCAATAACATATGTATGCTTTTTTATTAGCCAATCATCGCGTACCGGCTTAACCGTTTATTCCACTGCTCGCTTGCCCACGTCTGGGGGTTTTTATGCCCGCGACGCACTGCCAGCGCCACCAGTTCGTTAAGCGTTTTACAGGCCATTTCCTCTTGTTTCTTGTTGACGCGGTTCACCTGCTTGCGCTCTTCGCTCACCTCCACCATTGCGCCGGGTTTATGGGTCAGTATGTTGTCCATGCCGTCCGGTACCGGTCTTTCACAGTGCGGGCATTTTACCGGCAGCGGGCGTTTCAGGCTGTTAAAGCAGCCGCCGCAGTGAACCGGTGGCGGCTTGCCGCTCGCGTTCTTCTTCCTGTCTTTAAACGCAAGGTCGCCGTGGAGGCTCCAGATCTCTTCGTCGTCCGGGTACCCGTGCAATGCGTCGTTGCCCACGTGGTCGTTAATCACCGCGATTTTGCCGGGGCGGGGGCGCAGGATCCTGCCCCATTTTTGTTTCTGCAGGGCGTAGGATTCGGTCAGCTGGTTATCCACCAGGCCGTCTATGGTTACGTCGGTACCGGCAACGGCGGACAGATCAAACCCTTCCGTAAACAGCCCCACGTTGAATATGCCGTCCAGGTAGCCGTCTGCATACGCCCGGATAATCTTGCTGCGCTCTTCCTTCTTCGTGCTGCCATCGAGGTGGGCGCAGGGGATCCCAGCGGCGGTAAACTTGCGCGCGTAATCGATCGAGGATGCGATATTTTTCGCGAAGCCCACGAACTTATAACCGGGCATGTTTTTCTGGTACTGGGTGATCATATCGCCCACCAGTTTCTTTTCGCCCACGTGCTCAGGGCAAAACATCCGGTACCGCGACAGATAGCCATGCTCCATCAGCCAGGCAGGTTGCGGACCTTCCACCATTTCTTCGAAAAATTCATCTAGCCCCACGCCGTCCAGGCGCTCAGGTGTCGCACTCAGTCCGATCACATAGCTGCCCATTCTCAGCAGCCAGTGAAGCACTTCCGCCCAGCCCTCTGCGCCACAGTGGTGCGCTTCGTCAAAGATTGCCAGCTGCGGTGCGCGCATGACCGCCAGGCGGTTTTTGAGCGTATCGATCAGGCAGACCATTAACTGCTTTGAGGTGTCCATAGGCAGGCCAGCGGCGACGTAGCCGTGATCCATGCCGTACTTGTTGAAGGTGTTAGACGTGCCGCCCAGCAGCTCCACGCGGTGGCAGATAAACCAGCATGACTTCGCACGCCGCAGCGCCTGCTGGATCATCCAGCACGCTTTAACCGTTTTGCCGCTGCCAGTTGGCGACTGCAGCAGCACTGCTTTTTTGCCCTTGCGGAAATGATCCGACGCCTCGCGGGTCATTCGCCCCTGAAACTCGCGCAGGTTAATTTCTTCCGGTGCTTGCGCCAGCATCGCCATAATTTTGCCCCATGAAAAAGGGCGGCGGGTGCCGCCCATTGGTTAGTAGATCATCCACTCGCCGCGTTCCTGATCAAACTTTGCCCCCAGCTGATCAGGTGGTATTTGCGGCATAACAAACTGCCTGCCGAATTGATCGATGCCATGCGAAACGACAAGGCGTTTTTTGCCGCTTCGCGGGTCTGTCTCTTCGACGACAACTACGACAGACCGCCGATCAAAAGGGGATATCATCGTCGAAATCCATCGGCGGGGCATTGTCCGTTGGTGGTGGCGTGCGGTTCATGTTGTGCGCTGCCGCGTTCCGGGCGTCCTGCTGCTGCTGCGGCGTACCGCTGAATTGCTGCTGGCCGGTGCTCTGCGGCTGCTGCGGTTGGCCCCAGCCGTTATTATTTTGGCCGCCGCCGACCGTCTGCTGGGATCCGCCGTTTTGACGCCCGCCCAGC
>Ga0157371_10000632_pt1 | contig 41813 bp, 45 predicted proteins | sample C45metaG_FD_113462 | JGI IMG/M metagenome (GOLD analysis project Ga0157371, IMG submission 113462) | Corn rhizosphere microbial communities from Kellogg Biological Station, Michigan, USA - C4-5 metaG | ecosystem: Host-associated > Plants > Roots > Rhizosphere > Soil | place: USA: Michigan... | reverse complement strand
TTCCGCGATCAGGTCAACAACCACTACGTCCGCATCTTCGCTTCGGCGTTGCTCATGTCGGGTGTGACGGCCGCAGCGTCTTATGCCACGGATCGCAACAGCAATACCGGTACCACGTTCAGCCAGCCGACAGCAAGTAGTGAACTGAGCCAAGCACTTGGCCAGCAGCTCGGCCAGGTAACTGCGCAGATGATCGCGAAAAACCTGAACATCGCGCCGACCATCGAAATCCGTCCGGGGTATCGCTTCAACATCATCGTCGTGAAAGACCTGGACTTCACTAAGCCGTACAAGTCCTTTGATTACTGACGCCAAGGAGACGTAACCATGAAAACGTTCTGGAAAAACGCTTTAGCCGCTAAATTCGCCGCCCTCGCCGTCGTTCTGTTCGCGGGTATCTCGCAGCCGGCACAAGCCGGCATCCCGGTTATCGACGGCACCAACCTGACGCAAAACATCATCACCGCAGTTCAGCAAGTAGCGGCCGTCGAGAAGCAGATTCAGCAATACCAAACGCAGTTACAGCAGTATCAAAACATGCTGCAAAACACGGTCGCGCCGGCCGCCTACATTTGGGACCAGGCGAGCCAGGTGATGAACAAGCTCATGGCGGCGCAAGACACGCTGACCTACTACAAGAACCAGGCCGGCAGCATCGACAGTTACCTGTCGCGCTATCAGGACGTGGGCTACTACCGCACGTCGCCGTGCTTCACTGCGGCTGGTTGCTCGTCGTCCCAATTGCAAGCCGTACAGGACGCTCAAGCCAACAACTCGCAAGCGCAGAAGCGCGCTAACGATGCTGTCTTGAAGGCGGTCGATCAGCAACAGCAGACGCTGACGAGCGACGCCGCGACCCTGCAAAGCCTCCAATCGCAAGCAACGGGCGCGCAGGGGCAAATGCAGGCGTTGCAGGCCGCTAACCAGCTCGCCAGCGCGCAGACCAACCAGCTCTTGCAGATCAGGGGCATGTTGGCGGCGCAGGCAGCGGCGGCCGCTACGCGCGCATCGAGCGAGGCCGACAAGGCCGCACTGACGGCCGCCGCCGATCAAACGTTCCGCTCGGGCAGCTACACCAAAAGCCCGGTTCAAAACTGGTAACGCCAAGGAGAAGTAATGAAACGAGTTATCGCGATTGGGTGTGCGTGTGTGGTGAGCGTGTTGCTTGCATCGTGCGGTAAGCCTGTGCATTCCGTCGATTACTACAAGCAGCATGAGGACGAGAGAAACGCCATGCTCGAAAGGTGCAAGGCCGATCCCGACCTTATCGCCAAAGATGAGAACTGCCGGGCTGCTGGTGATGCTCAAGCCCTGTCCGGCAGCTTCACGCCCAGCAAGCCGCAGAAATGGTGATCCTATGAAGAAGCTCCCTGTACTGCCGTTTCTGGCGGTGGCGCTGCTGCTGTTTGCCGTGCAAGCGCACGCGCAAACGCCCGTGGACAGCGCCGGCCTGCTGGACAACATCCTGAATCGGTTCTCGCAAGTCGCAAGCACCTGGTCCGGGAAAATGGTCAGCTACGCGAGCTGGCTGTTTTGGGGCCTTGTTCTGTTGAGCATGGTGTGGACTTACGGAATGATGGCCTTGCGCAAGGCCGACATTCAGGAGTTTCTAGCCGAGACGATCCGGTTTCTGGCGGTAACGGGCTTCTTCTGGTGGATTCTGGTCAACGGCCCGGCTATCTCAACCTCGATCATCAATTCGCTTCGACAAATCGCGGCCGATGCAACGGGCTTGGGTAACTCGCTCTCGCCGTCCGGCATTGTTGATATCGGGTTCGATATCGCCTCAAAGGTCGTTGACCAGTCCTCGATTTGGTCGCCCGCCAACTCGACCGCAGGAATCATCATCGCGGCGATTATTTTGGTCGTGCTGGCCTTGGTCGGCGTCAACATGCTGCTGCTGTTGATTGCGGGCTGGCTGCTCTCCTACGGCGCGGTATTCCTGCTGGGCTTCGGTGGTGGTCGCTGGACCTCGGACATAGCGATCAGCTACTACAAGACGGTGCTCGGCATCGCCGTGCAGCTTTTCGCAATGATCTTGATCGTTGGCATCGGCAAGTCGTTCATCGACCAGTATTACGCGGCGACATCGAGCGGCGCGATCACGATGAAGGCGCTGCTGGTGATGCTGGTTGCTTCGATCATTCTGCTGGCCTTGGTGAACAAGATTCCGCCGATGTTCGCCGGCATCATCGGCGCTGGTGGCACCACGGCCGGTATTGGCAGCTTCGGTGCCGGAGCGGCGCTCGGCGCGGCGGCGACGGCAGCGGCTGCGGCCGCAACGGCCGGCGCTGCTGTCATGGCAGGCGCATCGAGCGCAGCGGGCGGTGCGTCGGCCCTCAAGGCCGCGTTCCAGTCCGCGCAGCAAAACATGGCGAGCGGCAGCGGCATGTTCTCGGGCGGCGGCAGTGGATCTGGCTCGGGTGGAGGTGCGTCATCGGGCGGCAGCAACGGGTTCATGTCCGCGATGAGCACGGGCGGCAAGTTCGCGGCCGACATGGGCGCGAATCTGGCGAAGGGTGCGGGCCAAGTCGCCAAGGACAAGGTTGGCAGCATGGCCGCGTCCGCAAAGGAGCGCATTGCCGATACCACAGGCGGGAAGATCGCATCAGCGATCCGCAGCAACAACATGGGCGGCTCGGACAGCGGCAGCACCGATGCTGGTAGCTCGCAGCAAGCGACGGCCAGCGCAGCATCAGCTTCACAAGACAGTTTCGACGGTGACAACCTGGCGGGAGCAACGCAGGGCGCAACCAGCTCGGCCCCGATGAATGAGGAAGTGGCCGATTTCGTGAACAAAGGTCAGCCGAAGTCGGCGTAACGACGAAGGAGTGTAGTGATGAAAAACAAGCTCAAGTTATTTTCGTTGATGGGTGTTGTGGCCGGCTCGCTCGTTGGCTCTACGTCCGTATTCGCCCAGCAACAAGGGCAGCAATTGACGGGCGATCCGAAGCTCGCTTGCGAGGCGATTCTGTGTTTGTCGTCGGGCACCAAGCCCGGCGAGTGCGGCCCGTCATTGAGCCGGTATTTCGGCATCAGCTACAAGTATTGGAGCGATACCGTCAAAGGCCGGCGCAACTTCCTGCAACTGTGCCCGACCGCGCAAGACACGTCCTCGGCCAACATGCCGCAGATTGTCGAGAACATCGTCAACGGCGCGGGCCGTTGCGATGCGAACACCTTGAACGCCACGCTGCGCCAGGTGGCGCAGAAGAAGGCGTGCCCGTCCGACGACTTCCAGAACGGCCGCAACAACTGGTGGAACAGCGCCGGCCGTGACTGGACGCCTCCCGGCACCGGATGGACGCCGCTCGATGACGGCAGCGGGTGCTACGTCAAGGACGTAGTGGTGGTCAGTCAAAGCAAGCCGGGCTACTGCTCGGCCTACGCGAACGGCCAGTACACGTACCAGCTCGGCGTTCACTACGTGGGCGATCCGACCGATGGCGGCCACTGGGTGAACGATTCGGCGGGGCAGTAACGATGCCCTTCCTCGATCTGCCGCCGCAAATGCAAGAGCGCGTCGTCTGCTCGATCACGGCCGCCGTCAAGTACGAGGTTCCAGCGAACATCGTGCTTGCGGTGGCCGAGCAAGAGGCTGGCAAGCCCGGCCAGCGGGTCGAGAACACGAACGGCACGCAGGACGTGGGACCGATGCAGTTCAACACGGCCTACTTGGCCGAGCTGCGTAAGTACGGGATCACGGCACAAGACGTAGCACAAGGCGGGTGCTACTCCTACGATCTGGCCGCGTGGCGCTTGCGCGGTCACTTGCGCAACGACCAAGGCGACATATGGACGAGAGCTGCGAATTACCACTCGCGCACGCCGCAGTACAACGCCATCTATCGCGCCTCGCTCATCAAGCGCGCCGGCAAGTGGGAAAACTGGCTCGTGGCCCGCTTTCCCACGTTCGACGCAACGCAACCGGGCAAGCCGGTTGTGGCCGCTGTAGCGGCCGCTGATGCTACGCCAGGGGCAGGGCAGGGGACAGCGTCGCCGGCGACGCCTGCGCCCGCCCCAGCGGCTCCTGCGCAGCCTGTGCAGGTCGTGAAGGCCTCGATGCCGGTTCGGCACTACAACACCGCAGCGGCCGCAGCTTTGGCCGCTGTGTTCGCGCCGGCGTCACTCAAGCAAGGGGTGAGCAATGGAACAGCTCTCGCTCGTGAGCCGTGAGCCGTGGTGGGAAACGCCGCCGCGTCCCGGCCAGGACGAAATGACGTGCAAGTGGGGTTGGCTGGAACTGTGGTCGGACGGATCGTTTCGGTTCGATGCAAGTAACCGGCCAACGGATGAGCAAATCAAGGCGCGCAAGGGCTGTCATCTTCCGCACGCCTGACTTTAGCGGCTAAATCGTATGGACAAGAACAACACGGCCGCCGTCGCGGCAATTCGCGGCGAGCGGTTTTCGCTGCCGGCGCTGCGCATCGCGGACGGCACGCTCGAAGCGTTGAAGTGGATCGGCTTGCTGCTGATGACGGGCGATCACGTCAACAAGTACCTGCTCAACGACACGGTGCCGCTGTTGTTCGACGGGGGCCGCGCTGTCATGCCGATTTTCGTTTTCGTCCTGGCGTTCAACCTAGCCCGGCCGGGCACACTCGCGCGCGGTGTGTATCCGCGCACGATGGTCCGCCTCGCGGTATTCGGCGCACTCGCGACGCCGGCATTCATCGCCTTGGGTGGCCTACTCGCCGGGTGGTGGCCGCTCAACATCCTGTTCACGCTGCTGGTACTGACGGCCACGCTGTTTTTCCTCGAGCGCGGCGGCAAGGCCAACATCGTTGCGGCTTGCGTGATCGCGCTGCTGGGCGGTAGCTCCGTCGAATTTTGGTGGCCGGCGATCCTAATGGGCGTTGCCGTTTGGTTCTACGCGAAGCGGCCCACGGCGACGGCGCTGGTTGCCGCTGTGCTGGCCTGCGCAACGCTGGCCGTCATCAATCGCAACTTTTGGGCGCTCGCTGCTCTGCCGGCGATTGCGGCCGCCTCGCGCATCGACGTGCGCTGTCCACGCTGGAAGTGGGCGTTTTATGCCTACTACCCGGTGCATCTGACGGCCCTGTGGCTCATTCGCATACCGATGAGTCACGCGGGCTATCTGTTCTTCACGTAAGGAAACTACTCATGAGGCAAACACTAAACCGTTCCAAGCTCGTTTGCGGATTGCTCGTAATCGCCGCGACATACAGCCTGACGGCGCGCGCCGAAGCGGACTACGACGGGCAATACGCCCGGAACATCGGCATCACTTATCAAGTGGGCGAGAACAACTCCGTTGTCGGGCAAATCACCAACAACACGAATCGCACCGTTTATGTCTCGGCGGCATTCAAGGGGTATGCGGCAGACGGCCACGTGAGTCAGGGTGGGGCAACCGTGATCTTCGACCACCTTGACCCCGGCGAGACTGCGCGCTTTAAGAGTGGCGGCTTTTTCGAGGCGATCAAGTCGGCCAAGCTGACCACGCTGCGCACGGTTCCTTGAGTTGGATTTCAACGATCAGCGCCGAATCGCGCTCTGGCGCGTGTGATAGTCCTCGGAAAACTGCCAGAGCATTTGACGCCGGCCGCAGCGATGCGCGCCGGTTTTTTTTCGAGCGGAGCGACGCAAGCATTGATCGCGGATAATGAATGGCATGGGAAACGGAAGCATTACGCTCGGCGCAGTGTCAGCACGTACAAGCCACCTCGAAGTGGCCTGTACGCGTTGTGAGCGCCACGGTCGATATAGCCTGCCGAAGCTCGTTGCTTCGCTAGGCGAAGAATTCCCGCTTACGGACCTCGGCTCGCAAATATCAGATTGTCCGAAGAAAAACGCGGCGGTTTGGGAACGTTGCGACATCTACTACCCAGGTCTTCGCGCGATCATGACGGGCGACAAGCCTTGACCTAAAACTCCTCGGACTCGCGCATTGCCCAAACACGCTTGACCTGGCTGACGCTGCACGCTGCCAGCTCGGCCGTCTTGGTGATGCTGTGGCCGGCTCGGCGCAGCGCAACGATCCGCGCATGAGTCGCGGTCTTGGGCGTGCGCCCCTTGTACTTGCCGGCCTGCCTTGCAAGCTCGATTCCCTGCCGCGTGCGTTCGCGGCGGTCCTCGTAGTCCTCGCGCGCCATCTGCAACGCGAGCTTCAAAAGCATTTCCTGCACCGATTCGAGCACGATCTTGGCGACGCCGTTGGCCGCGCCGGCCAGCTCGGAAAGATCGACCACGCCGGGCACGGCCAGGCGTGCGCCCTTGTCGCGGATCGAGGCGACCAGGCGCTCGGCCTCGGCAAGCGGCAAGCGGCTGATGCGGTCGATCTTCTCGGCAATCACGACCTCGCCCGGTTGCAGGTCCGCAATCATGCGCAGCAGCTCGGGGCGATCCGCGCGCGCGCCGGATGCCTTCTCGCGGTAGACGCCGGCGACGTAGTAGCCGGCCGCCTTCGCGGCCTTGGCGATTTCTTCCTGGCGTTCAATGTCCTGCTGTTCGGTGCTCACGCGCATGTAGATGCGTGCGACGCGAATGGGATGGGTCATAGCTAGGCCAAATTGGGTATAACCAAATTGGCCCAGCATATCAGGGCGGCTCACAAAGCCAAAGCCCGATCTATGTTGGCCTAGCCAATTTTTCCGATCCTATTGCGCCATGCGCCTTACAGTGGTAGTCCAGTTATGGTGCTGCGAACGCCTGGTTTTCCCTGACTTTTACAATATTTCCTTTAGCAGTGAGGCAGAATGGCGCCACAATGGCGCCCATGATGAAAGCTGCTAAAGACTCGCGCGCCCAGACGGAGCGCATCACCGTGCGCCTGCCCGATGACATGGTTGCTGCGATCGACGCCGAGTGTTCCCGGCGCATCGGCAACGTGTCGCGCAACACCTGGATTCTTGAGGCGGTCCAGGAAAAGTTGTCGCGTGCAGGCGGCGGTGCAGACAAACAATCGAATGCCGCGAGGGAAAACTAATGGGTCGCTTCTACGAGTTCTTTGCTGGTGGGGGCATGGCCCGCGCTGGCCTTGGCGAGGGCTGGCAATGTCTCTTCGCCAACGACTTTGATCACAAGAAGGGTGTGACGTATCGCCAGAACTGGGGCGAGGGTGAACTGCTGACCGGCGACGTGCGCCAAGTCAAGCCGAAAAACCTTCCCGACCGCGCAAACCTCATCTGGGGTTCGTTTCCTTGTCAGGACCTGTCGCTGGCCGGCGCGGGTGCAGGCCTGAAAGGTGATCGTTCAGGCACGTTCTGGCCGTTCTTCGATGTCGTGAAAGGCTTGATCGCGGACAATCGCGCGCCCGATATCGTTGCCCTAGAAAACGTCGTCGGCACCCTGCACTCGCATGAGGGGAAGGACTTCGCGGCTATCTGCACGGCGCTTGACCGCGCTGGCTACCGGTTCGGCGCGATGGTAATCGATGCGGCGTTGTTCGTTCCGCAGTCGCGTCCTCGCCTGTTTGTAGTCGGCATCCGTAAAGATTTGCCGATCCCCGACGCGATCGTGCGGCAAGACGCATCGCCGTTGTTCCACCCCAAGGCCCTGCTGACCGCTCTGGATAAACTGACGGCCAAGGCGCGGCAGAACTGGGTCTGGTGGCATCTGCCGACGCCCGATCGCCGTGAAAAGGTGTTCGCGGATCTGATCGAGGAAAGCCCCACCGGGGTCAAGTGGCACACGACAGCCGAAACGCAAAGGCTCTTGGCGATGATGAGCGATGTGAATCTTGCCAAGGTCGAGAAAGCGAAGAAGGTTTCGAAGGCGAGCGGCAATCGCATGGTCGGCGCTATTTACCGGCGCACTCGGCGTGACGAGGAAGGCAACAAGGTGCAGCGCGCCGAAGTCCGCTTTGACGACGTGGCCGGTTGTCTGCGTACGCCGTCCGGTGGATCGAGCCGGCAGTCGATCATGGTGATCGACGGCGGCAAGGTCCGCACGCGGCTCATTTCCAGCCGCGAAACGGCGCGCCTAATGGGCTTGCCGGATGAGTATGAGTTGCCCGAGAACTACAACGAGGCGTACCACCTGACCGGTGACGGCGTGGCTGTTCCTGTTGTTCGGCACATCGCGGCTAATATCTTCGAGCCGATCCTGGCCGTTCAACCGTCGCACGTGAAGGCAGCCGCATGAGCATTGTTCCGTGCGAGCAAAACGCCGAACTGCGCAAATTGATCGAGGAGTATGCCGAGGACTTGAAGACCGAGGCGCACAAGATTGGCGATCATGGTCTTTCGGAGGTTGAGTTCTACAACAGCGGCGTGTTTCGAGGGGCTATCGAGCGGGTGCGCGGGCAGTTCTCCGCGTCGATGCGGGAAAAGCGCGAGTTCGTACAGCACATCCTGAATCACATGCAGGACAACGGGTTCATCACCGATTGGGAATCGGCGGGTGAGGCCAACCGACACGATTACATCGTGCGCCTGCCATCCGGTCGAACGTCCGCGATTGAGTTGAAGGGCTGTCTGGACGGCAACAACACGAACATTTTCGAACGGCCACCGCAGGCGGAAGAGTTTGTGATCTGGAGCGTCTGCACCAATCCTGGCGCGGACCCCCGACACAACGCCTGGTCGGGCATCCACACACGGTTGAGCGCGGAAATCATTTTTCGCGAGCAACGCGTTGATGGCGTGATCCTTTGGGATATGGTGTGCGGGACCATTGGTCGTCCCTGCCCGAAGCTCATAGCCGATCCGACTCGCTCGACCACGGCAGGTCCGTTCGTAGTACCGCCGCCTTGCATCTACGTACTGCCCGCGACGATACCGAGCCCGCGTAACAACCCGCATCCAAAGGCGCAGCGGTTGGAGGACGTTCAACTGCTGAAAGCGTTCCACGACTGCTTCAAGGGGCGGGACGAAGAAGTCAACTTCGTAGACTTTGAAGTGGGCTACCACGGAACCGATACGGTTCGAAAGACGCGGGTAACACGCAATGGTGAAATCCAGCGTGAGTCGGAAGCAACGGCGATCCGCCGCGCCTGACGAAACGCCCGAAGCCCTACGGTCCCGCACCATGCGGGCCGTGAAATCGAAGGACACCGGCCCCGAAATGGTCGTGCGCCGGTTCCTTCATAACGCTGGCCTGCGCTACCGCCTTCACGACAACCGCTTACCCGGAAAGCCTGACCTGGTGTTCCCGGGCCGACGTGTTGCGCTGTTCGTGCATGGCTGCTTTTGGCACCAGCATCCGAATTGCCCAGCAGCCGCCCGCCCGAAATCGAGTTCCGAGTATTGGACTCGCAAACTCGACGGCAACGTTGCGCGCGACGCCCGCCATCAGCAATCGCTGAAAGCGGCAGGCTGGACCGTACTGGTCATCTGGGAATGCGAAACCAGAAGCACAGAGGCGCTTGACGCGCTGTTGAAGCGCCTCGTCGCACCATAACTGGATACCCAGGCTGCCGGAACCCACTGGCTAAACGTGCTTTATTTTCCATTTCCTGAAGCGATCCCATTTAGCGGCTAAATATCGAAGGGCAGGGGATGAGTGATTTTGAGCGGAGGGTGAGTAGACGAAAAAGGCCGGGCCAACCCGGCCTTTTTCGCGTCATCCACAAGATATGGCGCCCATACGTTGTTCTCTATCCAATGCGAACGCCACGCGGTTGACCTTCCTGCTTCCGTTCGCGTTGTTGCTCCTGTTGCTGCGTCTGCTGCTGGGTGCGCGTCTGATGCTTCTCGATGGCCTTGCCAACAGCCCCCTGCACCTGGCGCTCAACACCCTCAATGCCGAGCGCGCTTTTGCTAGCAAGGTCGTTGAAGTCGGTAAAGCCCTTCGGATTGCCGGCCTGCTCGCCGGGCGCGAAGATCGGGAAGAACGCGGTGCCGCCTACGGCGCGCGCTGCCTCTTTGGCCTTGGTCTTGCCGGGGTTGTTCTGCACGGCCCGGTCGTCGTCGCCGGCGACTACGATAGGCTTGTCCGGGTACTTCTCGTGCAACGCCTTGGCAACGGCTTCAAGGTTGCCTGAGTCGAACGCGGCGACGGCGCCATAGCCCAACGCCTGCGACACCTGCGCGGCAGTGGCATAGCCCTCGCCAATGACGATCGCGGGCGCGGCCGCGATCGCATCGAGGCCGCCGATCGGATGAAAGCAACCCTCCTTGCGACTCTCCTTCGCGAACCGTTTGGTGCCGTCCTCTTGGATGTATTGCATTGTCCATTGCTTGCCGTTCGCGTCGATGGCCGGAATGTAGGTTTTCTGGCCATCGCGGTCGGTGTACACACCAGCCTGAGGCGTGATGCCTTTGGCTTCGAGGTAGGGCGTCGGCGCGACGACAGGCACAAGGTCGGCCATCTGCTTGCCGACACGTTGCGCGGCGCGTTCCTGCTCGCGCTGCTGCTGCTCGGCACGCGCGGCCAGCTTGGCGGCCGCCTCGGCCTGCATGGCAGCCTTCTGCTCGGGATCGAGCGAGTAGCCCTTGCTTTTCCACTTCAATTCGATGCCGGTACGGTTGTTCTTGATGTAGCCGGCCGGGTGCCCGTCGAGATGGCCGACATAGAAGCCGGCCTTTTCGCCCTTCTTGTCTCCTTCGACTTCGATACGGTGTTTCTTGCCGTCCATGATGGGATGATCGCCGCTCACGACGCATCCCATGCTGCGCAGCGTCTCGCCAAATTCTTCCTCGGGGGAAAGCGCCGGACGTTGCCGACTAGCGGCCTCCGTGGCAATCCACGGCTTCAACTTGTCGAGGTCAGCGCCCGGATTGGCGTACCAGCATTTCGCGGCCTTGTCCCAATCAACCGCCTTGTCACCGTTCGGGAGCTTGCCGGCGATGGCTTTGACCGCCTCACGCTGCTCGAAAGTGACCGCAAGCCAGGTCTTTTCCGTTGCCAGATTCGTCGCCTTCGCCTCGTGGCCGGGCAACCATTGCTTGATCTTGTCGAGGTCAGCGCCGGGCCTTGCAAACCACCGCTTCTCCTGCTTGTCCCAATCAATCGCGCACTTCCCATCGGCCAGATTGCCTGCGGCGTGTTTCGCTGCTTCCTTCTGTTTGTATGGCAAATCGAGCCATACCTTTTCTGTCGCGGTATTGCCCGGCGCGGCCTGCACTGGCGCGGCTTGCTGGGCCTGTGCAGCCTGGTCACGCTCGTATTGCTGGGCGCGGCGCTGCCAGTCGGGATCGTTCTTCATGGTCGCAGCGTACTCGGCTGTTTTGCGCGCCTCTTTAGCGGCTGAAACGTCCTCGTCGGTGCTGTTCGGATCGCGCCGTACCCGTTCCTCGTGAACACGCGCGAACGCGGCGGCCTGCTCGTGCTCGTTCTCGATGGCGTAGGCGTCGATCACGGCTAGGCGGTCGGCCAGCTCGGCGGCCTGCTGCTCGGTCGGCACGTCCGCTAGCCACTCGAAGGTGTTGTCAGCCTTGCGCGCGTACACGCCGAAAAACTGCGGCTCCGCGCCGGCATCCTCGGCCCATTGCACTTGACCGTCGCGCTCGATCACGCCCTTGGTCTGCACGATGCCGGTCCAGTCGGCCGGCAGGCTGAATCCCAGCTCTTGCTTGCAGGCCTCGGCCAACATGCGGTTGTGCAGCTCGTGCATGTCCTGCGCGGTGCGTGCCTGCCTGAGTGCGGTCGCAACCAGCTCGTCGCCGGCCGCGATTTCCGGGCGCTGAATCTGTTGCATGGTCGCCTCCTGGTCGGTGCTGACGGCCTGCTGTGCCGTCTGCTCCTGAACCTGCTTCTGCTCGAACGCGAGCACGTATTCCTGAATCTTTTCGGCCTCGGCGGCCGCACGGAAGATTTCGAGCGGATCGTCCTGCAGGGCCTTGATCCACGATCCGACATACGCCGCGTGCTGGCCGGGATCGTGGCCGATGCCGAGCTCGTCGCCAAGGATCATGCTCGCAATCTCGGCCCGCAATTCCTCCTTGGCGTACCCCTCGCTCCCGAAGGGATGCGCCAAGTCGCGGTCGAGGCGCTGCGGGTGGCCCGTCCAGTGGCCCAGCTCGTGCAACGCCGTCGCGTAGTAGTTGTCGGCGCTCGGAAACTGGCTTTTGTCGGGCAGGTGGATGCTGTCGGTCGCGGGCCGATAGAACGCGCGGTTGTGCTCGCCGTGGTGAATCGCGGCCCCGGATGCCTGCAAGATGCGCTCGGCGCGCTCTACGGCATCCCATGTCTGCTCTTTCTGCTCTTTGCGTTGCAGCGGCGGCAAGCCGTCGATCTGCTCGGCATTGAACACAGTCGCGAAGAAAACGCGCGGCCGCTCAAGCCTCACTTCCTCCATGACAGGCTGACCCTTCGCGTCGAGAACGGGGCGGCCCTGTGCGTCGGTCTTGGCTTGTTCCTCGGTGAACTTCCAATACTGGATCGGGGTGCCTTTCTCGCCGCGCCGCACTTGTGCGTCAACCGCGACGGCCTGCTTGTAGGTGAGCCAGCGCGGATCGGTGCGGCCCTGGCCCATCAGATGAATCGCATTGATGCCCCTATATCGCTTGCCGGTGGTCGGGTTCATCGGAATGAACGCGCCGGGCTGGCCCGGCTCCCACGGTCTTTGCCACGGTGCCGTGCCGGCTTTGAGCTGCTCGATAAGCCGCTCGGCAACAACCTCGTGAAACGGTCGTTTCGGTTCCATCGTCCTCTCCTGCATGAACTGCTGGTTCTTCTCGGGGAAATTGCGCTGCACGCGCGTCCGGTCGTGCAGGCCGTGGGCGACCATGAGCGCGATGCTCTCCAAGTCGTCGCGGCGCATCGGGCGTGTGCGCTCGATGCATGTCTCGCGAAAAGCCTGCTCGCCGCGCTCGTGGACGCCAGCCTGGTTGACGTGCTGCGCGGCCTGTACGCCTTCGCACTGAAGCGCGAAAACTTCCTCGGCCTTGATGCTCTCCGGTTGGCCGGCGTAGTCGTGATCGATGGCGGCCCATAGCCGCCGCATCGACAGCTCGCCACGCGTGGCACTGATGCTTTCCAGCAGCGCGCGCTTGTCGTCGCTCGTGAACGTGTTAAGGCCGAAATGGCCGATGACTTCATGCCGCAAGGTGGTCATCAAGTCGTCGGCGTCGGCCGCCATGCTGCAAACGATGTCGCAGCGGCCAGGATGAATGTCAGGGCCGGTCGTGTAGCCGCCGCGTACCCCGTCCAGTCCCTTCGCCGCGTCGGCGCCGTACAGCTCGGCAACCGTGTTGCGAACGGCGTAGGACAACTGCGCGGCAACGGGGTAGGTGCGGCAAAACTCGATGACCAGTGCTTTCGCGTCGGGAATCGTGACGGCCATCGCGATCAGCCCTCGGTGCGGTCGAGGCGATCCAGCGCCTCGCTCACGCTCTCGCCCGGCTGCTTGCCAAAGAGCTGCCGGGCGTTGGTCCGGGTGATGCTCGCCGGCACGTCGAGCGCCTGGCCGTCCTCTACGAATGTCGGCGTGTCGGCCGCCTGCGCGTCGGGCAGGTCGATGGCTGTCTCGAGCGCATCGGCCTCGCTCAATGCGTCCTCTGCGAACGCGCCGGCGCGAGCCGCTTCGTCCGGGTCGAACTCGGCCTGAAAGCCGGGCGTCTGTGCGTCGGCCAGCTTCTCGCGCAGAGCGGCCGCCGCGTTCGCTTCGTCATCGAAGCTCGTTTCGTCGTTGGGAAGCTCGGGGGTATTCATGCTCACTTCTCCTTGCGTTGGATGGCGTAGTTGGGCTTGCCCTTGGCGTCCGGATACGTCTGCGAGCAAGTGGGATAGCCGCTGCACGACCAGAAGTTCGTGCCAGCCTTTTTGCCGGCGCGACGGACAAGGCCCTTGCCGCACGCCATGCACTTGTGGATCTCCGATACCTTCGGCGCTTCCTTCGCGCCGGCGATCTTCACCGCGCCGTCATTGGCTTTCGTAACCTGCTCGCGGATGAAGGCCTCTTGCTTCGCGATGAAGCTGTCCACGTCAGAGCTGCCCTGCTCGATGGCGAGCAACATGCGTTCGTACAGGGCAGTGAGTACCGGGCTTTTCACGACCTCGGGCAGCGCGTCGATCATGCTGCGCCCAAGCGTCGTGCTGACGATCTGCTTGCCCTTCACTTCGAGGAATTCGCGGCGCTTCAATTCGGAAATGATCGATGCGCGCGTGGCGGAAGTGCCGATGCCGTCGCCGTCGCGCAGCAGCTTCTTGTGCTCGGCGTCCGTGACGTACTTGTGGATGTTCTCCATCGCACGCGTCAGCGTCCCCTCGGTGAAGCGGCTGGGTGCCTTCGTCTTGGCGTCCATCCGCGTTGCCTTCACGCATGACACGGCATCGCCGTTCTTCATGCTCGGCAGCGCCTGGCCGTCGCCTTCCGCTTCGGCCTCGCCCTCGGCTTCTTCCTCGGCTTCGGCGTACACGTCGCGCCATCCGTTGCGGGTCACGACCTTGCCGCCTGCCTCGAATCGCTCGCCGGCGACGTCGAGCGCGACAGTCGTAGCAAGGTACTCGTGCTGCGGATAGAACTGCGCGAGGTAGGCGCGCACGATCAGGTCGTAGATGTTGCGTTCCTTCTCCGACAGCCCGGCCATGCCGCCCTTGTGCATGGTCGGGATGATGCCGTGGTGAGCGGTGATCTTGCTGTCGTCCCACGTCTTGGACTTGATCTTGGGATCGGCACCATCAACCAGCGCCGCGACCTCGGGATAGACATGCTTGATGGCTTCGAGCACGCGCGGGGCGTCCGCGTGCTGCGATTCCGGCAGGAATGCGCAATCGGTTCGCGGGTAGCTCGTGAGCTTGTGCGTCTCGTAGAGCGACTGGCACACCTCAAGCACGTCTGCCGCGCTATAGCCGAATTTGTTGGACGCCAAGAGGGTAATGTCCGACAGCGAATAGGCGCGCGGTTGCGCCTTCTTCTTCGGCTCCTGCTTGTACTCGATGACCTTGCCCGGCTGGCCGGTGACGGACTCGACCAGCTTGTTCGCGATGGCCGTGTCGGTCAGTCGGCCCTCGGGGTCTAGGCCGGCCTGGTCCTCCTTCGCCCGCCAAGCGGCGAGGAATACGCCGCCGTCGTGTTTGAAGGCCGCGCGGATCGTGTGGTACGGGATCGGCTTGAAGGCTTCGATTTCGCGATCACGCCCGACCACGAGCGCGAGCGTGGGGGTCTGCACGCGCCCGATGGTCAGCAGCGCGCGCGAGCCGCCGCGCTGCGCGCGCAGCGTGTAGGCACGGCTGAAATTCATGCCGATCAGCCAGTCGGCGCGGCCGCGTGCCTGCGCTGCGCCGGCGAAGCCGTGATACTCGGTGTTGTCTTTGAGCGCAGCAAGGCCGCGTTGCACGGATACGGAATCCTGCGCCGACACCCAAAAGCGACGCACCGGCTTGTGGCAGTCGAAGTATTCGAGCACTTCGTCAACGAGTAGCTGGCCCTCGCGGTCGGGGTCGCCGGCGTTGACGATTTCGGTTGCTTTTTTCAGCAGCCGCTCGATCACAGCGAGCTGCGCTTTCGCGTCATCGCGCGGTTGCATGATCCACGTTTCGGGGATGATCGGCAGTTCCTCGACGCGCCAGATTTTCTTGCCGTTGGTCGGATTGCGCGGCACGTCATCGGGGGTGTATGCGTCGGGATCGGCCTGTTCGAGCATGTGCCCGAAACACCAGGTGATCGTGTCGTTACCGCACTCGATGTAACCGTCGCCCTTCCCTGTTGCGCCCAGCTCGCCGGCGATGGCCTTGGCGACGGACGGCTTTTCTGCGATGAATAAACGCATTGCTATGCCCTCAATTCTTGGTTGTTCTTACCAAGTGAAAACCGGCCGGATAACGGATTTCACTTGCTCGCGGGTAACGGGTCCGAAGTAGCGCGCGTCGAATGACGTGGCGCTACGGTCGGTCATCAGCAACAGCTCGGATTCGCCAAGCGTGTAACGCTCGGCGCTCATGTGCGGCAACGGCCGGCCGACTGTGTCGGACGGCAAGGGCTTGCTATGGGGTAGCAGCTCACCGTTCACGGTGACGCCCTGCGGCGTAACAGAAACCGTGTCGCCTTTAGCGGCTAAAACCTTCTTCATCATGTAGCCGTAGTCACCGGGACAGAATCCGGAGCCTATGTAGCCCCGCTCCCTGGCGTCCGCAAAAGCGGACCGCTGCGGCGGGCAGAAGATGACGTATTCGCCCTTGCCGACAGGCGCTTTGCTCGTCCAGTACAGGCCGAGCGGGATGCTCTTGCTCGTGTTGACGCGCGCGCCTGCCGAGTACATAACGCCGCACGCCGCGACGACGCCGAGGCCGCCCACGACCGACACCGCGATTGCACGCTTGATAAGGCGGTTCATATCGTGATCGCCTCCCCTGCGGCCGGCTCATGCACGAGGCGCAGCTTGTCGCTGGCCTTCGGCTCGGGCACTGCTGCGCGCGCCGTGAAAATCGGGTCTTGGAAGTAGAGCGGCTGCTTACCGTAGATCGCCGGATAGCCCGCGACGTACACAACCATGTCGCCGGCCTCGGTGATTTGCCCCTCGGCGTCCTTCTTCGGCCCCGGCATCCGCAAGCACTCGTCCACCGTGAGCAAGGGGCGCTGTACCTCCTGGATCGTGCGCGAGACTTGCCCGAGGATCGCGCTCGCGCGCTTGCCGCTCGTGGTGATCTGTTCCTTGACGACCGTGGTTTGCCCTGTGAGCTTCGACAGGTGCTCGGCCGTCTCGACACGGTTGGGCGGATAGGCGTTCTGGACGTGGCAGTTCGATGTGATCGTTTCGTCAGGACCGTAGCCGGTTTCGCGCGACTTGAGCTGGTTCAAGTCCTGGCAAATGAGATAGAACTTGATGCCGTAGCCGGCGAGGAACGCGAGCGATTCCTGAATGATTTCGAGTTTGCCGAGGCTCGGAAACTCGTCAATCATGCCCAGCAAGCGGTGCTTGTAGGACTTCTTCGAGCGCACATAGGAGTGCGCGACCTGGTTGAAGCCGATCTTGGCAAGCATTCGACGCCACCAGGGCATGTCGGCAAGCACGCGCTCGAACTCCATCTTGTCGGCCAGCAGTCGCACGATCATGTTGAGCATGACGCGCACGAGTGGCCTCAAGCGTGCTTTATCGTTCGGCTGCGTGACGATGTACAGGCTCACCGGATCGTCGTGGTTCATCAGGTCTTTGATGCGGAACTCGGACTTGCTGACGTTCCGCGCCACGACCGGATCACGATAGAGCGCGAGGTACGACTTGGCCGTAGACAGGACGGAGCCAGCTTCTTCTTCTGGTCGGTCCATCATGTCCCGGCCCGCCGAGCCGACGACCGGATGGTTTTCGCCGTTGACGTGGCTGTACTGCGTCATCTCCATCCACAACTCGCCCGCGCCACGGTCAGGGTCCGACATGATGCGGTCCACGTAGGGCAGCGTCGCCGGCGTGCCGTCGATCTTCGCCTTGTAGAGAACGTGCAGGATCACGCCGACAAGCAGAGCCTGCGACGTTTTCTGCCAGTGTGATTCGAGGCCTTTGCCGTCCGGGTCAACGATGAGCGTTGCGAGGTTCTGCACGTCGCCCACTTCGTATTCCGTGCCGATGCGGATTTCATCGAGCGGGTTCCAGCACGCGGAGCCGTTGAGCGTGGCCGGCTCAAAACGAATCACCTTGTTCTTGGCGTGCTTCTGACGCCAGCCGGCCGTCATCGCCCACAACTCGCCCTTGAGGTCGGTGATTACGGCGCTGTGCGGCCACGACAGCAGCGTGGGGACCACAAGGCCCACGCCCTTGCCTGAGCGAGTCGGCGCATAGGTCAAGACATGCTCGGGGCCGTTGTGGCGCAGATATTGGAGCGTGCCGTCCTTGTCCTCCCACGCGCCCACGTACACACCTTCGTCGTTGCCGAGCAAACCGGACTGCTCGATGTCCTTCTTGTTCGCCCAGCGCGCAGAGCCGTGCAGGTACTCGTTGGCTTTGGCCGAATTGGCTCCGAACGTCTTTACGAGGGCTGTGCCGATGAGGCCGCCGGCGGCAACCATCGTGCCGATGCTGCCGGCCGCAAAGAAGTAGCTATGAAACTGCTCGCCCCACTTGCCGTACCACGAGAGGATCGACCAGGGCGCGTACAGGTGGTTGTAGCTCGCGCCAAGGGTCGGCTGATAGTTGAACGTGTGAGCGAAGTATTGCGTTGCGGCCTGCAAGCCGGCCGCCATCGAGGTAAGGGCGAGCACCGGCACCAGCTTGCTCTTTTTGGCCCGCGTCCCTCGAACCTGCGGGCCGACTGCATTGTTCGGCTTTTCTCTCATCTGCTTCTTCCTTTCGTCTTGAGCGTGCCCTTGTTGGTGAGCGATACGTCATCGCCAAGGGACAGCCGTTTGATCCTGCGCGCTGTGGCTGCATCGACGGCCAGCACAACCACTTCCTCATCGCGCTTCAAAAGGGCGAGCGATTCGCCCTCGACCTGGCGCAGCCCGGCAAACTTCACCGCGCCCGCGTCATTTTCATTATATCGCCGGTGCTTCGGTATATCGAATCCTTTATCCCGCTTGGACTCGCGCTCGGCAATGTATTTGTCCGCTGCCGTGGTGGCCGGGGCGGCTATTCCTCCTGCCCGATGAATACCCCGTCGCAGCCCGTTATCACGTTGGGCTTGCTGCTCTCCCACACGATCAGGTACATGACGCGGCAGTAGCACTTCACTTCCTCGGGCGAACTGAACCACACCGAGTTGGGACAGGTTTCGCAGACGGTGGGTGCTTGCGGGCGGCGGTTCGGCTCCAACGCGTCCAACGTTGGGCTTGTCGGTCCCTGCGGCGCTTCGAACGGCTGCGGGGCCGCTGGCTCCAGGTCTTCCGGCTCCGGTGGGCCGTCCGACGCCTCGGCCGGCGCGGATTCCTGTAGCAGTGCCATTGCGGCCGCGATCTGGTCGTCCTCGGTCGCTCCCGCGTTGGACGGCGAGATGTTCTGCTCGTGTTCTTCGTTGCTCATGGGCTTGCTCCTGGTTGGCTGGGGTGATCGAACGGCTTGCAGCGGCGTCGCGCTCGCTCAAGGCGTCCTCATGGAAAGCGCCGGCGCGGCTTGCCTGCGCCTGCGTAAATTCGGGGGTCTTGCCGGGCACCGCGGCCTCGGCCAGCTTCGCGCGCGCGGCTGCGTCGCTGACGAGCTGCTGCCGGCGCTTGTCGAGCGCCGCGTCCTCAAACGACACGTTGAGGCGTGCGGTGGCCGCGACTTGTGCGACGCGCTCTTTGAATTCGCCGCTGCCGTTCACGGTGATGCGCTCGCCATAGCGGTACATCGCCATGCGTAGCGCGGCCTCTACGCCGTGGTCGCCGGCACCGCGCGAGACGTTCAACAGGTCGCCATCGTCACGAATGGCGGTCGATCCAACGCGATAGATGATCGTGCCGGCCTTCGTGATGTTGTCGGGTTTCAGGCCCGGCACCGGGCCTGTTCGGCGGGCCTGCTGCCCGCCTACGATGTTGCGGGACCGGCCCTGCCGGGATTCTCGCGCGCGCAGCGCGGCAAGAGCTTCGGCGTCGCCTTGCTTTGCCTCGGCCTGCAACCAGTCGGCCCAAGCGCGGCGACTGTGGGCAGCGTAGGCCGCCTCGCGCGCTTTCAGGTACTCGGCATTGATCTTCTCTACGTCGTCGCGCAGCGACTTGCTGGCGAGCGCATAAAGCAGCTTCTTGTTGACGCCCGCCCCGCTCATCAACTTGATCGCGGCCCGCTTCAAGCGGCCGGTACGCTTCGCAGCCTCGATCTGCCGCTCTTTCTTTCGGCGAGCCTGCGCAATGGCCTCATTGCGAGCTGCGCCAAGGTTTTGCTGTTCCGCCTTGTACCTGGCGTACAGCTCCACGGTGCTGACTTTCTTTTCATAGATGGGTCGCTGCTCGTACCGGCTGCCGCTGTTGACGTGCAGCACGCCCACGGCGGCCAGGCTAGGCGTGCGTCCCTTGCTGCGCGGCGGCGGCCGGCGCCCGACCTTCTCAACGGGCGGAGCCTGCGTCCTGCGGGCCTGCACGCTCTCGGCCGAGGGTGTGCGCGCGACAGGCGACTCGAACGCGCCGAAGCGGGCTTCGAGCTTGCCCTTGGACAGCTCGCGCGCTATGGAACTTGCCTTGACGCCTTGACCTGCCCCGTCCGTGATAACGAGGCCGTTCCCACGCTCTCGCAGTTCGAGGCCGTTGCGCTGCATGACTGCATGCAGCTCGGCCCAGCTCTGCGCACTCTTGATCTGGTCTGCGCACTCGCGCTTGATCCAGCCAAGCAGGCTTTCGACGCCCGCGTGTCGCTCCATGTCGCCCGCGCGGTTCTCGCCGGCCGTTTTGCGTGCAGTGTGGTTGTCGGCCTCAAGCCCGTATTCGCGTTCGAGCTTTTCGCATATCTCGCCCAACGTCTTGTAGTCGTTGTACGGCGTGTGGATGGTGTGCCGCGTGGGGTGAATCTTGTTGATCGCGACGTGGATGTGGAGATTATCGGTGTCGTGATGCACGGCACTGACGCGCTGATGGTCTGCGTAGCCCAGCGCCGCGCAGACACGCGCCTCGATCGCTTCCAGAACCTCCGGCGTGGGGCTCTCCCCCTCGCGGAAGGAAATCAACAGGTGATAGGTCTTGTCGGCCTCGCTGCGCGTGTTGAGCGCCTGCGTCGCCTGCACTTCGAGCGCGGCATCGAGGGCGTTGTCTTGCAGGCAGTTCGTCACGGTCACGCGCCCGACGCGCTCTTGCTTTTCCTGCGGGTCGTTGAGGTATTCGACCAGCTCGCGGAAGTCGCTCTTTTTGACGACGCGCATGGGGACGTGCTTCGCGATCATCGCGACCCCCTTGGCGTTTTAGCGGCTAAAAGAATCATCCGCGCACAACCTGCGTCATGACGGCCCGTAGCTCGTCCTGTGTGGCCTCGATCTTCGCCAGCAGGGCGCGAATGGTCGCGGGCGTGAACTCCGCTACGCGGGCATCGTTCGTCAGCCAAAGCTTCAACAGGCCGCCGAGGCGGCCGAGGTCGCCGTTGACCAGCGCCAAGTCATGCACGCGGCGATGGTCAAGGATGCCCTGAATCTCGTAGCCCATACCCACGCGCAGCAGATACGCCGACAGGCTCAAGCCGGCCGCCTCGGCCTTGGCTTGAACCGCTGCCCGCTCGTCGGGCAGGCAGTACACCTTGATAGGTGGACTGCTCTTGCGCGTCACCTTGTCTTGCATCGTTTCTCCTTATGAGCGGCGGCAGCCGCTGGCCTCGCAGAGCAGGATTCCCGTTGAGCGCCGAAGGCGCGAATAAGGGAGAGTGAAGAAGGAACACCGGCTTGCCGGTGGGCCTACTTCACATATCCTGCCCGGTTCAACACCGTTTTGACGCCAAGAGTAGCATTGCATCGACTTTTCCGAAACCGTGTTTTTCGTTATAAACTACGTTTCACGGCTCGACCGTGGCCGGAATTACGGCTAGAGTCGATCAAAACAACGGTCTGAACGCTAAAATGAGGGCGCAAGAATGAAGAAACAACGAAACTGACAACGCAGGGTGACATATGGCAAAGAGCCTGTCGGAGCGCATTGCGGAGCGTGCGAAGAAGAAAAAGCCCTCGCGCAACGCGCAGAACCGGGCGGCCTTTCTGGCCGTTCGCGTGGACGTAAAACAGGCGCTCGATGACGGTTGGCCCGTCAAGAGCATCTGGGAAACGCTCCACGAGGAAGGCAAGGTGACGTTCAGCTACCAGGCCTTCCGGGGCTACGTGAACCGGCTGATTCTCGCAGCGAAGCCGGACGCACCCCCTGCCCCGGCGAGTGCGCCGGCGACACCTGGCGAGGGCACTACGCCCGAGGCCAGCAAGCCGGCCGCCGAGGGGGCCAGCAAGACAACTACGCAGAAGCCGGCCGCATTGCCGGGCTTCACGTTCAACGCTAACCCGGACAAGAAGGAATTACTGTAATGGCGAAGATCCACATTACCCTGCAAGGCAAAGGCGGCGTCGGCAAGTCGTTCATCGCCGTGAACACGGCGCAGTACAAGGTCCACAAGGGCCAGAAACCGACCTGCGTTGACACCGATCCGGTCAACGCGACCTTCGCCGGCTTCCCGGCGCTGAACGTACGCCGCCTCGAAATCATGGAAGGCGACGAAATCAACTCGCGCAACTTTGACGCGCTCGTGGAAATGATCGCGCCGGCAACGGATGACGTGATTATCGACAACGGGGCCAGCTCGTTCGTGCCGCTGTCGCACTACCTCATCAGCAACCAGGTGCCGGCCCTGCTGCACGAAATGGGGCATCAGCTCATCGTCCATACGTCGATCACGGGCGGCCAGTCGCTCGTGGACACCATGAGCGGCTTCGCGCAGGTCGCCCGGCAGTTCCCGGTGGAAACGGCGATTGTGGTGTGGCTCAACCCGTATTGGGGGCCGGTCGAGCACGAGGGCAAGGGGTTCGAGCAGTTGAAGGCCTATAAGGACCACAAGGACCGCGTTTCGGCCATCATCCAAGTGCCGGCCCTCAAGGAAGAAACCTACGGCCGCGACCTGACCGAAATGCTGCAAGAGCGCCTGACGTTCGATGAGGCGATTGCCTCGCCATCGCGCACGATCATGGCGCGTCAGCGCCTGAAAATCATCCGCGACCAGCTCTACGGGCAGCTCGACAACGCGACGGTGCTGTGATGAGCGAGGCCGATCAGCTCGAAGAACTCATCAAGGAAATCGCCGTGAAACACGGCATCGCCGTGAGTCGCGACGATCCGATCCTGGTCTTGCAGACGATCAACAACCGTCTGATGCTCGACAGTCAGCGGGCGCAGGAAGCGATGCTTGAACAGTTCAAGGAAGAACTGGAAGGCATCGCGACGCGCTGGGGCAATGACGCGAAGATGAAGGCCGAGCGGATTCTGAACGCGGCGATGACGGCCAGCAAGGAGGCGATGGCGAAAACATTGCAGGACGGCGCAGTGGCGGCCGCCGCGCTGGTTCGCAAGGAAGTCGATGATGCGCTCGCCGGCGCGCGGCGCGAGGCGCGCGCCGCGCGTGGGCTGTCGATGTGGAACCTCGCGGCCGCTGCGATAACGCTCCTAGCGGCCGGCGTGGCCGCGTGGGGCGCACTCGGGCACTGACCCGATGTCTCTGAAAGCAAAAGCCCGGCGATGCCGGGCTTTTTCGTGTCTGGATGGTGAGTATTTTCGGGATCGAGCCGTGCTCAAAGCGGCGTCTGGGAAAGGCTGAGGCCGCGTGAGCGGCCGAGGCCTTGGCCGTCATCGCCGGCGCGCTCACGCGCGAGCTGCTGCCGGCGCTCCTGCTCCTTTTTGCGCATGAGAGCTTGGTGACGGCGGGCCGCCTCCCGCATTTCGTCCCATTCCTCGGCCAGTTCGGGCTGCTCCGCTCTGAGCTTGCGCGTCGCCAGTTCCTCGATACGCGGGGCGTGAACCCCCATCCCTTCTTTGATTTCGCGAACGTTCTCAAGCCGGGTGTGCAGGCGCTGCAAGAGCGCCTGTTGCTGCTGCACCTGGCTTTGCCAGCGGGTGCGCTGGCCTGGCAAGGCAAGCAATCCCGGCTGCTTGGCCTCAATCTGCATGAGCCGCGATTCCTGCTGCTCGATCTGGCCTTCAAGCCGGTCCTCGATCCGCGCGGCCTGGTCTTGCTTGGCCGCGATCTGCGCTGCGAGTGCGGCGCTGTATTCGGACGCCAAGGGAGAGGTTTCAAGGGCCGCCTGCTGCTCGGCCTGCGCCTCCTCGGCCCGTTCGAGCAAACCATCGGCTTGCTGTTGAACATCAGACACGCGGCGCGCGCTAGGCATGTCCGTGAGACGCTGGGGTTGGCGATCAGTGGCGGCATTCATGCGGTAGCTCTCCTGTTTTTAGCGGCTAAAACTATCGGGAGAGTTTCTTACCCAACTTTTCCGAGGCTGCCGCCACCTGTGCGCGGCCGGAGGATTGGTCATACGTGATGCTTTTCGCGCTCCCGATTTCAGGTACTTTATCGAAATTCGCGCGCTCGTGCCTCACAAATTGCTTGCCGATCTGCTGATAAATGGCGTCCTTGTCAGCGTGGACAATTGCGCCCTCGTGCGCCTTGCCTTTGTCAGCCGCTGTCGCGGCATAAATGTTGTAGATACCGGGCTTTAGCAGGCCGGCCTTGTCTACGTGCTCCGTGTGCCATGTCCCTGGCGTTTGCTCGTTCTGAACGATCCTCTGACCGTTCATGACGAGTACGCGGTGTTTCATTGTTGTAGCTCCTGTCCTGTCAACCTATCGAACGGCATAGGTCGCGGTCTGTTGTTCGGGCCATGCGATTAGCATGGGTTAACGGCACTATCGCACTGCTCTGAAGCGTCCAACGCCTTGCCATCACTTACCGCGCTCGACCCATTTAAAGTTATGCCCGGCCGGCATCGCCAGGTCGGGCACGATTCCCAGCATGGGGCGCGGCTCGCCACTATTCATGCCAGCGTCCAATCGGTGGTGTCTACACCCACACATATGTCGCGCAAATACGACACTGATTTTAGCTTAACAATTTCGATTTATCAGTCAGTTTTTGCCCTTTCCCGGATCGGCCTGACCCTTATCGTTGCTCGCTTTGAGCGTTTCCAACAGCTCCTTGCGCTGCTCTTGCACGGCGCGCAATTCTCCGCGAAGGGTAGCCGCTTCCTCTCGCGCCTGGCCCGCGTCGCGCTGGGCCTCCGTGACTGCCTTGCGCGCTTCATCGCGCTCTGCCTGGAGCTTGGTGAACCGCTCGGCCTGGCGTGCGGCCTCCTGACCGGCCGCCTTGCGCTGCTCCTGGAATGACGCGGCATCGACCTCGGCCTTCGCCTTCACCGTCGCCAACTCCCCACGCAAGGCCTCTGCCTGCCCGCTCGCGGCCGTGGCGGCCTGTTGTGCTGCGATCAGCTCGCCGCGCACGCGGGCGGCCTCGTGGTGCGCGTGATCCAGCTCGGCGCGCAGCTCGGCGGCCCGCCGCTCGATTTCGACCGTCCGAGCCTCGGCTGTCGAGAGTTTCCGCCTCGTGTCGTCCAGTTGCTCATCCAGGGTCCGCGCGCTTTCGATGGCCGCATCGCGCAGCTCGCCGGCCTCGGTGAGCTTGACCTGTAGCGCGTCCAGTTCGGCCGCCTGCGCGTCGTAAGCGTCGCCAAGCTGCTTGTTGAGGGCGTCCAGCTCGGCCCGCTCGGCCTCCCAACCGGCTTGCGCAGCACGCAGCGACTCGTTCGCCTGGTCGATGGCCGCTTGCCAGAGCGCGGCTAGGCCTTGGCCGTGGAGCTGCTGCACGGCCTCGGGCACTTGAACGGCAATCGGCGCCGCCTGCGCCGTCTGCGCACGTCGCCATTCCTTCATGCCGGCGCTGGCGTCGTTCATGTTGACCTTGGCCGCCTTGCGGACGGCATCGACCGTGGGAAAGGCCTCGCGGCCGGCTGCCTCGTAAAGCTGGTTTGCGGCGGCAAAGATGCGGTCGCGGGTGTCTCGGTTCATTTCCATGATGCGCGCTCCGGCTCCGGTATTGGATAAGAATAATAATACTCTTATTATTCTTACCTTGCAATATGTTTAGCTGAACATTCAGCGGGGATTTAGCGGCTCGGCGCGCAGGGCGAAAAAAAAAACCGCTCGATGGCGGGGCGATGGTTCGCGCGAGTTGTTGTTTGAGGGGCGGCGTCAGCCTTCCACGAGGGCGACAAGCTTAGCCTCGGTGATGGCGGCCTCGAACTCTTGGCCGTCATCTTCGTACTTGAACCAAGCAAGCCCGATTTCGGTCGGCCGCTTGGTCAGCACGAGGCGAGCCGGCCGGCCGTAGTGCTCAACCTGCACGATGGCTTTTTTGAGCTTGTTCGGGTCTGCTTCCTTCGCCGCCTTCTCCTTGGCGTCCGAACCATCGTCAGGCCCTTGCTGCTCGCCGTCGCCTTCGGCCTCGGCGTCCGTCTTGCCGCTGAATGCGTCTACCGTGTTCGGATCGCGCGCCTTGTCGTCCAAGAACTCGCGCAGCAGCTTCACCGATCCGCGCGTAATCTCCTGTTCTTCGTCGTCAAGCCACGCCTCGACCTCCGAAGGCTTCTTCTTGTAGGCCGTCACCAGCTCGTTCACCACGGTTACGTCGCGCACGCGGCCGGTGTTGAATGCCTCGGCAATCGGCTCGGGCAGGTCCAGCAGCGTGACGTGCTGCGTGATGAATGCCGGCGACTTGCCGATTTCCTTGGCAATGTCGCTTTTCTTCTTGCCCTTCGCCAGCTCGCGGCCGATGAAGTCGGCAATCTCGCGCGGCGTCAGCTCGTTGCGTTGCAGGTTCTCGATAACCTGGTCTGCCTCGTTGTAGTCGTTGTCGATGAAAGCCGGGATCGCCTCCTTGCCGGCCCACTTCGAGCCACGGTAGCGCCGCGCGCCGTGGTTGATGATGTAACGCCCCTCCATTTCCAAGTTCTCCCTGACGGAAATGGGCGACTTGACGCCGCGCTGTTTGATCGTCGCGCCAATCTCCGCGATGCTTTCCGGCGAGAAGCCCGGATTGTCGGCCGTGCGCGGCTGGTTGGGATCTTCGTCGATCAGGTCAAGCGGAAGCTCGACAGGGCCGGCGCTGGCGTTGCCAGCGGCCGCAGGAGTGTCCAGCAGGCCCGACAGGTCGCCGATGCTGTCCAGGCCCAAACCGTTGCTCTTGCGGCCTTCCTGGGGCTTTTTGGTGGCGTTCTTGGCCGTCGCGGTCATCATGCAATCTCCATCTTCTCGAACACGTATTGAGCCAGCGCGCGCACTTCCTTAGTGGCAACGCGTGCGGCCGTTTTCTTGATCTTCCATACGGGCATCTGCTCGCCCAGCGCCTCCGCGATGCTGTCACGCGAGCCGATGCTGAATGGCGTCACGAGCTGCGGGTAGGCCGTCCGAATGTCGGTGAGGTTGCCAACATGGCGCGGCTTGCGCGCGTCTACCTTGTTGGGAACCATGCCGAGAAAGCGCAGCTTCGGGTTCTGCTTGCGCAGGTTGCCGATGACAGCAACCATCTTCTTCATCCCTTGCAGGCTGTAGGCCTCCATTTCCAGCGGCGAAAGCATGTAGTCGCTCGCCACAACGGCCGCGGTCATGATGACGCCAAGGGACGGTGGGGTGTCAATCAGCAGCACGTCGAAGAACTCGCCCAGCGCCTCGATGTTGGCGCGCAGCTTGGCCGCTGCTTCGCCCGCCTTCATGTTGCCCTCGATGTTCGCCAGCGCTGGATCGGCCTCGATCAGCACGAGTCCGTCATCCTCGCGGCCGGCGAAGTGCTTGCGCAGCTCGGCCGGATCGCCTGCAACCAGTCGGCTCGCTGCAAAGCCCGATTCATGCCCTTCGAGCGTGTACGAGGCGTTGCCCTGGGTGTCCATGTCAGCCACGGCAACACGCAAGCCGCGTTCGTGGAAGTCGAAAGCCAGGTGGCACGTTGCAAACGTCTTACCTTGGCCGCCCTTCTGAATTGCCGTGACGAGAGTTTTCATTTGTGAGGTTCCGTTTTCTTCGCTGCCTCGATTGCCCACTTTTTGACGATGAACGCTTGATGCTCCGGGAGCACTGCCGTTACTCGCTCGAAGCCCTTCGGGACGTTCCGTTCTTCGTGCGACACCCACACTCGATGCACCGCTTGCGACACCGCGCCCCTCGACAGTTTCAGCGACGTTACGAATGACGCTTGCGGCACTCCCTCGACCAAAACCCCACGGGCTATGTCGAGGGTCTGTTGGCCCACCTCCAGGTCTTTGACGGCCGCCTGAAACTGCGCCTCCGTTAGCCGTTTCTTCATGGAATCCACCCATAGATTGCTCTCCGCGCGAGGGTTGAAAAATGACGGTGCCAGCCGTCAATCACAATAAAAGTTTAGCTAAACTTTTGCGCGCGGTCAAGCATTTTAGCCGCTAAAATTTTTGTCCCTGGCGTACCATACAAGAAGCCCGGCATTGCCGGGCTTAGGCTTCGTCATGGCTAGATACCCTTCGGCTTGTACAACGACACGAAGTAGGTAAGGGCGGTCAGCACGGCGAAGTGCAGCAGGAAGGTCCAGCCAGCATGAACGCCTGGCGTGTGCCAGTGCCAAAGCATCCTGACAAACTGGAACGTCACATCGAGCGCGACGATCCAGCGCAAAAACGGCCACACAAGGACCGTCACTACCCACACTGCCTTAACGATGCCGGCGAGGATTCCGCTGCTCCGGGGCGTCGGCGCCGGTGCCGGCTTCGCCTCCCTTGGCGGCTCGGCCATCGCTGGAAACTTGATGATCTTGGACATTTTCTTGACCCTCGGCGTCGTTACAGGTTGAATTGTGCCTGCAAGCTCTCCGCGTGCTTGTGACTCGATGTGCCAGCTTCGGGTCAAGCGCCCCGGATCACTCCGGGGCGTCCCCCTCTAGCCGCCTTGGCAGGCTTTCACGGCAGCCTGCATTGTCCCTTCCAGAATCCGCCTGTGCTCATCCGGCGTCGTGCAATCTCCGCAGATTTCGCCTAGCTCGGCCTTCAACGCATCCGCGCCAACCAAGCTATGGTTCAACGTCGAAATCGGCTTGCCGCAACGGCGGCAGCTCGTCTGCACAATCTCGATTCTCTTGCCTCGCATCACGTACTCCCTTCCTGGCGTTGAATGAAGGCCCGGCCGGAACCGGGCCAGTGGCTTACCAACCGACGCGGCGCTTGGCCTGCTCGACGGCTTCAAGGGACCAACACCCCTTGGCATCGCCTTCGAGCGCACAGCCAGCAAAGTAAGCCTTGGAGCGCAGCTCATCAGCCTTGGAAACCAGCGTGGCCGCCTCGCTCAACAGCCCCGCAATGGCGTCGCGCCGGGCAGGAAACTCGGTGGTCTGAACCCCTGGCAGCTCATCAATCCAGGGCATGATGCGTTCGTTGTTCATCGGATAACTTCTCCGGTAGTGGACCTGAGCAGGATTGCCCGGCCTTCACCATTATGATAGGTCTTTAAGCCCTATGTGTCAACATTTTTTAGCTAAACAAATGCCCTTTAGCCGCTAAAATGCGGCCTTGTTTTGCGTTGCCTTTGAGACTTCATTCCTGGCGTTCAATCCAGATTTGTTTGATGCCGGCCACGTCGCAAAGGACGGCCCATGCCGCGTAGGAAATAGGGGCCTCGCCGGCAGTCCAGCGCCTTACCTGCCGACTGTCGTGAACCCCGACGAGCTTTGCAGCTTGCGCCCCGCTCAAGCCGGCCCGTCGCAAAATCTCCCGCACTTCTTCGCCTGTCGGACGCGGCCACGCATCCGAATAGGGCCGCAAGCATTCGGCCCGAATTGTTTTTTCTGTCATGGTGTGAATCTCGTTATGCGTTATTCGATTTTACCGTCCTGCTTCTCCTCGAAAGGCTCTAGATCATCGATGTGATAGAGGCTCTGCACGCAGCACGGATCGAACGCCACGACCCTACGGCCGGCACGGTTCGTCCGGTACGTTACCGGCTTGTCGTCGTGCGCCCACACCATACCAAGGCCAGCGAATCGATCCACGATCACGACCTTGCCAACGTCACGCGCGAACACCGGATGATGCACCCGCGCCACACGATAACGCCCGCGCAGGGCAATCCGCCCGTCTGCCTCCCCTTGCTTCGTCCTGGCGTCCTCAACCAATGCTGTTGACGCCTTGCGGCGTTCCTCGGCCCGCTCGGCCGCCGCTTGCTGCGCAGCCTCTCGCAGCGGCCCGAAGCGCTTGCGTGCAGCCTCGGCCCACTTGCGAGCGATGAAGGCCTGATGCGGTGGCAGGATCACGTCTACAAGGACGTAGCCGGCCGGCAACGTCGCCGGCTCTCGCCGTGCGGCGGGTTCGAGGTTGTCGAGCCATCCCGGTAAGGCCTCGTCGGCCAAACGGTCCCTGTCGCCGGCGTCGATCATCACCCGGCCGTTCTTCTCGGCCAGATACTGGCCGAACACGGCGGCCGCTACCTGGTCAACGGTCATCCCGCCCTGTGCTGTCTCGAAGTGCGAGCGGTAGCCGGTACCCGAGATAAACGGCCGGTCTAGGTCTACCGCGTGAAAGGCGAAATGACAGTGCAGCAGCCCGAAACCGGCGTCGAACTCGACCAGGGCGCGGATACCGTCCACCACAATCAGGAACTCGCCGCGCTGGCCCCACATCGGGATAAGGCCCGGTTCAGCGCAGCAATGCCGCTCGATCACGCGGCCGGCCGCGCTCTCGTCGGCGTTGCTACCAAAGAATGTGCCGCCGTTGAGCTTCCAGACGCAGGCCTCGTACCGCTGCGCCGCTAGCTCCGCTCCCGCGCCGTCGTTCTCGAGAACGGCCGCGTGTAGCTCGCCCACGGCGGCCGCCGCGACGGCCAGCAGCTCGCCGCCTTCGGCCGGCAGCTCGGCGGCCAGGTCGGCCGCGTACTGCTCGCTGTCGGTAGGCGCAGCGGTGTTGTTTCGTTTGCTCATGCATGACACTCCCCATGCGGCCCCGGCACGTTGGCCGGGGCCGTCCCTCATCAGTCAATAGCGCGGTAGATGAATGCTGCTTCGGCGTGGTCGCCTACGAACTCGCGCAGCGCGTGATACAGCTCCACGAACCGATCCGGCTCGCACTCGGTCGCCGCGAGCTGGCCCAGCGCAAAGAGCGTGGCAACGACGCCGGCCGCGTCGGCCGACATGAAGCCGTCGAAGCCATTGCCGGCCACCGACAGGCGCAGCCGTTCCGGCTGGGTCGGAGCCATGTAGTAGCCACCGTTCGAGAGGGTGTAGAACTGCCAGAGGCCGCCGCTGTAGTGGTGCGGCGACAGCCGGCCCATCCACTTGTAGACCAGGGCTTCGCCGTACAGCATCAGGCTCGTGCCGAAAAACGCCGGCAGGAAGTCGAGGCGCTTGTCCTCGGGCACGACAGACGCGGCGATGACTTGAGGGACTGCGGGTGTGTTCATCAGATTTCTCCGGTAGCGAACCTTGGCGAAATGCCCGGCTCTCAAGACATAGTATAGGGCTTTAAGCCCTAGGTGTCCAGATTTTTTAGCTAAACTTCTTCCGATGCTCTCTGCATTTCTTTGACAGATGAGGGATCGTGATTCGGCGTCGATTCGCAGGCAGGGCAGGGCGACCCCCCTCTTGGCGTTAAATCATTCGGGCCTTCGTGGCTCGGTGAGTTTCGATATAGGGCACGGCGGCCGCCGTTGATGAAGCCAAAGGGCAAGCCCTTTGGCAGAGCGGAGCGCAAGCGGAGCGGTCTAGCTCGCCGCTTGCGGCGAGTGACGTTCCCTTGGGGTGAAGGCCGAAGGCCGAGGGGCGTAGCCCCTGGGGGAGCGCGCTTGCGCGCGTATGCCGGGCGGGGAGCGCCGTAGGCGCGGGCGGAGCGCGAAGCGCGGAGGAGCCGGCGGGGGGCTTGCCCCCCAAGAGGCGGCGCTTTGTCTTTCGACGGCCGCAGCATCGCGACGTGCTCATTCTTTCGGCAGCAGCTATGGTTAAAGATAAGGGTTATAAAAAAGGGTTAAAAACAGGGTTAGAAGAAGGGTTAGGGCGCTGTAAAATGACGCATAAGCCGTTGATGTAGAAATGAATTTCCGATTGTGGAAATCCCTCATATGTCAACAGTTCCGTCCCTCATATGTCTGTAGTCTGTCCCTCATCTGTCAAAGCTGGCGTCCCCCATGTGTCAATGCTTTATCCCTCATCTGTCTATAGGCTAAGGGGTTATCAACAGGCTTATCCACCGCGTTTGTGGATAACTCGACCACGCGGCGGCCTCGGCGGCCGTGTTTGGCCGGGCAGAACGCCGGCGAGGACCGAAATCCCTCAAATGTCAGTACCGTCGCGGCGGCCGCAAGACTCGTTTGTCCCTCATCTGTCAACGAACGTCCCCCAAGTGTCAGTGACCGCGAAGTTATGCACCGCCGCGTCCACAAGCGCCGGCGTCGGGCTGGCCTGGCGCAGCGTGAGTCGGCTGCCGTGGCCGTCAGCCCAGCGGCGCAGGGGGTAAGGCCCCGGTGAGCGTCGGAAAGGCGCTGGAAGCCCCGTAGCACAGCGGAGAGGGGCGAGACGGGCGGCATGCCCGCCTGGCTCGATGCGCAGCACGACATAGCCGGTTTTCGCGTATGCGAAAATTCCCCGGCCGGGCTTGTCCCTCAAATGTCAAAGAAACGTGAAAAGACGCGAACGAGGACCGTTCGCGGGTTGCTACGCCAAGGGTGGGGAGCGGAAGGGAAGGGGATCGAGGCCAGCGCCGCGCTACACCAGCTCGCCTTGCTTCTTGTCGCTCGCCTCGCGTTCGCAGTAGATCGAGTCGCCATTGACCCACGTAGACGCGACCAGGCCGCTATCTGACAGCTCCTTGCAGGCCTCCTTGGCCTGCTCCTTCCATTTGGCCGCGCGCTCGCTTTCAGAGCCGCAAATCAGCCGGAACGTTTCGAGCTTGAGCGGGTACGGCTCCTTGTGTGAAGCAAGGTAGTCGAACAAGCGGCGCGTGATGGGCTTGAGCTTGCGGTACTTGCTCCAGACGAATTTCGAGTAGTGATCGCCGGCAAACAGATAGATCATCTTCTGGTCGATTTCGACCCGGCACATAGCCTTTTTCGTGCTGCGATTGACGATCTTGAACTTGTCGATCAGCGACACCGAATCGAGCACGCCGAAGCGCGGCGACGTGATCTGCATGGCATTGGCCTGCAAGCGGGTCAGCGAGGCCTCGGCCTTGTCGTAGTAGTGGCCGTTGATCGGCCAGTCGAGATCCGTCAGCAGTTGATACATCGAGAAGTAGACCGGTTCGCCAACCGGGAAGCGTTTGGCGTATTCAAGCACCTGCTGCCAAACGAGTTCGTCATCGTCCGCGCGTAGCTCGACGCCCGTAAAGGTGATGAGCACGTCGTTGTTGTAGTGGTAGATGGCCTTCTGCTCGTAGGCGATGCGCTTCTGCCGCTTGTTGCGCACGGTGAACAGAGCCGAGCGGCCGTAGTCGTTTGGCATGGCGCGCATGTCGTCGTCCCACGGCGCGAGGTCGAACAGTGTTAGCTGGGCTTCCTTCACTTCGTCCGTGGTGCGCTGGATCAAAGCCCGTTGCTTGGCTTCGCTGACCTTCGCGCTCACGTCCTCGACGGCGCTGCCTTTCTTCGCTTTCTTCGTGGTCGTCATGCTTGCTCCTGCTCGCTTCTTCGCCGGCGCGGACTCGGCCGGCTCGTTCGAGCTGGACTTGCCTCGCAGCGCCTCACGCAACGACTCGGCCGGCGAAACCAGCGCCGGCCCGGCTTGACTCACGCGAGCTTTGGCCGTCTTGGCCGCAACCTCGGCCGCCGCAGCGGGGTCGATGCCGCGCTCGATCAGCGTCTTTTTGAATTCTTCTTCGTCAAAGGGCTGCTGCGTCATGGTTTCGCCTGGTTTGCCTATCGTCCGTGAGCCTAAAGAATAACGCCCCGGTCAGGGCCGGGGCGCTGCGTTACTCGTCGGCTTCCTGCTGGCCGCTTGGTGCTTTGGTATTGAGATACTGCACGTAATCGGCCACAAAGTCTTGACCATATTGGGTTTCCCCTTTTTCTCGTACTTCGTATTTTCGATATGTCCCTCGACATACACCGATGAGCCTTTGCCGAGGTACTTCCCGGCATTCTCAGCCAGGGTGTCCCAGAGCTTGATGCGGAAGTAGTTGGTTTTCTCGCGTTTCTCGCCCGTTGTGCGGTCGCGCCACTCGTCGTTGACAGCAATATCGAAGGTAGCGACGGCCCGGCTTTCATTTCCTATATACCGAACCTGTGAGTCACGGGTAAGATTGCCGATAAACAAGAATTTGTTAACGCTCATTCGTAGGCTCCCTGTCTGAGGAAGCTACAGTTTAGCTAAACATATTTCGTCAGTCAAGAACTTTAGCGGCTAAAATTCTGACTGCTTAACGGAGAGGGGCGATAAGCCACTGTGTACAACATCATCTTTTTCACAAACATCCTTCGCCTGCTAGACGAGCGCGGCATGACGAAGCATGAGCTGTCCGAAAAGGCGGGCATCTCCATCTCATTCTTATCTGACCTAACCAACGGCAAGGCCAACCCGTCGCTCAAAATCATGGAAGCCATAGCCGAGGCGCTCGGCGTACCCCTCACCCTTCTCCTGGAGTCCACCGACCTTGACCGGCACACCCTCGATGCGGTCGCCGGTGGCAGGGCCTCACAAGGCCTGCCGCCTGGTTACGAGCGCGTCTTTGCTGTGCTGCCTGAGCATCAAGCGTTCATCGTCAAAAAATGGAGCGAAGCAACGCAAAAGAAGCTGCGTGGGGATTGACTCCAAGAAAAGGGCGGGGCGCCGCCTTTTTAGCCGCTAAAAGCCCTCCATCGCGAGGGCTTTTCCTTTTCTGTATGCCGTAAATACGGGCATTGGATTGTACGATCCAATGCGCCGTGCATCTTACGCCCTCAAAAACTGTTAAACGAACGTCAGGCGCAACGTTTCGCTGTTGCGTGCCGTTCTATTTCGGTATATCGTTTGCACCTGTAATCAGAAGAAATAACCGAGGGCAAACGATGCAAGACGAAGAAATCCACGCGTCGGTCAATGCGCGTGCCATTGAGAAGCTGCGCCGCGATCTCGGGCCAGTCGTTATGGGTGCGCTGAACGACCCCAAAACGGTCGAGGTGCTGCTGAACGCAGACGGCGGCCTCTGGCAAGAACGCCTGGGCGAGAAAATGCGCCAGATTGGCACGATGACGCCGCAGCGAGCCGAAGCGGTCGTTAAGACGGTGGCCGGCTATCACGGCAAGACCGTTACGCGCCTCAATCCGCTGGTCGAGGGCGAACTGCCTATCGACGGTTCACGCTTCGCAGGCCAGCTCCCCCCTGTAGTCGAGAACCCGACCTTCGCCATCCGCAAGAAGGCGGTCGCGATATTCACGCTCGATCAATACGTCGAGGCGGGAATCATGACGCCCGAACAGGCGCAAGCCATTCGGACCGCCGTGAAGGCGCACCGAAACATTCTCGTGATCGGCGGCACTGGCTCGGGCAAGACAACGCTGGTCAACGCAATCATCTACGAGATGGTGCAGCTCGATCCCACGGAACGCATTTGCATCATCGAGGACACCGGCGAAATCCAGTGCGCCGCGTTGAACAAGGTCCAGTACCACACCACGCTTGAAATCACGATGACGATGCTGCTCAAGACGATCCTTCGGATGCGTCCTGACCGCATTCTCGTAGGCGAAGTGCGCGGTGCCGAGGCCTTGGACCTGTTGGACGCATGGAACACCGGCCACGAAGGAGGTGCCGCCACTCTCCACGCAAACGACGAACACGCAGCCCTTACCCGTCTGAAGTCGCTCATTACCCGCAATGAGTCGGCTCCGGACGACATTGAACCGCTGATTGGCGAGGCGGTTCATGTGATTGTCCACATCGCCAGAACCGAGGCCGGCCGCCGAATACAAGGGATTATCGAAATCCAGGGGTATGAGAACGGCCGCTATATCACGCGCAATATCTAAGGAGAACTACAAATGCAATTCACCATGCCCCGCATCAACGTCAGCCAACGCGCGCTTCTCATTCTTGGCGTCGCCCTGCTGCTGTTGATCGTCGCGCATCCGGCGTTCGCGTCAAACACGAGCGGCGGTGGCCTTCCCTTCGATGATTGGTTCACCAAGATTCGACAGTCCGTGACCGGCCCGTTCGCGTTCACCGCGTCGATTGTCGGCCTCGTTGGTGCCGGTGCAACGCTGATTTTCGGCGGTGATATGAACGGCTTCCTGCGCACGCTGATTTTCATCGTCCTGGTGCTGTGCTTCTTGGTTGCCGCGCAGAACACCATTGCCGCGATCACGGGGCAGGGCGCTGAAATCACGGCGCTGTCGAATGCCATCGCTGACCGCCTGCAAGCGAGGCTCGCGTAATCATGGCCCTGCGCACGATCCCCATTCGTAGGGCCGGGAACCGAGACAACCTTTTCATGGGCGGGGATCGTGAAATGGTCATGTTCACCGGCCTACTGGCCGCGATTCTCATATTCGCGGCGCAAGACTGGCTCGCAGCCGGCGTCGGCATTGCCGCATGGTTCATCGCCCTCTGGATTCTCCGAAAGATGGCGAAGGCCGACCCCAGGATGCGCTTCGTCTACCTGCGCAATCGGCGGTACAAGCCGTACTACCCGCCGCGCGCGACGCCGTTCCGCAACAACACGGCAGCCCAAGGGAAGCAATACAAATGATCCAAGTAATCACCATCGCTATCGCGGTGCTTGGTGCCGTGCTGTTGATCGGATTGTTTTCGCTCGTACAGCGTGCGAACGCCGATCTGCGGCTCAAAAAGCATCGCTCGAAGGATGCAGGCCTCGCCGATCTGCTCAATTTCGCCGCTGTCGTTGATGACGGTGTGATTGTCGGCAAGAACGGCTCGTTCATGGCGTCCTGGTTCTATCGTGGATCCGATAACGCGAGTGCGACCGAAGCCGAGCGCGAGCTTATCTCGTTCCGCATCAACCAGGCCCTCGCGCCGCTCGGCAACGGCTGGATGGTTCACGTCGATGCAGTGCGCCGGCCAGCTCCGAGCTACAGCGACCCGAGCCTTTCGCATTTTCCCGATCCGGTTTCGGCGGCAGTTGACGAGGAACGCCGACGACTGTTCGAGAGCATGGGTACGCTGTACGAGGGCTTCTTCGTCGTCACGGTGACGTGGTTCCCGCCGATGCTGGCCGAACGCAAGTTCGTGGAGCTGATGTTCCATGACGATGCCGACAAGCCAGACCACAAGGCCCGCACCGCTCACCTAATTGACCACTTCAAGCGCGAGGTAGCCAACCTCGAAAGCCGGCTTTCGTCGGCCGTCGAGCTTGAACGTTTGCGCGGTGTCAAGGTGATGCAGGAGGATGGTTCGACGGTGACGCACGACCAGCAATTGCAGTGGCTGCAATTCTGCGTGACTGGCCTGAATCATCCGGTGCAGCTCCCCAGCAACCCCATGTACATCGACTCGCTCATTGGCGGGCAAGAGTTGTACACCGGCGTTGTGCCGAAGATCGGCCGGCACTTCATTCAGGTGGTAGGCATTGAAGGCTTCCCTTTGGAGTCCCATCCCGGAATCCTGTCGGCGCTGGCCGAACTGCCTATCGAGTATCGGTGGTCCTCGCGGTTTATCTTCCTCGATCATCACGAGGCCGTGTCCCAGCTCGAAAAGTTTCGCAAGAAGTGGAAGCAGAAGATTCGCGGCTTCTTCGATCAGGTGTTCAACACAAACACCAGTCACGTCGATGAGGATGCGGTATCGATGGTGGCCGATGCGTCGTCGGCCATCGCGGAAACGAACAGCGGCTTGGTTTCGCAGGGCTACTACACCAGCGCCATTGTGCTGATGAGCGAGAGCCGCGATGAAGTCGAACAGTCGGCCCGCCGACTGGAAAAGGCCATCAACGCCTTGGCGTTCACCGCACGTGTCGAGACGATCAACACGATGGACGCCTACCTCGGCTCGCTGCCGGGGCATGGCGTCGAAAACGTGCGTCGCCCACTGCTGAACACGCTGAACCTGGCCGATCTGCTGCCGACCAGCACGATATGGACGGGTGAGAACCGCGCTCCGTCGCCGCTGTTCCCGCCCAATGCCCCGCCGTTGCTGCATGGCGTGACAAGCGGCAACTCGCCCATGCGCATCAATCTGCACGTTCGCGACCTCGGCCACGGCATCATCTTTGGCCCGACCCGGACGGGTAAATCGACCAAGCTGGGCTTGGTGGCGTTCCAGTGGCGCCGTTACCTTGGCGCGCGCATTTATGCCTTCGACAAGGGCTTGTCGATGTACCCGACGTGCAAGGCTGCTCGCGGCCGGCACTTCACCATCGCATCGAACACCGACAAGCTGGCCTTCGCGCCGCTGTCGCGGCTCGACACTCGCACCCGTCGCGCGTGGGCGATGGAATGGATCGACACCATCCTCGCCTTGAACGGCGTAACGACGACGCCGGCGCAGCGCAACGCGATTGCCGAGGCAATCCTGAGCATGCACAACAGCGAGTCGCGCACGTTGTCAGAGTTCACCGTGACCGTACAAGACGATGTGATACGTGAAGCTCTCAAGCCGTACACGGTGGACGGCAACATGGGGCATCTGCTCGATGCGGAAGAAGATGGCCTTGATCTGGCCGACTTCATGACGTTCGAGATTGAACAGTTGATGGGCCTGGGCGAGAAGTTCGCGCTGCCGGTCCTGCTGTACCTGTTCATGCGGATTGAGGAGTCGCTGAGCGAGGAAGATGCGCGGCCCACACTGCTGATTCTGGATGAGGCCTGGCTGATGCTGGCTCACCCGGCTTTCCGCGACAAGATCGAAGAATGGTTGCGCTCGATGGCTAAAAAGAACTGCTCCGTGCTTATGGCGACGCAGAGCATTTCCGAGGCCGCGAAGTCCGGCATTCTGGACATCATCACGGAATCGACGGCTTGCCGGATTTTCCTCGCCAATCCGAACGCGCGCGAGGAAAAGACCGCCGAGATTTACGGCCGTCTTGGCCTCAACAAGCGCCAAATCGAAATCATCGCGTCGGCCGTCCCGAAACGCGACTACTACTACGTCTCGGAAAAGGGGCGTCGCCTGTACCAGCTCGCGCTTGGTCCGCTTGCTCTCGCCTTCGTCGGTTCTACCGACAAGGAATCCATCGCAATGATCCGCAAGCTCGAAGCGTTGCACGGCGATGCCTGGGTGCATGAGTGGCTGCGCATCAAGAACCTGCGTCTCGATGAATACGTGAGCCTCAACGACTATGGAGTAGCAGCATGAGCGTCAATCTCAAAGACCTTTTCGGGAAGAAGAAAACGCCCGACACCAACACGGCGAACCCTTACGTCAATGCTCGGCGCTCGTGGAACAGTCATGTCGGCCAAGTGATGGAGCACGGCCAGGTCGGCATCTTCGTCGGCCTGCTCGGCATGTTGATCGGCCTTGCCGCTGTCGGCGGCATTACCTACATCGGCAGCCAGTCGAAATTCATTCCCCTGGTGTTCCAACAGGACGGCAGCGGCAACACGGTTTCGATGACACGTGCCGACCGCATTCCTGACGCCAAGGTTGATGACTACCGCACGGCCGTTGCTGACTTCATCAGCAATGTCCGACTCGTGACTCCTGACGCCGAATTGCAGCGCAAGGCCGTGTTGAAAACCTACGGCTACCTCGCGCCGAGTGACCCGGCGACGATCAAGGCGAACGAGTATCTGAACGGCACAAAGGAAGCCAACCCGTTCAACCGCGCCGCGAACGAGACGGTCAGCGTCGATGTGAAGTCGGTTTTGCAGCAGTCACAAGACACTTGGCAAATCGACTGGCAGGAAACGGTACGCGCGCGTGATGGATCGCCCAAGGGTGCGCCATACATGATGCGCGCGCTCGTGACGATCTATCAAAACAAGGATGCCGAAGTGAAGTCGGGGCAAATGTTCCTGAACCCGCATTTCATCTTCGTCAAAGACTACAACTGGTCGAAGCAACTTTAAGCCTGGGGCCTCGCTATGAAAAAGACTCTTATCTCCGCTCTGATTCTCGGCCTGGTGCCGATGGTGGCACTTGCGGCCCCTGGCACCGATCCGCTGGCCGATCAGTATTTCTCAAAGAACGAACCGAAGATGACGCCGCAGGAGCTGGCCGCCGTCGCCATCGGCAAGAAGTGGCAAGAAGGGCAGGACGTGAAGCCGTTCCAAGGGCCTGACGGTTCGATCAACTGGCCGTACCTGCCGGGCAAGCAATACCCGGTCATGTGCGCGGTGCTGCAAGTCTGCGACGTTGCCTTGCAGCCGGGCGAAAACGTCAACGGCATGAACGTTGGCGATCCGCGCTACACGGTGGAGCCGGCCGTTACCGGCTCGGGCGCAGGCCAGGTGCTGCACTTGATCTTGAAGCCGCTCGACGTGGGCCTCGACACGACGCTCGTACTGACCACGGATCGCCGCACGTATCACTTCCGCCTGCGTTCGAGCCGCAGCGCGTTGATGCCGTTCGTTTCGTTCACGTATCCCGAAGATGCGATGGCGAAGTGGGATGCGATCAAGGCCCGCGAGGTGAAGGTACGCCAGGACAACACGATCCCGCAGACCGGCGAATACCTCGGCAATCTGGACTTCAACTACACGGTGAACGGTTCGACCCGTTGGAAGCCCACGCGCGTCTACAACGATGGCCGCAAGACCATCATTGAAATGCCGTCCACGATGCAGCAGAGCGAAGCGCCGGCGTTGCTCGTGGTGCGCAAGGATGGCGGCCTGTTCACCGATGCGGAAACGCAGATGGTGAACTACCGCGTCCAGGGCGACCGCTACATCGTTGACACGATCTTTGACAAAGCAATCCTCGTGTCCGGTGTCGGTTCGAGCCAGGACAAGGTGACGATCACGAGGGGGAACTAATCATGCGCAAGTTCGTGATGAGCGCGGTCGTCGTGGCCGCCCTGGCAGGCCTCGCCGGCTGTGCGACGCAAGGCCCGTATGGCAACTATGCGGCGGCCTCGCTCGATGCCAACAAGACGATGGCCGATGCGACGGTGGCGCAGCTCTTGTCGCTGTATCCGCCCGCGCATACGCGCTTCAACCTTCAACAGCAAACCACGGACGCCTACGGCGCGGCGCTGCTGACCGCGCTGCGCGACAAGGGCTATTCCGTCCTGGAGTACAGCCCGCAGCCGCAGGCTGCGCCTGCCAAGTCCGCGTCGGACGCGGCGACGGCTCGCGCGCTCGCTGCGGCAACGTCAACGCCGAGCAAGCCGTTGAGCTACGTGGTTGATTCTCCCGAGGCAATGAGTCTGTACCGCGTCACGGTACAGGTTGGTGCGCAGTCGATCAGCCGGGCGTTCGTGGTTGCCACGAACGGCAAGCTGTATCCGGCCGGTGCATGGGTTCGCAAGGAGTAATGGGAATGGCTGAGAACGATCAAATGTCGCCTGACGCTTCGCCCGGCTCCAAGCCGAAAAGCGGAGTGCGTCGGGTCAATAATCTGCCGCTCATCATCGCAGCCGCAGCACTCGGCCTGTTCGTGCTGCTGATCGCGATGGTGGCCGTTAAGCGTGCGAACAACGCAGCAGCCGTGCAACCGGACACGACGCAAGTGTCGAAGAAGAACACCGACACGAGCGCGATGGCGAATGACGTGGTGGGCGGGCATGGTGCAGGGTTGATTCCACCCACGGCGGCAGCGACGCCTCCGGCCGCGAGCGCAACGGTGGGTGTGCCGATTGCGCCCGTCAACAACCCCGATGCGCCGCCGACACCTCCGCGCCAAGCGAACGGCACGCCGGCCCCTGTTGATCCTGACGAACAGCAGATTCGCATGGCGAAGATGCAGCAGTTCCAGGACGCGGTTAAGGCTAAAACCAAGGTCGCCTTGCCGTATGACGTTGGCTCGGGCAGCACTTCGATGGCCTCGCGCGGAGCCGGTGCGACGGCCGCTCCGCAAACGCGCGACGAAATGCTTGCGCAGATTGCAAACGTGCGCCGGCAGATTGACGCGAACGCATCGAGCGATCCGTCAGCCGCGTATCAAGCGCAGTTGGCGAAGATTCGCGCGGGTGGTCTTGGCGGTGGTGGAATGGGCGGTTCCGATAGCGGCGGGATGCAATTGCTTCAAGCCTCGGCATCGGCCTCGCGCAACGATGTATCGCAATTCGCCAACAACGGGCAGGGCGACCGCTGGAAACTCGACCAAGACATGCAAGTGCCGCATTCTCGCTTCGAGGTTCGTGCTGGTGGCGTCATTCCCGGCGTGATGATTAGCGGGGTGAACTCTGATCTGCCCGGTCAGATCATGGGGCAGGTGTCGCAAGACGTGTACGACACGGCAACGGGCAAATACCTGCTCATTCCGCAGGGCACGCGCTTGGTTGGCACGTACAACAGCAACGTGGCCTATGGGCAGAGCGCGGTCCTCATTGCGTGGCAGCGGCTCGTATTTCCCGACGGCAAGGCGCTGGATATTAGTGCAATGCCGGGCGCGGATATGGCCGGCTATGCGGGCTTCCGCGATCAGGTCAACAACCACTACGTCCGCATCTTCGCTTCGGCGTTGCTCATGTCGGGTGTGACGGCCGCAGCGTCTTATGCCACGGATCGCAACAGCAATACCGGTACCACGTTCAGC
>Ga0157371_10000631_pt1 | contig 41867 bp, 63 predicted proteins | sample C45metaG_FD_113462 | JGI IMG/M metagenome (GOLD analysis project Ga0157371, IMG submission 113462) | Corn rhizosphere microbial communities from Kellogg Biological Station, Michigan, USA - C4-5 metaG | ecosystem: Host-associated > Plants > Roots > Rhizosphere > Soil | place: USA: Michigan... | reverse complement strand
GTGTCCGGGCTGGCGAGAGGCTGGATTTTTTGGCGGTTCACCAGTCCTCGGACATGGTGCCGAGGTCTGGTTTGTGGATCCTCGACCAGCCGGGGAAGTCCCTGACACCGTCGGTTCGGTCGAAGCGTTGAAACCATGTCTTCACACCAATGAGGGTGTTGACCTTGTCCGCTCGGTCGCGTTGCCTGATGCGTTGTGTCAGCTCGTGTTGGCTGGCGGTCAGTAGGAAGACGTGGGTCGCGGCGACCATCTGGGCTGCCTTGGCTCGCGCTGCCGATGTCGCTCCGGTTCGGATGACAACGGCGTTGGCTTTCGGATCGGTGCCGACTGCGGCTAGCGCGTCGGTGAACTGGCGTTCGCTTGTCCACTCTGGATCGTCACGGTCAAACACTGTGAGACCGGACTGTCTGGCCGCTGTCGTCTTGCCGGCACCCGGTGGGCCGCAGAGCACGACAACTGTTCGGGCCATGGTCACCAGTCCTCGGACATCACGCCCATGCCGAGGTCTTCGCCTGGGCCGGCTGCCTTGTTGCAGGACAAATGAGCTGGAGCCCAGTTGCTTGGGTCCCACGTCAGCTGTGGGTACAGCTTCCGCGACTTCAGGTGCTGTACGCTGCACGATTGCTCGTGCGGATAGGTCAGCGAGTAGTCGATACTCTGCTTGCAGATGCAGCAGTCGGTGTTCTTGCGGCGCCCTTCGGCTTTGACCTTGAGTAACGCCTCACCGGCTCGACGGCCTGACCACGCGGGGATGCTCAAACCGTTCACGTCAGACTCACCGCCTCGGCTGGACATGACAAAGGCCCCGACGGTTATCCGTCGAGGCCTTCACTCAAAGCTGTAGGGACAGCTATCCCCTCGGATTTAGGGTACTACATTTTCAGACCCGCATCCGTCTCCGACCATGCATGTACTCGAACACCCTGAGAACGTCACCGGGATAGTAGACCCGCTGCGGTTTCCTTGTCGTTGTCACACGGTCCAGGACGTACCGCAACCTCCCTAGCTGGACCCAGTTCTCGAAGTCCTTCTTGAGTATCACCACCTTGGTCTTCCGCTGAAGGTACTCACGTACAGCCCGCGGCGGCATTGGCACTCCCCTGGCCTTCAGTCTCAGCTTGTCCATCACCTCACTTACATGGTGGACGGTGTTACATGACGGGCACTTCACCGTGACATCGTCCGGGTGGGCAACGAGCCGCCCGTCACAGGGAATCGGATCATCGTCCTGATCTTCGCCTTCGAGTAGCTCCTCGCACTGACCATAGACGCGCTTATCCTCTGGACCCCACACCAGGTCACGTGCTCTCTGAACCCAGTCCCGCGCCATGAACAAGATCTCTCCAGCTTTCGGGTTGTCCATTGCAGTTGCATGGGCGCGTTCCGGGAGCTGGTGGAGCCATGCCCGCAGAAGGTAGGCGTCCACATTCATCGCCGGTTGCGACTTTGCGTGGCCACCACCACCTCCACTTGCACCCGGGCTCCTGGTCACAGCCGTCTGGTCGATAGCGCCCCCAATGAACTGAAGGAGCGGTCCAACGTCGGCGAGAAGAGAATCCAGCTCAATGATGCAGTCGGTGCACAGGTAGAGTGACGTCACCCGGTAGCAATCCGGCGTCGTGCAGGTGGTCATTTGTCCCCTCTCAGTTCTCGCTGGATCCGGCCGCTCTTCAGATCCTCGGGACGCCACACGTCAGCATCGAGGCCGGCCATTTTGAGGATCTTCAAACAAATGACCTGGGCAGGACGCACCCGACCTGTTGCGGTCTTCAGTTCCCGGAATAGGACACGCCTCCTGGACAAACTGCCGAGGACGAGATCCGGGAAGCCCGCCTGAGACCGCCGGCTATCCGGGTTGTGGTAGCGCAGTTCGTAACTGAGGTATTGGGCGAGTTCCAGTACGGACTCTTGGAACTGGTCTTCTGATGGTGAGTTGTGCGATGAAAGTCGTTTGGTAGGCATGTTCAGTTCCGTCCTCGGTTTCGGGGGCGTCTTCTTCTCTTGGTTTGGTTCTTGGGTTTGCCTTGGGTTGCGTGCGGGGCTTCCTGCCCTTCACTGCCCTTACCTGCCAGACCCGTCCCTTCCCTACCCGTCCCGACGAATCCAGATCCGGGATACCGATGTCCTGGGTCAGGATTTGGTCTGGTGTTGGTTCTAGATCCCGTTGCAGCCGGGTGTCCCGTCGCTGCCGGTTGGTGCTTGGCCGCGGCTGTGTGGGCCGGTGACTCGTTGGACGGGCCGGAGTAAGCCGTTGCCTCGTCTGGTCCCGGAGCGGCCTGCGGGGGCTGCTCTACGGGGTTCGTGTCGTCCGTTGCCGCGGCGCTGGTGGCCGGTGTTGCGGTTGGGCGGGTGTAGGTGGGTTCGATCGGGGTGCCGTGCTTGGCGATGAAAGCGGCCGTTGCGGGGCCAATGATCGGCTCTGCCGGAACTGGAAGGGTCTTCCAGGTGCTCTCGGGATCGTCTTGGCGGCGTCCGTTGCATTCGCGGCAGCAGACAACGAGGGTGTCTACTGTGGCCGCTTTGCCGGGGTTGGTGTGGTCATAGGTGGCGCCACGTCCGGATTTGGTGTCTCCCCAGGCGACTGACTTGCCACAGTATCTGCATGCGTCGCCGTCGCGGGCTCTTACTCTCCACGTCAGTTCATTGTTCCGCGTGTCCTTCTTTCTCTGGTTGTCCCACTCACGCTCGGCCTTCAGGATCATGTGGAAGAGGTCGTTGTCCTCAACCAGCTTGAACGCCTTGCGCTGCTCGCCTTCCACTGTGATTGACGTTTCCGAAAGGTAGCCGCAGAACTTCGCAGCTTTGATCAGTTCGTTGTAGCGGCCGAGGGAACCAGCCATTTGCCGGGCCGTGCCGACGCTGATGATGTAGTCCTGCTCGTACGCTGCGGCCTGGGTCGCGCAGCGGGCGACGAAACCGAAGCATTCGTTGAGAATCCTGTCATCGGCGTCGTCCATTTCCACGGCCGAGAGGACGATGGGGTGATTCGCCGCCGCGTCGCCCTGCTTCAGCCATGGCACTGGATGGACCTGCTTTCGTGGTTGGCGCCGATCTCGACGCGGATGTGTAAAAGAATTTCCGGCGCTGGGCTGCGGCTATGGGCCTGCCCTCCATGACAGCGCGCAGGAGTATGCGTTGCCACGGTGACAGCTGCACACCGAGCACGCCCTCTGCGTACTGGACGATGTCCCGCCCGGGTTGTTGCTTCTTCATCGGGTGCGGCCGCCGGTCTTGAGCTGCTTGACCTGGGATGCGAAGCCCACTCGGACCAGCACCGGGGTGCGGGGGTCGATCCCCGCCCGTTCCGCCTCCTGGATGAACTGGCCCAGCTCGGCTAACGTGACCCCCGTTTTGGGGTTCTCCGCATCCCTTGTTGCCTGAATCAGCGGCATTGACCGCTTGTTGAATTGATCACTCATCGTGATACCTGTCCTTCTGTCGCTGGGCCGGTGCAAGCGCACCGGCGAATGCCGTTCGAATCTTCTGGGTAGGTGTAGCCGTAGCAGGACGGCCACTCGTCGCCAGGGGCTCCGTGGTGATGGCCGCATGCCGGGCAAAGCCTCACCGGTCGGAGTCGGTCAGCTTGACCAAGCTGACCTCCCAGCAGCCGTCACCCCAATAGCTGACATCGATCTGATGTGTGCCAAGGCCGGCGGCCTGCGCCACTTCCTGCATTCCGTCAGCACCGGAGTCTGTTGCCCGGGCGGCGCAGCTCTTGGACTCGACCATCCACTCGCCGTCTATCTGCTGGTGGACCTCTCCGTGGGCTGTGTATTCACCTTCCTGCACTTCTAGCTCGGTGGGCTGGTGACCTGACTTGCCGCACTCTGCACAGGTCCACCACACTGTGCAGTCGCCGCCTGGGCAGTGATCAATGACGAACTCCACGCCGTCTACGTACTCTTCGTCAGCGAGGCCCTCAACGTGCATGTTGTCCAGCTTGGTGACCGTTACGGTATGGACGCTCACTACCCCTCCTCTTCTCCGGTGGCAGCGGCGAGCGCTGCTCTAGCCATTTCGCGGTAGTGGCGTTGACCGTCCTCGAATTGGACGTTCCATGCGTAGGCGGGCGGCACTTGGGGGAACTCAGCCGCGCAGATCGCTCGGGCGACCCGTTCTTCGGTTTCTTCGTTCAGGTTGGTCTTGTGAGTACCGTGGGCCAGCTCCCAGAGGTCTGCCGCTGCTAATGCGGCGCGTGCCTGGCAGTCGAACAATTCACGTTCCGAGGAATCGATCTCTTCCCATTTCTCGGTGTCGTACGGATCGTCACGGATCTCGAACAGTGCTTTTGCAACGGCATCTTCCCGGCTCATGCGCCCTCACCTGGCGTATGTAATACGGTTATCGGTTCGGGGGATGGCATGAGGCTGGATGAGTTATATCGGCGCTCCGGATCAGCCCCAAGAAATTGCCAACCGCGGGCAGCGCGGCACGCAACGGCAGGAGAATCTGGCTCGGACCCAATCATTGCGACAACGGACCCAACAGGCAGTGCGTCGAGTTCTTCCGCGGTCGTTATGGTTGCGGGTTTGCGGTATCCGGCGGCCAAGACCGCGTCAGCGGCAGCGGGCGCAGTACGCCCCATGATCAACTGCCCCAACTCCCGCCGGGCTTCCATCTGCTCCGTACTCACGCGATCCACTCCCATGCCACGTACTCCTCTTCCCAGCTCGTAGAGATCGGCCCGGACCGGGTTACGTCTCGGGGTAGGCCCCCTTCCGCCATGAAGTCGCCGTCTTCGCCCTCGTAGCTGGCAGAGTTCGTGTCGAACCAGTCCTGCATCCAGCACTTCGCATGTGACACGTATGGGTGACCGCAGGGGAAGCTCTCACAACCGCAGCTATCGGGGTATTGGTGGCACTCAGCTGTTGCGTCACCGCGGCATTCGAACTTCAGGCTGGGTGCGTCGCGCCAACCGTCACTGGTTGGTTCGGCGGCTGTCAGCTCGACGTAGTGGACGGCCGTCGGTTCACAGAGCTTGCAGCCAGGCCGTTTGATTCCGTTTGCTGAGTGAGAGTTATGCAGTTCCTCGGTAACGCTGCTCATTGAAGACTCCCGGTGGTCGCAACATGCTGGGTTATCTCGGCCAGGACTCGCCGTCGGCCTTCCTCAGTAAGCGATCGCTGATGCCGGCACCCGACCAAGGCGCATGTGCATTCTTCGAGTGCAGCAACCACGGCTGCACGAACAACGCGAACGACTTCAGCGATGCCCTGGGCACGTCCCGCCTGACGGAGTGAGTTGATGGAGCCATTGCCGTTCCGATCGAACTTCTCGTAGACGCGCTCAGCAACGTCGGACATCTGGTCCAGAGCGGCCTCAGCTGCGGCGAGCGCTCCGAGCAGTGGTGGGACGTCCATGGATGAGGCTTGGATGGCGAGCATCATCGCGGCGTCGAAGATCGGGTCGGGGTTCGCGCGCGACTGTGCACGTTTGGCTTCGGCTTGGTCTACTCGGTTCTGGACTGGAGCCAGCAGCGGTGCAATAGCATCAGTCATCGTCCGCCCCACTTCCGCCGGTCCTTCAACAGACTCGGATCGTGAGGGCGGTTTTTGGGCGGAGTGAACAAGATCTTGCCGAACGACTCAGCGGCGAGCGCGAGGTCGTTGACGAACTCAAGGACGGGGCGGACGGCCTCGGCCAGGGTGTTCTGGAGGTGGGTGAGGCTGCCGCGTACGTGGGTGTTGCGGGCTTCGAGGATGCGCAGCTGGTCAACGGCGGTGAACTCTACGGCGCAGAGGTCGCATCTGTAGACCCAGCGGGCCTTTCCTTGTTTGTGAATCAGTTGGCTCATGACTTGTCCTTTGTCGTGGGAAAGATTTGGGCGTAGAAGTCGGGGTGGTCTTTCAGGAGTTGCGCGAGCTTGGCCGTCAGTACCGGTGCCGGGTCTGCTTGGGGCTCAGGGTCTGCGCTGGTGGTCATGCGGCTGAGTCCGACCAGGGGCCATGCTTGATGCAGATCCCTCCCCAGTGCTGGTTCCAGCCGTTCTGAGTGGAGAATCCTCCTGTGTCCCATGAGTGGCGGCTGTATCGTCCGCAGTCAGGGCAGTGCAGCGGCTGGCAGTGCTCGCCGGGGTGCATGCACTCCTCTTTCATGGCGCTTCTTCGTCGTAGTGGGGAAGCTCCGCGAATCGACTCAAGACGTGTTCGATGTCCTCGGCCCGATCAGCAGACATCGGCTTGTAGACGTCAAGTCCCCAGTCGATTCGGCCGCGTGCGTAGGTGGCGACCTGGGCTGCGTGCCAGAACTCGGCCGCGAGCTCGACGTCGGTCAGACGCTTGCTTTGCGAGAGTGCGGCTTCCTTGATCCGCTCCACCTGCCATTCCACAGATGCGCGGAAGCTACCGACTGCCTGAGAGAACGGGGTCCCGCCCTGGGGCACTTCCGGTGGGAATGTCGGAACTGGAGGATGAATCGTGAGCTCCATGGGCCGGCTCATTTCGTTGCCGCCAGATTCCACAGGCCCAGCTGTCCGATCTCTGGGAATGGGCACGCGAGTGGCCGCGGGTTCGCCAGCTCCCAGTGGTACATCCCGGGGCGGGCCCATTCGGAGCAGTAGCCGTCGGCTGTCTTGCAATCGAGGGAATAGTGGCAGCCGACGACTTCCACGGTTCCGAGTACGTGACCTTGGAGGCGGACAGCGTTCTTCACGGCCAGCGGAGCAGCGTCCCGCGCCTGGCGGAACGTCTCATTCTCGTAGCCTGCCTCGTCGTCCTTCTTCGCGGCGTGAATGTACAGGGTGCCGCGGTGCTTGATGGACTGTGAGCGGTTCTCGACGTCCTTGCCGGCGTGCAGGATAGACCATGCCCACGGGTTCTTGACCGTGACGGCCTTCAGTGCCGGCGCTTCGATGTCGTTCATGAGCAATCACACTCGCCCTGGGCGTTCTGCACCTTGTCGCAGGCCCTGCACGTTTTGAGCTTCTGCGGGCGGCTGAGCAGCTGCGCGATCATCGCATCTTCGTGTTGTTCTGGGGTCAGCTGGATCCAAGCCATTTACTCGCCGCCCAGGTAGTCGCTGGGCAGGCGTACGGGCATGATCAGGTGCCGATAAGTGCCTTGACTCTTGCCCTTCTCATTGACCGGAGAGAGGCAGAGAGGCTTTGTCAGGCTGTGGATCGACAACCTCACGACGTCGGCCTTCATAGCTCGGACCGCCTCAAGGAGGTAGTGAGGGTTGTAGGCGACCATTGCCGGTTCGTCGATGTTCACCGTGTCGGCCAAGAGCACGGGGGTGGCTGCCTGGTCCGCGCCCTCGTGGAAGTTAGGAGAGACGGAGACTGAGCCCGGTCCGATCTTGACGATGGCGGGAGTATTCCGTTCATTCAGCTCCCTGGCAACCATCACCTGATCGAGGAGATCCCGACGGTTGACGTCCACGGTCTGGCCGTACTCGGCCTCAAACAAGGATTCGATCTTCGGGTAATCTCCGCTAACCGGCGAAAGAGTGAACGCAACGTCGTCCGAGCCGATGTTCAGGGTCTCGCAGCCCCCGCTACGCCCGGCGATGTCGCCCGCTGCCAGAACTCCGACAGTGATCTGTTCGCCGATCAGGTGCTTCGTCATCGCTTTCCACGTTGCTGCCTGCAAAAGGAACGTGAACTCCTGCACCCTCCGGGACAAGGTCAGCGTCTCGGAAGAGAGGCGGTAGCGGTCCGTCGCGTGAATGGTCAGCTTTTTACCACTGCATCCCAGCTTGATCGCAGTCAGGAGCGGCAGGGTGTCGTCTTTGCTCGCCGCTACCGTTGCGCGGTCCAATGCCCCTGCCAGTTCGCTCCTGTCAACGTTGAAGACATCCAGGACGCCGTGTGACGGGATCGGCGGGTACTCCGAGAGGGGCACCCCGTGGAGGAAGGGAATGGTGTAGCCCGCGGCCGTTACCGTGACCATCTGCTGCCCCAGCAGCGCCTTCGACTCAACAGTGACCGGGACGTCCCGCTTGCGTGCAGTCAGGACGCGGACGGTTCTCACCAGCCAATGGAACGGCACAAGGGCCTTGGAGTTGCGCAGAGTGTCTACCGGCTCATGACTCAGCCTGGCCGACGCAGTATTGGCATAGTCGTAACCCGTAAGAGTTGCCTTTCCCCGGTTGCACTCCACGACCATGAAACTCAGGACGGGCACCGCGGGCCGGGCCGAGATAGCTACTCCAACGGCGGAGAGCTTGCGCAGCCACTCTGTGCCAGTGGCCGTGACTTTCAAATCGGCGAGCGCCGGGGCTGCGGTTGTGGTGGGTTCTGTAGTGGTGATGGTCATCTTCTGGCCTCTCGTGGTTCGTGGATGTGGTGCTGGGCTTCTTCTGCTTGGAGGGCTGCCCAGGCGGCTTGGTGGTTGTCGCGTGCGAGGTCCAGCTCGTCGTCGGTTTGGCGGAGTCGGCGGGACTTGTTGGTGGTGTCGATTCCGTCCAGGTCGTCGGCGAGGATCTCGGTCAGGAGGTTCTGCCGGCGGATGACGAGTGCCGCGGTGATCCGGGCGGCTTCGTCGTATCGGCTGCGGTAGACGCGGATCTTCTGGTCTTGCCATCGCTGGTCCGTGCTGGCCCAGGCCATCAGCGGCCCATTCCGTTCAGGCGGGTGCCGGAACGCCGGTGGGTGCTGATGACGAGCTGGCCGTAGTCGAAGGCTTCCCGGGCCGTGTCGTGCCACTGGTGTTCGGCTGGGAGTGCGTGCATGACGTCGGGCTCGTCCCAAAGTGTGAGCTTCCACCGTCCGCTGGCTCCTGGCCTGACGCCAGCCCGCGGATAGCGTCGGTCGGGGCTGACCTCGAATGGTGCCGAGGGGCGGTAGCCTGACATCGCGTCCACGTGGTCAAAGACGTCTCGCTTGGCCTTCCACTGCATGCCGATGGCCGCTGGGTCGTCCAGGATCGCGGGCCGGAAACCGCAGGCGCAGACGGCTTCGTTATCGGCGTTGCGCTTCAGGAAGTGCTTAGGCGTCTTCATCTTCGAGATCCCACCCCTCGTCGTTCTCGGCGGATTCGGCCGCGGCTACTTTTTCCTTCTCGTCCCAGTAGTCGATGGCTTCCTGCTCATAGGCCGTGACGTCGTATCCGAAGATCTCGCGACGGGTATCCAGGAACTTCTGCAAGGAGGATCGGTCCCACGCGTACCTGCATTGCCACGTGCTTGGCTTGTGCAGGTCTTCCTTCATGAGGTGCAGGAACGCATGGAGGTACGCCAGCTGCAGCAGCTTGAGCTTGTCGATAGCCGCGTTGATGGCTTCCGTTTCGGCTTCTGATCGAATCGGGGAGGTTGAGATCCCCAAGACCCTCGCGGCGCGGGAATGGTAGTTGTTGCCGTACCCGGAAAACATGGTCTTCCGCAGTGTGATCACAGCCGGGGCATCCTCTGGCCGGTCGAAGTGCCCGGCCGCGTCGCGGATCTTCCGCTCGAGGAATTCGAGCCACAACGCGTCGGCCTGCTCAAGGCCAGCCGCGATGTCCTTGAGGCGCTTCTTGTCCGCGATCTCCGCGTCAGTCAGTTTCTTCTTCGTGGACTGCTTGACGTCGAACCACTCCAATTCGCCGTGCGAGCTGAGGACCGCCACCTGCCCCGCAGCTACGCGCTCGGCAGGCGTCTTGTCTCTGTCGTAGTCCCGGCTGTACTTATTGGAGCTGTAGGAGTCGTAGCTCGAGATCGTCTTGATCCCCAAGTCGTTGATGAGCTGCTCCGACGCGGCAGTCTTGAACTTCCTCACCTTGGCGCCCCGGAGCCTGTTCACTGTGAAGTCCCAGTCCTTGGTGCCAGCGTTCCTCGTCAGCTCTTCCGTGGCCTCTGCATCGTCGGCGAACTCATCAAAGATCTGAGACTGCTCCAGCGTCATCCGGCCCGCATCGATTGCCGACTTCGCAGACTCCGGCAGCTTGACCAGGGCGGAGCGGGAACGGATGAAAGTCTCCGAGCGGTGGATGCGCTTGGCGACCTTCTTGACCGACATACCTTCGCAGTCGAGCATCGCCTGAATGGCCTTCGCTTCGTTGATCGGGGTCAAGCCCTCGCGATGGGTGTTCTCCCGCAGCATCGTTTCGAGCTGCTTATCCAACGTGTCCAGATCCGGGCGAAGACGGGCGTACAGCTCGTCCACGTTGCCCAGGCGGGCCGCGGCCGTTCTTCTGTGGCCAGCGACCAACAAAAACTTCCCTGCCTCCTGCCCGTCGGTGATCGGGAAGACATGCAAGGCCTCGGTGTTGCCGTTCTCCGCTATGTCGTTGGCCAGCTCGGCCAGCTTCTGCGGATCCCCGAGATCGTCTCTCGGGTTCTGTGGGTGGTCCAGGAGATCCGCGACCGGGATCATTCTGAATTCGGGTGTCATGGCTGTCCTTCGCAAGTGTGGTTGAATGCTTGCTCCGCCAGGGCAAGGGTCAGCGCGGCCTGTAGCCGGCTGATTGCTGCATCGAGTTCGCCATCCTGCAACGCCGAAAGGGCGCGGGTGGTCGTGCGTTCGATGCGGAGTAGGCGCAACGCAGCGTCATCACGGACTACTGGGTTGCCTAGCCACTCTTGTTCCGTGGCTGGTTCCTGCCTCTGGCGGTGGACGTTCTCCTGGTCCTTCTGAGTAAGGACCGGGACAGCGTCCGCTGTCTGGGGTACTGGGGCGGCGCCGGGGCGGGCTCCTGGTGGTCTATCTGTCATCGGCGCCCCCAATCGCCGGCCATCATCTTCTTTGCCTGGGCTGCGGCCCTGACTCGAGAACGAATCCGCCGGCCCCGGCCATCATGACCAACATGCCCGCGAGATAAGCGCCGTTGATCGTGGGGCACGTCATGAGGACCAGAGCAGCACCGAGAATGACCAGAGGCCCGTAGAGGTAAGCGCGGCGGCGATACCGGCCGACCCGCGCCGTCGGGCGCATCACGCACCCACCCCCTGGTCCCCGGCGGCGCGGTACTCATGCAGCGAGAAGTTCGCGCGGGGTGTCCCGTCCACGATGATCTGCTTCGCATGGATATCGACCGCGACCTTCTGCGGCACCGGCCACTTGGTACGCGCATACGTCGTCAGCTGAGCAGTCAGCTCCGTGTTGTCACGGAAGTGAAGATTCGCCCGGTCCTTATACGGGCGGTGCCCGATGGGCTGAATGACAGCGAAAAGCCGCTTTCTGGTCTTCATCTTCTGTCCCCGCCCCAACGTGCAGCAGCCACGCGTGCATCCAACGCCGCGAGCTGATCTTTCTGAGAGGCGTTCGGGTCGAAGATTGACACCGACGCCAGATGAGGGCCCGGCTTCGGCATCGGCGCCGAGGTTGGATCACTCCACTCGAAATGAGCGATGTTGTCGCCCTCCCTTTCCGGAGTGGAGGCAGCTGCCGCCGACGCGTCGGGGCCATCGACGGCAGCTGCCGTTTCAGCAGGCTGCCCCCCGGCAGCCTCGGTGGAGGAGGTGGCAACGGCGCCACGATAACGGCCCGTTGACACTTCCACGTCTGCAACAAAGTTGTTCGCCTTGGCCACCACATCGGCGAGCGCGTCCGTGATTTGTGGGAGTGCGTGTTCGATGTTGCCCAGGCGGTCGAATTGTTTGGCCGTCTTGAGTGCTCCGATGAGGTTTTCGGCATCCTGAATGGCGATGGTCAGGAGCTTGTGCCGGCGTCCCTGTTCTGTCGGGATGATCTTGGACGGGAAGGAGTCTGTTTCCATCTGCCGATCGACGGCGTGGAAATAGGAATTGCGGGGGAGTAGGTCTGCCGCTTCATTGTTCGCCATCAGGCCACCTCGGCGGCGACCATAGCGGTGCGGATAGGCCGGCCCATGAGGCGGGCTTCGGCCAGCTTCTCCAGCTGCTCCAGGGACGGACCTCCGGGCGTATAGGCGGCCTCTGCGATCTCGCGGGGGCTCATGCTGTTCATGCGGGCTGTTGCCTCTGCAAGAACGCGGCCAGCGGCGGCGATGTGAGGGCGGGCTTCCGGCGGTAGTTGCCGGAGTCTTCTGATGACCATTTGTTAGACTCTTTTCTGATTCGAGAGCCAGGCCTTGTTCAGATCAGGTGCCTGGCTCTTGGGTTATCTGCGGGCGGTCCAGTGAGTTCTTGGCGGAATAGCACTGGGCCGCCTTCTTTCTGCCCTCAGTGGTTCTCCGCTGAGGGCGAGGTGGCCGACGCGGCAGCAGCGGGGGAAGGTGCTGCCGCGTCGGGGTCTTTGGGGGCCGCTTCAAGGAGAGCCTTGGTTTGCTGCAGGAGCTTGATGAACAGCTCCAGATCCTCGACCTGGAACATCGTGTTCTCGTTGTCGTAGCCGGAGCTGACCGCTACCAGCGAAGGAGCCTCTTCATTCCACGCAATGACTTCGACCCTGTGCCGCTGGACCGAGACCCCGCTCGGGTAAAGATCAGTGGGGTGCTGTGACACTGCCTCAACGGAGTGGACCGTTCTGTAGCCGCTCATACGTGCATCCGGCGAGGGTGTTGACCTACGTTGCGGGCCCCCGTGCGGTGAGAAGCGTTTCGTGTTCCACCTTCCACATTGGGCGCGGCTTTGTGCTCGTGATCAATGAAGAGGTCCTCCCAGTCGCAGTCCAGGGCAAATGCGATGCCCATGGCGAACGCTTCGGAGATCGTTTTCATCTTGCCCGTCTCCACCTGCTGGACAGCAGCTTGCGAGCGCCGAGCCAGATGGGCTACATCGCGCTGCGTGTATCGCTTGGCGAGGCGGCGGCGGCGGATCAATTCCGGATCCCTGATTTCCATCCAGACCTCCTTCTTGGCTTGTGGTGGGCGGCGACGGATTGTTGCTGAGTTCATTTCTACTCTCCTCTTTTCAAGATGACAAGTTGATCATGTTCCATATTCCACTACTTGTCAAACTGATAAGCGGCAATTTCCGCCTGTCACCTGCAAAGATGGACTTGTCACTTGTCAGAGCATGGCGTGTCGCCGCTTCCAATAGCGAGGCATAGCCGGGAAGAGTTACCGCCGTGAACATGAACCCAAGCCTCCGCAACCTCGTGGAGACTGCCGTGGAGCGTCATCAGACGTCCGTTCGGCAGTTGAGCATCCTTGCGCAGAAGCAGGGCTACCGGGTTACTCACACGACGCTCAACCAGGTTAGGAGCGGAACCTACAAGTCCGCGCCCTCTGAAGTAACCATCAAGGCCATCGCTTGGTTGGCCGGCGTTAGTGAGCAGCTCGCGTTCACGGCCGCGGGGCAACCTGTCCCCGGTCCACCGTTTGCCGAGGAGTTGCCGGCGGGTGTCGATAATCTTCCGCCTAAAGCGCGAAAGGTAGCCATCGACATGCTGCGCATCCTCGTGGACATGAATCAGGGCCAAGCAGATGCAGAACTCAGCAGTGACCAGGAACCGCCAATCGACATCCGTCGTGCCAGCGAGCGCCGTGACGCTCGCCCTGGACAGAAGACCGACCCGGACTTGAAAAGTAATACTGTCGTGCCTCTAAGCGATGATGCGATTGACCGTCTGCATAAAGAGCAGTGGGAGACGTTGGCGGCCAAGAAAGCACCAGGGGGCATTGCACATGATCAGAATCCCGAGGACACCTGACTCGTACGCAAGAGAGTTGGGAGTCCGGATCCGCTTCGGCTGGGTACCAGATGGTGCGTGGGGTAGTTATGACGCTGATCTCCATCTGATCACCCTTAGAGTTGGGCTCGGCCCCCTGCAGCTGCTGTGCACGTTGATGCACGAACTGGGGCACGCGGCTCATCGGCACAGGGGACGCGGCCGCCGGCAGGAACGAGAGGCTGACACCTGGGCGGCCGTGAGGCTGATCTCCAAAAAGGATTTCATAGACGCCTACCTAGAGCGCCAAGACGCCGTAGGCATCGCCCACCGCCTCGGAGTCCTGCCCGACGTAGTAGAGCACTACATCGCCGCCCTGACCAAAGCAGAACGCGACTCCCTGGCGGAACTCCTCCGCGCACGCCTCGCCGCCTGAACCTTTCCACCTAGAGAGCCTTCCGACCGTGAATACACAAAGGGCCCACCTTAGGGCTGTCCAAAACGCGCCCCAGAGGGCCGTCGCCTACATTCGGGTATCCAAAGAACGAGACGGCATGATCAGCCCGGAGCTGCAGCTGGCCTCCATCGAACAGCACTGCGAGCGCAACGGGTACGAGATCGTAGAGACGATCACAGACTTGGACATGACTGGACGTTTCTGGAAGCGCCGGCAGGTCGAGCGTGCCATAGGCATGATCGAAGCCGGTACAGCCGACGTCCTGGTTGTCTGGAAGATCAGCCGCGTATCCAGGAACCGGAAAGACTGGGCAATCGCCGTTGACCGTGTCGAAGGCATCGGCGGCCGCATGGAGTCTGCCACGGAACCTATGGACACCACGACGTCCTCAGGCAGGTTCGCCCGGGGGATGCTTGCGGAGCTCGCCGCTTTCGAGTCAGAGAGGATGGGGGAGCAGTGGAAGGAATCCCATGCCAGGCGCGTGAAGGCCGGCATTCCCGCCAACGGGAAGCCACGCTTCGGTTACCAGTACACCAAGGAAGCAGGATTCAGCCCTGATCCAATATCCGGGCCGATACTGGCCGAGCTTTACCGGCGTTACCTCTCCGGACAGTCGATCTACTCACTCGTGAAGTGGCTCAATGACGGTCCGACCAGGCCGTCAACAGGTTACGGCGTCTCTAATGACGGGCTGTGGTCGGATCGCACTGTCAGAAGGATCATGGACCAGGGCTTCGGGGCTGGCTACATCACCTACCATGGGGAACGCATACCCGGCATCCATAAACCCGTGATCACCGAGGCCGAGTGGAACGAATACCTGGCACGCAGGGAAACCCGCCGCGTGAATCGCCGCAGCGAACGCTCCCAATACCTCTTTTCCGGAATGATCAGGTGCGCGTGCGGAGCAACCATGCACGCGGGACTCTACGGAGCCAACAGGTCTCCCAAGTACAAATGCGGAGCCGTCGGAAGCAAACGAAAGCACACGGGTGGGTACGTCATGACCAGCACCGTCGAAACTGACGTTCTCGCCTGGCTTGAAGATGTGGCGGCAAATGTCGAAGCTGAAGCCGACCTTGCCGCTCGGGCCGAGGAGCAAGCAACGATAGCCATCGACGTTGTAGGGCACCTCAGGAAGCAGCTGGCCAAGCTGGGCACGCGAATGGACCAGCTCACCAACAAGATGCTCGACGGCACAATCCCCGACGACACCTACCGACGCTTGCGGGACGAATTGGAGGGGCAGCGGGCGGAACTGGAGATCTCCATCCGGGACGCCCAGGTCGTTGCCTCACGGCCGCCTGCCTCCCTCATCCCCGACCTCCTAGAAAACTGGGCCATCCTGCCCATTGACGCGAAGCGGGATCTTCTGTCGCGGCTCATTACCCACGTGGAGGTAGCGCCAGGACGCCCGCGAGCGCGGGTTACTGTTCATCCTCGTTGGTAGAGATTTGAACCTAGTCACACTAGTGACTGTGGTCTGATCCCACCCGCATCGGCTCTGATGTAGATGGCGCGTGAGATAGCGACCAATTCACATTTGTGAAAAGGGCCTAGTCTCTTCCGAAGCTACTCTGTCGGTGCTGATCGCTAAGCTTCCACAATGCTCACCGACCAACACAAGGCCATGCTTGACTTGGCCGGCGAACACTTCAAGCATGCGGGTTCCCTGGATTCAGCCGCCATGGAACGTTTTGGCATGTCTCCGACCAGGTACTGGCAAGAGATCAACCGGCTTATCCAAACAGAAGCTGCCGTAGCCTATCGCCCCGCAACCGTAGCTCTACTCAAGACCCGACGTCGATCCATGGTGCGGACCGCCAGCCGACTACTCGGGTAGAAAGCCTGGAAGCCTTTTGCCCCACTGAACCACCCGAAGCCACTTTGGGCAGCGGTTATATTCGTCGATGTCCCACTCAGAGTTAGTGACAGGTCGGACATCGTCCTTCGGCAGCCAAACGGTAAGGCTGTCTTTGTCATCGTCCAGCCATTGAATGCTGATCTGGGTTCGGTTCCAATGTGTTGCCAGCGCATAGACACCAACCTTGCCACCAGTCTTTAGTGGCACTTGCGCGTGCACCTTGGGCCACTTGTCCGGTTCCCATGAGCGGACGTCCTCCACGGGGCCAATACGCTCCGGGTGCACGAACTCGTAGGTGACGCCTCCGAGCAGGAAAGCGGACGGGGGGTGGAGCATCACGACATCCATCATGCCAAAGATTCTGTTGCACTGAGCGCCGAGACGATTAGGTGTGCGCCGGAGTTCTCGGTTGAATTGACCTCATCACTCATGATGGAGGACACCACATTGCGCGATCTGTTCCGCGGCTACCACCAACCCACCCAAGAAGAGATCGACAAGATCTGGGACGAGGGCATCATCACCCTTGACACGAATCTCCTGCTGTTCTTCTACGACGTGCAAGAATCCACCGCCGCGGAGCACTTCGATGCGCTTTCGAAGCGCCAAGATCGGCTGTGGATTCCTTACCAGGTCGCAGAGGAGTTCCACCGGAATACACACAAGCAGAGGGCGAGGCAGACCGACGCTCACCAGCAACGCGCTAACCGGATCAAGTCTGTCATCAATGAGCTGAGCGAGTTCAAGAAACAATCTAGATTGAAGGCCTCGAAGAGCCAAGCAGATGCGATCAACGCGCTCACCGTCTATCGTGACGAACTGACTGCAGAACTTGACTCCATTGCGCAACTGACAAGCATCAAGGCGCCGGACACGGTCTTGGATCGAATCACTCAGCTGTTCGATGGCCGCGTTGGAGACAAGCCTTCGAGGCAACGGCTGGATGGCTTGTTCAAGGAGGGATCCAAGCGGTTTGGAGAGCAGATACCTCCGGGCTATATGGACATAAAGGACAAACCAGGCAATCGGAAGTACGGCGATTACGTTCTCTGGAGGCAACTGATGGATCGTGCCACCCAGGAGAAGAAGGATGTCATCTTCGTAACAGAGGATGGCAAGGAAGACTGGTGGATGAAGCTGCACCCGACGCTCCCTCGCCCAGAGCTCATACAGGAATTTCGTGAAGAGACAGGACAGGACATTCTCATCACGAAAAGCGCACACTTCTACCAACGGCTCTTCCACGAGACCGCAGGAAACGACCGTCAGGCGGAGATCGAAGCAGCGCTGCAGGAGATGGAGGCTGTCGTTGCCGATGCCCAAGCTGCCGCCAGAGAGGCCCACGCCGCCGCCCAAGACTTCACAGTCGAGTCCATACTGCGACAGGTCTCACTGAATCATCCTGTCGGAGCAAGCCCTGTCGCGATGGCAGCTGCCCGACAAAGCCTCCAAAACGGTCTTGCGCAGGGTTGGCAACTTGACGAAGCATCCATGGGGCACGCCCTTCGAGAAGCTGTAAGAGTGGACCACGCGAAGGTTGTTTCCGAAATTGACGCAGTTGAGTCAAGGGCCGGCGCCTTGGAGGCTGAAGCTATGACCTTCCGCCCGGGCAGTTCAGAAGCTGAGTACTTGCAGAGGGAAGCCAATGAGATCAGGGGTGACATCTGCCATCTCGCTGATCGGCGAACTCAGCTGGAGGTGTCCGGGCTACTGTAGGGCGCATCTTGAGGGCAAGGCGCGATATCGCAAAGTAACATCCAGATGCAAAAAGAGAGAGCAGAAATACTTATGACGGACTACGAAGAGAACGACGTTATCCCCGCAGGAGTAGTGGTCACAGGGATGGTCGATCCCGACGGTAATCCGTGTCGTGGTCGGTGGATCTCCGACCATAGCGTCCCCCTAAAGCCAAGAACCCTAATGGTCGAACGGTTCATTGATGCAGAGCCGGAAGTTCAAGCGTGGGACATCTGGGTCGAGGCCGTAGCGGGCATCGGTGAAGCTGAGAAACTCAACGAGAAACCCTTGAAGGCCGCAAGCTTCTTCGATGCCGTTGACAAACTGGCGGGGTCATTCAAAGGACGCCGGGAATTCCTCGGGCCCAAGGGCGAAAACCCGTCAACCCTGTTTCACACACAGGGGGGTCGCTGGTACAAGCGATCCTTCGAGCACCCCGACGACGCCATGGGGCGGCGACTGTGGCCCACGGAGGACCAAGCACGTGGCTTGAAAATCTGGGACGTCTGGGCAGAAGGCAGCGATGCGAATGAGCAACGAGAGGCGGCGGCACAACTCAATGACTCTCACATTGTGGCCGACTCCTTCGACAGGGCCGTCCAGCAGCACATCAACACCCTGAGTGCCGAGGCGGCAGCAACCTATTCCAAGGACGACGAAGAGAACGTCTGGCTTCACGACGGCCGGAAGCTGCACCCAACAGAGTCTCGCGCCCGAGTGCTGTTCGGCTAGGATCAGGACGATGACTGAGAATCAGCCCCTACCGGACGGAACCGACCTGAATGACCTCATGGCCGGCGAATGGAAGGCGCCAGCCGAGCCGGTCGAAGCAGACGAGCCTGACGATGAACCCAAGGAAATGGAAGACCTCCACAGCCTTGGCGTCACCCAGGAACAGATGGACACATGGTTTCGCCGGTCGTAGGTAAGCTGCGAGGCTTTCTCGCGATGATGGACCTGTCAGGCAAGACAACTGAAAGCCTCATCTCTCAGAGGCCTAAGCGCGTCCGCCCGTCCGACTGGGAAGCCGTCGGAAACGATCTCCGCAAGGCAATGTCCGCCAACGACAAAAAGACCCCCACCCGCTAAGGGTGGGGGTCTTTTTTTATTGCCGAGAGAGCCGTTCGAGAAGATCACGGTTCTTGTCGGCAAGACGCCGAGCAAGTTCGAGCGCGTCCTCACGATTGGCGTAGGTTCGGCCGCCCTCACCTTCGTAGGTCCGAGCATTGGAATACTCGGTCAGTCGCGCCTCCATGTGCCCTCCTTAGACGACAGAGCAGAGCAACTGTTCGTAGGGGCTGACTACCTTAATGTTCCCCGCAAGTTCCTCAGCCCTGACGTAATCCATGATCGTGGTGAGAGTTGACGTGGACATATAACCAGCCGTGTTCAAACGGGACGGGTGCAACATGAACTGCATAGCCGTCTTCGTGGCCTTCGCCTGCTCCACGTACGTCTGCACGTCCGAGAGAGAGAAGGTATCCATCGTTCGGTGGCCCATCCCTTGGCGGGGCCTGCCATCTTGAACGCGCTTCTCTGTTGCCAGGTAGCCAGCCACGATGGGGTGGTGCCGCAACATGAAGCGGATTCCGTCGGAGTCCACAAACTCTTCAAGAGTCTGGCCAAAGATGAAGCCGCCGAAGTTGGTGCCGGCAGAACCAGGAGGTGCCAGGCCGAAGATCTTTCCGGCCGCGGCGGGGATCTGCGACTCCAACTCACGAAGTCCGTCAAGGATTGCAGCCTGCCATGCCGCCTCGGAGTTGTCGCCAGATCCGTGGTCCTTGGTGTGGTTCCAGATTTCGGCGAGTCCGGCGAGCACCCAGGCATTCACCGTGGATGGGGTGACTCCAAGGTTTTCCGCCCGGTCCCACTGGCCAGAGCAAAGCGCCAGGGAGTATTTCCAGTTGAAGGCTTCGAAGATTGCGCGGACGAAGTTGTTGAAGTTCGCCAGCCCGTGATCGAACCTAAAAGCGATTGTTGGTGTGTCCACCAGGATGATGCCACCCATTTTCTGGGTGAAGTTATCCATCAGGACGGTGTGGGCCAGTCCCGAGTCGCTTACAGCTGTGACGGTAGGTGGCAGCGGGGCAGGGTTGTCGTGCTGCCAGCCAGGCCAAGACGACGCTATACGGCGGACGCGGCTGAACTTCGCGTAGTTGCCGTCAGCCACGTAAACCGTGATTTCCTCTTCGCCTGCACTAATCCCTGGGTACGTGGAGATATGGAGGATAGCCACGTTGGCGACTGTTACCCCGTCGAGCTGCGGCAGGCCACTCATGGTCGCGGCCGAGGCGGCTGAGGTGATGATCCATGTACCAGCCGTCGCGAACGTCGTTAGGTTCGTCCCGTCAGGCAAGGCCCCCTTGACCTGACGGTCGGACTCCCACCCAGAATCCCACAGAGTGGCGGACCGGGTAGTCCGGGTGAAGAGCGAGATGTTCCCGCCGGTCAAGGGGATTCCGATGCCGTTCTGGGTTACCAGCGTCGCCCCGGGGTCCTTCGTGACGATGATTCGCCCAGGAGTCGTGAATGGCAGGTTGGGCATGGTCGCCGCGGCTGTTGAGGAAGCAACGTAATAGATGCCCGTGTCTCGCAGGGTGTTGATATCCGTGCCATTAGCAAGGACGCCCTTGTTCTTCAGGGAGCTGGCTACCATCGAAGCCGCTGTCGAAAGGTTCCAGTTCGCGTCAGAGTAAGAAGCCCCTGAGGTGAATGCCACTTTGGCTGTCACTAAGTCCCCGGAGGGAGCCACTACCATTTGCGCGGCGGCGTATGCCGTGTTCGCCTTCCACTTCGGGATCAGGCCGGTGGCCGACTGTGCCATCGTTGCGGCCGAGTTCGCTACAGTTGGATCGTTCGCGATGGCTTGAGCCACGAGCGGCGGAACAATCGGCGCAACTAGTGGGGGCAGTACTTGCCCAATCTGCCCGGGGATGTCCGCCCTGGCCACGCCTGCGTCAACCTGCACATCTGTCGGGGCCTGGGCATGCGCCGCAGCTTCCGCAGCATCGGAAGCGGCCTCCTCAGCGGCAAGCTTGGCGGCCACTGCTTCGTCACGTACGCCTTGAAAACTGGAGCGCACAACACGAAGGCCACCGCCCACCATCTTGACCTGCGCTGTACCGGCAACAAATGCAGGGACGAACGCCTCCGCGCTGGACGTCAATGGGTTAGGCAAAGCCAGTCCTTTGAGGTCCTTAAGCGCCAGGGGCGATGCCTCAGCCGCGTCATTCGCATCGTAAATCGTGATCGCAGAGTTGGCTGCCCTCTGGAATGAGAACGGATCCGCTACTAGCTCGGAATCGTATGCGTAGTCTGGCACTTATCCTCCAAGTTCGGCGCGATGTTCGGGGCCGGCCTTCACTTCGGTGGGCTTTCCCTCGCCGATCGTTGTAGCTGCCTGAATAGCAGGAGCAACCCCCGTCGGCTTCCAGAGTAGCTTGTAGCTGTTGCCGGCCGTGACGAAGATGACCAGGATGGCGACGATGATGCCAGCTGTGTTGAAGATGCCAGCGAGCCAAGCAGTCACAGTTGCCACCGCGACATAGAACAAGAACGCCACAATGGCTTGCCGGCGTGGGGACCACCCCGCTTGCTTGATCACGGCAATCACAAGAGGGCTGAAGAAGCCGACGGCAAGCAGCCAGAGGGCTACCGGGCCGAGGGCCGCGAGCGCGTTGAGTGCTGCGGGATCAAAGGTCTCCATGGTTAGCCTTCCTGGCTGAGAGTGACGGTGGTCGTGGCGGTTGCTTGCAGGTCTGCTAGCGCCTCAGCGGCGCCCTGCTTGGACGCCGCCTTGACTTCTTCCAGATTCACTGGCTGGCCAGCGCCTGTGGCACGCAGAGCAACGAGGAGGCCAGCGTTTTCGCCGCGCATGGTCGCCAGCAGCCCGAAGAGCGGGCCCGCGTCGCGTTTGCCTTTCTCGCCCGGGACGATGATGGAGGTGATGCCGTCGAGCTTGCTGTTGCCGGCGTCGATGCGGTGCTGGTTCTCCGTCACGATGGCCGCAACGCCTGGGCGCTTTTCGTCACCCCATACATAGCCGCCGATCATCACCGCGTTGATGTGGTCCTTGATTTCCCTGACTTCTGCTTCGGACAAGGTGTCCTCCTGTTCTGTGATTTCGCCCTGCAGGGCGATGCCCGCCCGGGGGCGGATGTAGCCGAGAAGCCCGTTCTTGGGCAGGTGCTGGATGATGGTCGGCCCGGATGATTGGGGGTCATAGCCCGGCAGCGACGGTTCGGCGCCGGAGCTGTTCTGTGAGAGGCAGAGCAGCAGGCCCCCGGCGTCTGCGATTACGTCGGCAACATGGGTTGCCGGGTAGAAGTAGTACGAGTCGCCCCAGATGGCCTTATCTCCGGGCATGGCCGGCTGATCCGGGCCCACGCGGTAGTAGGCCGCGTCGATCTCCTTGGATTGCGGGAATGCGTCCCACATATTTCCGGCCCAGCCGGGCCACCGGCCTTTGCCGCCGGTGTTGATGATCGGCAGGCCCATGAGCTGGGACACCCTAGCCGCTGAGTCCCAGCACTGGTTTCCAGCAAAGCGATCCACGTTGATGTACGTGCCTGCGAGCTGGTTCGCGATGGTCAGCATGATCACACGAAGGTCGTTCATGGCTTGGCTCCCGTGGTTGGTGGCGCTACTGGTGCGGCGCATGTGTAGGTGCTGGATCCGGGCGGGTCAGCAGTGCATGTGTAACCGGCCATCGGTCCGGATGTGTACGTGATGGACGAAGGAGGGTCTCCTTTGTCGCCTTTCTCGCCTTTCTCGCCGGTCGCTCCAACCGGTCCGCGGCACGCGTCGGCTGCACAGAATTGCTGGACGGCCGCAAGGATTGCCTCGGACGTTGGGGGCGGTCCCGTGGCCCCGTCCGCGCCTCGGCAGATCCCTGTAGAGCAGAAGTCCGTGACAGCTGCGAGTACCATCTCCGGCGAGGGCGCGAGTCCCTGTCCGTCAACGCCGTCGCGGCCGTCCTTAGCGTCCTTACCCGCGGGCCCGGTGCACTTCCCGTCAGCGCAGAACCGGGCGAAGGCGGCTGCAACGTCATCCGGGGATGGCGGCTGCCCGTCCTGGCCTTTGCAATTGCCGTTCGAGCAGTAGTCCCGGAACGCATTCACCAGATCGGCTTGGGAGGGGCCTCCGATCTGGGGAGGCTCCGTGGGCGCGACGTCCGGTTCCTGGGCCGCCTCAGCCCACTTGGCGCACAGCTCACGGTCATAGATCTCGCGATCGCCGGAACCGCAGAGCGCCCGCCCGGCTTCCTTGGCGATGTCCTTCTTCTCTTCCTGCTGCTGAGAGGCGAAGGTCGCGTTTTCAGATGCCAGCCGGGCGTTGTTCTGCGCGAGCATGCTTGCCAGGACAGTGACGGCCGCCAGAAGCAGGACAGCAAAAGCGAGGCCCAATTTCCAACGTTTGTCGGACTTTCGCGACCTGGCGGCCTGCGCTGCAGCTTCTTCGAGATCCGTATCATTCAGTGTCGTCATTTTCGTCCTCCGGCCAGTCGGCGGGGTCGGGCTTGAGGTCATTCATTAGCAGCTGCTCCCGCCACTTGCCGGCAGCTGCTTTCATGCGGGTGTTATTGCGTTTGTTCCGCCGACGTTCCTTCTCGAACGCGTCAGCCTGCTTCTGCATGTCCGCTTTGTGGTCGGCATCTTTTTCCAGAATCTGCTTTTCGAGGACGGCAACCCTGGCCTTCAGGAGATCCTCCACAGCCACCTCCCGCCGTTCGCGCTTCTTGTCTGCCCGGTCAATGAGCTTCCATGCCCCGCCACCGAAGGCGATGAGGAGCCCCCCAAGAGCTGTGATCGTCGCAGCGTCCACACGTCTGCCCCTCCTATACGCCCGCTTACGCTGAGGCCCAACTAAAACCGCCCGTGAGTAGGATCGAGAACGCTGCCTTTGGGATCACCCCGGCTGCGACGGTGGCCTCAAACTCCACGTGTCCGGCTTTCGCATGGCCAACGGGGTAGACGTAGAGGAAAACCCTGCCCATTGCCGCGGTCGCGATCGGTTCGAAGACTTCGATGCCAGCCGGTAGATGACTCACGTCGATTTCCCCGACTTTGAACCGATTTGGGATTGCCTTGTCCACATTCACTGATGTGCCGGAGGCGCCAATTGCCCCGCCCATATAGACCCGGCCATCAGCATGCTTGCGGGTGTTTGGCGAGAGGATCCCCGCCCCCAACGGGGCGAACCCTCCAGAGAGAAGGATCGCCTTCTGGTCGGGAGCGTCGCTCATCCAGCCAGGATTGTCGTTTCCGTCCAACCCGTAGAACCATGTCGCTGACCCCACGCGCACCTTTGCCCCCAGACGTGCGAGATAGCCGAGCGCGGCAGTGTCCTTGACCAGGACGCCGCCGTTAGCTGCCCAGCAGCGAAGATCAACAACAGCCTCGGGCTGGGTCTGGTTCTCCTTGATCTGGACCAAGGCGATGGGCTGGTCATCGATGTCTCCTGGACCGAACAGCCGCGATCCTGAGACTGCGCGGGAAGAGCCGCCGGGGATAATGACAAATTGGGAGACGCCGGCAGTTGGGTTCCAATCGCGCCTGACAGCCACTGTGTCCCACCGAGCCCCAGAGGCTGATGGTGTGAATTGGAGGGTTTCGTTGGCTCCGGTCTCGTCTGTGACGCCCGCGCCCCATCCTTTGCCCGGGGCGATGGAAACGGTGCGGGTCGCGCTGGCCACAATGCTGACTTTCCAGTCACTGGGACCGTTTACGCCGTATTTGGCTGCTCCGATGAACGAGTCCCCGTGGGCGTTGGCCCACGCGTCTTCGTTGTATGGCTTCGCGGGGGTTGTGTCGTATCCGCGGGAAATGAAAGCTACTGGCATCAGCGGCGCTCCTGGTTCCGCAGCCCCTTATGGAGGGCGGCAATTCTTTGCGCGAAGATCCGCGCGGGCTGGTTGATGATTTCGCCGATTGTCGGGGTAATTTGGGCGTAGTCCTTGGAGACCCATTTGAAGTTCACTTCGCGAATCATCTCGGTGACGATCACTCCCGGAGCGACCTCTACGGGAACCCTCATCCCTTCTCGGAATCCGCCTGGGCCGCCGTACTGGAAGATCCCTGTACCTACGAGATCCAGTGACAGCCCGTTCTTGGGCCCCGCCTCGTCCAAGGTTTCCCGGCCCCGAGCGTCCAGAACGCTATCGGTGTTGTCGTCCCGGGCATCGCGGAATGTCTCGCGCCGCATGCCGTACTGGGCTTCTCTGGGCACGTCGATGAGCTGCCGGAACTTTCGGGCTACTCCCTCGCCCTGCCCTCCGATTACGACACGCGACGCCGTCGGGCGACGCCGGTTCCACTTCACGCTCTTGAGCGTCCGGCCTTTCACTCGCAGGGTGCGCGGGTAGGGCTGCGCCTCGTAGACATCCAGGACGAGATCGGAGCCAACCTGTTGCACGGTGACGCCGAGGCCGGCGTTTTCCACTGCGGGGAACAGCTGGTCGAAGAGCGGATGCATCCGCAGCGGGACGCCGCCGGGGATCACTGCGCCGCGGTTGAGGTTTGGAGCCACCACCAGGCCGGGGACGCCCATGCGGGTCACTCCGTTTTCAGCGACGGCCGTTTTGATGATGGTCTCTGCGTTTCCGGTATAGGTCCGATACTCGGAGGCGCTCTGGTCACTGATGGCGGTCGCCGGTACTGGCCATCCAAGGATGTCTTTCAAGACGGCCAGGTCGCCTTCGGCGTTGAAGGTCACGGAGCCCTTTACGCCGTTTGATTCGCCGTCCTCAGAAATGATGTCCCCGGAGAACAGGTGCTGTTTACGGAACATGACCTTCACCCGTGCTCCATCGGCGAAGAGCTCACCAATGTTCTCGTGCGCGAGCGGCACGGTCAGGTCCAACGATGAGACCATGTTGTGCCTGACCGTGCCGGCGAGCGCCGATGGGTTTCCGATCTGGCATCGGAATTGTCGGTTCTTGTCGTAGACGGCGATTCGGAAGATGCTCACCATGGCCTCCTGTAGAGGGTGGGGAGCATTGCTTCGACTGTTCCGGTTCCTTCCAGGGTGAGTGAGAGCTTCACCTTGGACCCGGGCGGGATGGGCGGGAAGTCCGCTTCTCCGAGATCCGCTGTTCGGTCTACCGGGTTGATCAGGTCAACCCCAATGATTCGCTCAGACGGTTTCTTGCGTTCATCCGGGCCAAGGGCCAGTTCGTCCGGGGAGACGTCGTACATGATTGCCCCGATCCTGTCTGGGTCCGACTCGATGACCAGGCATTTACCTGCCGGGACCGGAAAAGGCACGTGCGCGATCTCCCCGTTGACTCCTACGGACGCCTCGGAGGCTTCGCCGTCGATATACCAGCTGGCGAAGGATTCTGCGTCGCCCGGATTGTCGATCGTTGCAAGCTTGACGTCCGCCCCGGAGCCGATGTTGAACAGGTGTGGCCCGTTGGGTTCGAAGAACGGCAGGTATTCCGGGTTCTTCCATGACTGGACAACCGGATTACCTTCCCAGTGGGGCCGTTCGGCGAGCAGGTTGATGCCGTAGCTTTGCCAGCCGTAGCGGACGGGGTCATAGGTGACTGTGTGGTCGCCGTCGTCGCGGAACCGCAGGCGGAGGGACCGGGCCACGCCGCCGCCGGGGTGAAAGACAGTCCAGACGCCCGTGTCGTCAGGGTCCATTCCGGCCCAAAAGGCCCGGTCCCGTTTAATCCATGCTTCGGAACCTTCGTCGTGGAAGATGTGTGTCGGCCAGAAGACACTTCGGTCAAGGACCGAGTTGCCTTCGTGTCTGGATCCAGCGACCGCGGGCGATGACGTCGCATGCCGTTCGGTGGTGATCGATCCCAGGCCGCGGACGCCCGGCATCAGGAATAATCCTGATGCCGGGTCCGTCAGCGGCCATGTCACCCCTTTGGCGGTCCATGTCATCTTCGTCCTTGTCCAGGGGCTCACCGCTGGCTGCGGTGGCCTGTACGGGGTCGCGTAACTGATGCCCATGGGGCCTCCTGCCTATCGGGTGAGAGCCAGTGCGTCGCGTTGAGATGTTTCGATCCTGCGGACCGCTTCGTCCTCATCGCGCGTGTGAAGGTTCTCGATGTGTACGAGTGGCTGGTCCTTGCCAGTACGCTGCGCCTGTTCCATAGCCCAGAACGCTGCATCCCACTGCTGAGGGTTGAGGATGTACTCCGGCTTCTGTGTCCGGTTGACTACCTGCGAGAGCCCGGGCGGCAGGATGCCGCCCTGGTCGTGCAGGTAAGGCAAGCCGGTGGAACCGATGCCGTCATCTTGGCCGCCTCCGCCAGTGATGAAGTCGGAGACGTTCAGCAGCAGCTTCTTGCCCACACCAATGGCGATGTCGGCCATGATGCCCGCTGCGGGGAAGGCCTTCCTGAACTGGTCAAGCAGGCCGTCGATGATCCCCGCGATAGGGTTCCATCCCGTCCCGGCTTCGCCGCCGCCATCCAAATACGGCGCCGGGTTGACGTAGCTCGGCCACCCACCGTTGAGCACCATGTAGTGCAGGTGCGAGCCGGTGGAGTTGCCGGTCGAGCCGACTTCGCCGATCTTCATCCCAGCAGTGACCATCTGACCGAGCTTCACCGCGAACGATGAAAGGTGCGCGTACCAGGTCTGCAAGCCGTTCGGATGATCGATATGGATCTCGTTGCCACCGCCGTAAGCAGACCATCCAGCGGACGACACACGGCCCGGGCCAGCAGCCGCAATGGGCGTGCCGGTCGGTGCCGCGAAGTCGATGCCGTTATGGCTTCCGCTGAAAGGCTGGGAGACGGTGCTGGCCCGCAGCGGGTGAACAAGCCCACCCTTCGCCAAGCCCTGACCGAACATAGCCCTGACCCTGTCGAGGGACTGGCCCATAATCGCTGCCCGGTTCATCGCGAACAGCCGCGCCCGCTCCAGCGGATCCCGCATCACCTCGGATACATAGACCCCCTCGCCCTTACGCATGGGGACGAGCTGATCGTCACCATCACGCCAGGAAGACATGCCCGGAAGGACGCCGCCTCGGGCGAACCCTGAAGGCAGAGCAACCCGGGGCAGCTTGTCAATGCCGGGCAGGACATCAGCGATGCCGTTGAAGGCGTTGATCAGGCCATCGTTGATGACCGTGTCGATCACAAACCGGACCGGCGCCTTCGCGATCTCTTGGATGCCCTCCCAAATTTTCTTGACCGCAGCGACGCCCAGATCGAAGGCCTTCGGAAGGTCCTCCATGATGGTCTTCGTCAGGAAGTCGAAGACCGGCTTCAGGACGAAATCCCACACCCACTTGACTGCATTTCCGATGCCATCGAAGGCTGGCCGAATCACATTCTGATGCAGCCATGTGAAGGCCGGCCCCAGGACGTTGTTGAAGAACCACACCCAAGCGTCGAAGGTCGGCTTCAGGACGCTGTTCCACAGCCACGTACCGGCTGCTCCGATGCCGTCAAAAACAGGCTTCACGACATTCAGATAGAGCCAGTTCAGGGCGTTTGGAATGACTGTGGTGAAGAACCACACCCAAGCGTCGAAGGTCGGCTTCAGGACGCTGTTCCACAGCCACGTAGCTGACGCGGCGATACCGTCGAAGACCGGCCGGACTACGGATTCGTACAGCCACGTGAAGGTGGCGCTCAGGACGTCACGGACAAAAGCGACAGCCTGGTTGAAAATCGCTACGGCAAAATTCCACCAGGACGCGATTGTCGAGCCGATCTGGCCGAACCCGTCAATCAGTGCCGTCCAGAAGACCATGAAAACCGGGACCAAAACGTACGTGAAAATCGAGGCCACCAGCTGACCGATTCCTCGGAAAAACAGGTAAAAACCGCCGATGATCACTGCCGCTGAATCAAAAATTGGCTTCAGAACCGTCGAGTAGAACCACGTGAATCCTGCGGCCACGAAATTCACGGCCGCCAAAATCCCGTCGAACGTTGGCTTCAGGATCGTGTTGTACAGCCACCCCAGGGCGAATGAGATCCCATCGAAGGCTGGCTTCACCGCGTTTTCGTAGAGCCAGGTAAAGGCCTGGCCGACCCAGCGCATAGCTGCATCGACGCCGTCCTTGAACCAGCCCACGTTGTTGTAGGCCCACACAAAGGCGGCCACTACGGCCGCGATGATCCCGATGATCCAACCGACCGGCCCCATGGCGAGCAGCCATCCAGCCGCGATTCTTGCGCCGTTGATCATCGCTTGGGCGCCCATCAGGATCCAGCTCCCGACGATCGTGGCCCTGGCTGCCACCATCGCGGCCACGGCCTTGACCGAGTCCCACTGGTACATCAGCCAGATGGCCGCCGTCTGTGCTCCAGACCGGACGGCAGCGGCCCCCATGGCGATCCAGCCGCCCACCATGACCGTCACCGCCCATGAGTGCACAAAGGCGGCCTTTGCCGCGCTGGCCTGCGTCATGCCCCAGGCGAGCTTTTGGGTGATGGCGCTGGAAAGCGCAGTGGTGCCCAGAGCGACCCAGTGAGGGATAAGGGCAGTGATAATCAGCCCAGAAATGATGCCGATCGGCACACGCATGTCCCACAAAAACTTGGCGACATCTCCACCGACCTCGACCACCCGTGTCAAGGCGTCGGGGATCTTCAGGACCGTGTCCCGGACAGTCAGGAGGAAGTCGACAAGACGCGAGTCTTCTTCCCAGCCGAAGGCCCGGTGAAGCAGCCCCGTGTAGTCGCCCTTGACCAGAAGGTCGTAAAGTCCGATTGCGCCGTCGTGCACCTTTAGGAGGAAGTCCACCAAAGGCGAATCTTCCTCCCAGCCGAAAGCAGCCGTGAGCTTGCCTGTGAAGTCGCCCTTCACCAGCAGATCCCAGAGCCCCTGAGCGCCCGTCAGGGCCGAATCCAGCACAGTACCGATCGCAGCGCCGGCAATCTTCGCGCCTTCCTCCAGCGGCTTCAGCCACTCGATAGCCCCTGCGAAGAAATCGCGGATCTTCGGGTACACACCAGAGAGCAAGCTGGCGCCTATACGGCCCAGCGAAGCGATGGTGTTCTTGAAAGCGCCCTGGAGGGTTTCGCCCGATTTGAGAGCTGCCCCACCAAGGCCCGATTCCATGGCCTTCTGGAACGTCTCGAAGTTGACCTTGCCCTCGGAAGCGAGCTTCAGGGTCTCCTCAGCTGTGGTGCCCAGTTCCTTGCCGAGCAGCTGCACGATGGGGATACCGGCATCGTTGAGCTGGGCGATCACGTCGCCCTGGATCTTGTTCGATGAAGCGACCTTGTTGAAGATCGCACCCATTTCGCCCATACCGACACCGGCAATGGTCGCCGCGTCACCCGTGAGACGGAGGGTCCGCTCAAGATCCTCCCCGGGCTTCACCCCCGCAGCAACGGCTCCGGCCGCAACCGAAGCAGCTTCATCCAGCCCGAAAGCCGTACCTTTCACTGCCGCCATTGCGTCGTTCATGATGCCCTTGACAGCTTCCGCGTCGTGACCCAAGCCGGTCAGCTTCGCCCGCGCGTTCTCAATCGCCTGCAAGCGACTGAAGCCCTTGGTCAGAGCCACACCGAGGCCCGCAACCGCCGCAGTTCCGACGGCCACAGCGCCCCATTTAAGGCCCTTGGAGACAGCATCACCGAGGCGGCTAACCTTTTTCTCAGAATCGCCAGCCTGATCGCCGACATCCTTGAGCTTCTTCTCCAACTCGGCCGAAGACGCAGCAGACTTGTCCTGAGCGGACTTCAGATCCGTCGTGGCATCGGCGAGCGCCTTCTCAGCTGACTCCCGAGTCCCGGTAGCCGTGGCTGCCTTGCGGCGAGCCGTGGCGAGGGCTTCCTCAGCTGCTGCAACCTGGGAGGCTTTGGCTTTGGCGTTATCGCGGACCTCTTGGAGTTTCAGTTCGGCTACGCGCACCGCGCCGAGGGCCTTTGTCTCGGCTTCCGTAGAGGCCGTGATCTTGGACTGCGCCGCCGAGATCTGAGCCTGTGAGCGGGAAATGACCTTCTCAGCTGCCGCGACTTCGGACTTCAGTTTGGAAACACCCTCGGCGAAGCCGTCAGAGACGCCTTGCCCCATCCGTTGGCCGGCGGACCGTCCGGCGTTCGCGCTGACGCCGTCCATCACTTTCGCGACCTCGGCTTGCGTGCCCTTCCAAGTGGGCTTCACGAGAACTTCGGCTACGCCAATGACGGGCATGCGGCCTCCTATTGAGTTGTCACAGGTCCTCCGCGGAGAAGCCGAACTGGCCGGCGAACTCCACAGCCCATTCGTGCTCGGCGGCCTTCATGGCCTCCTGGATTGCGGTCTGCGGGGTGGGGAACGGCTTGATGTCGCCGGGCTTGCCGCCGCCGGACTTGATGGTGGCGGCAATGAGGGTTTTCAGATCGTTGGCCATCGAGCTGAGGATCGTTGCGTGAAGATCCCACTCGGCCGTTCGTGGGGTCCACGCCTTTTGTTCTTTGCCCTGCCGCGCCTTGGCGATCGCTGCTGCGGCTTCCGGGTCGTTGGCTATGGCCTCGTTGAGCCTGCTGGCGGCGGGCAGCCCGTCGATGTATTCGAGCAGGGCTACCCACCTGCCGGCGGCGTACCAGGTGGTGAGGTCAACGCGGTAAACCTCCATGAGGTCACAGCGGATCTCTTTCCGGTAGCGCGCTAGGAACTCTCGGAGGCGGTATCTTCCCCCGGCGTGCCCCAAACGCTTTCGTAGTAGGACATGACGGCGTTGACAACAGGGCCGATCTTCCGGGGAGTCGGGTACTCGGCGATGAGGGCTTTGTAGTCCTCATCCGTGAGCCAGCGCTTCAGCGCCGGGGACATCTTGCCTGTGCGCTGACCGTTGTTGAGATCGTCGAAGAATGCTTCGGCGTCCTCCAAGGGCAGGTCGTAGACGTCCGGGAACGTGATCAGTTTCCCGTTTGCCAGCGGGTACTGGGCAGGATCTGTGTTCTCAGCTTCGACCTTGACGCGCTTGATGTTGCCGATGGGCCGGTCTTTGTTCTTTGCTGCTGTCATTTTGGTGTTACCTCCGGGTGGTGAGGGTTGTTACTTGGTGGACTTGGATACGGGCTTGACGCTCTCAGCGCGGCCCGTGTCGTTGGTGACCGTGATCAGGCCGGCGGGAAGATCTCCGCCTTCGTTGAAGGTCGGCGCCTCTACCTTCTCCTCGAGGAATCCCTGAGCGCGGAGCCCGGCGATTTCGTTGGGGAGGGAAGTTTCGAGGGTCAGGCCGTCTTTGGTGAATTTCGGCATTGCTGGCTCCCTTGGTGGGGTTGGGTGGTTTTGGTTTGGAGCGGGCCGCGCCACTACCACCCGGAAGAGTGGCGCGGCCCGCGGTCTTTGTTACGGCGTTGCAGCTGTGAAGCCCAGGGCTTCCTTGTGCTTCAGCGCCCCTGTTCCGCCGATGTACTTCCGAGCAGGTGTTCCCAGCTCGTCGTCGTTGAAGATGTCGAGCGTGATCGGCTTGGTAACCGGGTCGCTCGACCCCCACTTTTCGTTGTCCGTGCTGGCGAGCTTGACGAGCGGGTAGCCCTTGCCCAGGATCCAGTTGTTATCGGCGGGACCGTCCGAGCCGATGATGAGGAGCCTGTATTCCTTACCGATAGGGAGGTCAAGCTCGTCGTAGACGATTTCGCCAGTGGTCTGGTCCTGAGTGATGGCGCTGAGATCAAGGCCGTCGGTAAGTTCCAGCATGTGCCGGCGGCCGTGTTCCAACGGCGTGAACGTGACGGATCGAGCAACGCCAGTGGTGTCAGACCTTGCGGGGCCGGCGTAACCGAAGGCGCTGACATCCTCCTTGCTGATTTCCCGGCCGAAGTCGTAACCATCGGGAGTGACGATGCCTACCGGCTTCCAGCCGAGCGTTTTCAGGTCAAGCAGTGTGCCGGCGCCGGTAAAGAGCGTGTCAGGGAGATCGACTGTCGGCGGAGCGATGACGGCGAGCGCCTTTTGGATCTTGCGGATCAGTGCCCGCTCGTCGAAGTCCTGGCGGAGCGTGTCAAAAGTTGGCATGGCAAAGAACCCCTTTCAAGGGCAAGTGGTTTGTGTTGGTCCCCGAAAGGGGTCAGAGGGGCCGGGACGTAACTGAGAAGGTCGCGTCGGCCTTGTTGAGCGTGTCCGAGGTGTACGGAACATCTGTGGGCACCTGGTCAACGGTGATGCCGTCCAGGTAACCGTGATCGGTTTCGATGTCTGTGCCGCAGATGAAGGCCTTGATTGATTCGAGCGTGTTCACTGCGGCCCGTCCCGGGGCGTAGCATTCAAGCGCGACCTTGTCGACACGATCGATGTACCCCTCAGTTCCTCCTGGTAGGGCGTAGAGCAGAACTACGGGGAACGGTCCCTGCAGGACGCCGTAATCGTCCGCGGGGAGGTTCAGGACTGCATTGACTTGCTGGTCCAGATGCTCCGTCCCGTCGATCAGGTCCATAAGGCATTCCAGAGGATCTGGAAAGACCAAGCCATCCATCATCAGCGGCCACCTCTCATCGTTTTCATGACCCGCAGCAGGATTGCGTTGCGGGCGTCACGTACATCGGGGGTGGTCTCGCGGACCACAGCCCCCGAACGCCGTTCGTTCTTCCACCCCGCAGTCACCGTGGACGGTGCCGCCTCGTAGTTGCCTTTGCCGGCAGCCTGGGCGTTTCCGGCGAGGCGCTTAGCTGCTGTGAGCGCGACAGCTGCGACCTTGCTGCCCTGACCGAGCTGCCGCAGCCCCTCGTCGTCGGCGTAGTAGGTGCGTGAGCCCCGCATTTTCCGGAGCGCCATCAGGGCCTCACCAGAGCGACTTCCACGCCCATCGGCCACTCTTCCGGCAGGCCGTCCAGGGCCCACTCGCCGGCCATCCGAGTGCCTTGGGGAATCCGTACCCGGTCCTTGGGCTGGAAGGAGAACGCGGGGTCGATATCCCGATACAGGGCTGCCCGGCTCGTGGCGGCCGCTGAGCGGTTATCACCCTCGAACGACGATCCAGGGGCGACAATGCATGCCGCGAGCGCAATCTCCTGGGGCGTGATCGGGTTGCCCTTCTTGTCGCGGCCTCCGCCGCGCAGCACGACAACATCAGTCAGGTACTCCGGAGGGAACGTGCTGATGAAGCTCATCGACTTGCCTCCTCGGGCCACTCAAAGATGCTCTCGTACCGGCCAGACTGAGGTGCCCAGAACCGTGGTTCGACAGCCGCCCGACCTTCGAAGATCTCGACCATCCAGTCCTCAATGGTTGAGGGGTTGGTACTGGCGGTGGCGAACGTTGCCGAGAAGGACATCGGGCCGCCCGTTTTGCTGAAGGACTTTGCCCCACGGACGGGAGATCCGTCCACGGCGCTCAGCACCATCTGCACCACGACGTCGGACACGTCCTCAGCCGACAGGCGATCAGCGTCGTTGGCGATGCGTTGGTCCACATCTGGCCAGCGCCGCCTTATGGCTCTGGAAGCCATGCCCAGGTAATACGTCGCTCTGGACTGTTCGGCGGTAGTGAGCGGGCGCCACGCCTGTTCGATCGTCGGTATCGCTGCAAGATCATCAGCCATGACGCCCACCCCGCTTACTTGGTTGCCGTTGTCTTGGCCGAGGAAGCTGCTTTGGCTTCAGCCGCCGCCTTCGCATCCGCGTCGGCCTTTGCCTTCGCCGCCGCCTTTGCGTCTTCGTCAGCCTTGGCATCCGCGGCTGCATGCGCAGCAGCTGCACGCGCAGCATCTTCTTCTGCGGTGTCGTTGGGGGCCTCTTCCTTGACCTGTTCGATCCGTCCCAGCTTCACCAGCTGGTCCAGGAGGCCCTGATCGACACCGTCCGGGATGATGCCTCCGCGGTCAATGAAGCGTGCGATGCGGTTGCCGTCAGCCGGGCCGACGGCAACCTTCACGACCGGAGCCGTTACCTTGTACGTCGCTTTGGTGGTCGCCATGGTTACGCCCCCGTTCCGGTGAGGTGGAAGCCGGAGAGCGGGTTCGCTACGACCGGGACGTGCGGGTTGCGGGCCTGGATGCGCGTCTTATCCGACTTCTCACGGAAGGACGCGATCTCGACACCCGTATCGCCACCGACCGGCTTGTACTCCGGCGAGGGGATGTCTTCACGGCCGATGCCGCCCAGACGCCGACGGTCCACGAACAGCGGATCCGAGAACTCGTCGTCGTCGCTGGCGATCCACGTCAGTCCGGCGATGGTCGGGAAGTCCCCGGTCAATGCGGTGTTGTCGTTGTCCGGAAGGACGTCGAGCAGCTCGGGTATGACCTCCGCGTACTGCTCGCCGTTCAACACAACCGTGTCGAGGGCGTAGCCGAGCTTGAGGCGTCGGGCAGCTGCCTGTACACGCAACGCGTCCTTGAGGATCTGTTTTCCGTTGGACCAGGTAGCGCCGGCCGCCAGCGTCTGCGTGACCGAGGACTGAATGACGCCCAATGCCAGCTCGTTGGCGCTGAACACCAGTTCGGTCTGGAGGAAGAGCATCGCGTCATCGATGGGCTGGCGCAGGCTGCGGCCTACTTCCTCATCGACGACTTCAGTTGCGATGCCGTCCTTCTGGGTCGTGTAGATCTCGTACTGTTCGGCGCTCAGCGGCGTCAGCTTGTACTCGGCACCGGGAGCGACCTTCTCAGCGCCGCGCTCGGTGCGGATCTTCTCGTTGGACGGGACCGCGATGGCGCCACCCTGGACTTTGTACCGGCCCTGAAGCAGGAACAGGCCCACGAACTGCTGGGCCGTCAGGATCTCGCCGAGGCGACGGGCCAGCTGGGTAGGGGACTGTGTGAATGCGATCAGCTGGGCTGCTGTCGCTTCCGAGAGCTGGCTCGGAGTGAGGGGGTAAGTCCTCATCTGACTACCGTCCTTTCTTAGAGTTCAAGAGCCTCGACGGCAGCGCCGTCAGCAGCAGAGGTGAGCGCGATGTAGTACGCCGTTCCGGCGGCCAAGGTGCGAACCTTGCCAGCGCCGGCAGCTTCCAGCCGCTGACCGCGTGTGACCGCTCCAGAAGCAGTGAGTGAGTGAACTGTCTTGTTGACCTCGACGGTCACCTTGTCGCCGACAGCGGCATCGTGACCGGCAACGCCCACCACTTTCGTGGATGCTGCTCCAGCGGGAGCAACAGAGCGGTCAGCGGAGCCGACCTCAACAGGATGTCCACCAGTGACGGCCGTGGTGACACCAAATGTCACCGTCTGGCCCGGGCGGAACAAGGGCAGGTACTGGCCCATGATTAGGCTCCCTTCGGGAAGATGTGATCGTAGGCAACGGCTTCGTCCGTGGATTCCTCCACGCCGCCCGTGTAGCCCACGCTGTCCACGGGGATAAGGCCCTTCTCAAGGCTTGCCAGGGTCTCAGCGACGCCCGGGTCAGCGGCGAGGGAGTTGAGCCAGTGCTCGCGTCGTGCCGGCGGGATACGCCCGTCCTGCACGGCCGCATTCACGAGTGCCGTGCGCTGGTCGGTGAGTTGCTGCTCACGAGCCAGGCGGCCGTTGGCAGCGTCGTTGCGGAGTTCCTGATACTGCGCTGCATCGAGCACTACAGTGCCGGGCGCGTGAGTCGCTGCTGCGGCGGCAGGGGCCGCTTCCGTTTCCTGCTCTTCGAGGGCCTCGTCCAAGGCTTCCAACAGGCCGTCTTCGTCGAGTTCCGCGTCAGCTCGGATGCCGAGCCGTTCACGGAGCCCCTGGTTCAGTTTTGCCGACATGGTGTCGGTTCCTTTCTCTTTGGGGTTGGTGGTGTCCTTCGGCTCGGCCGGAGGTGTTGGGATGGCCTTCTCGACCATGTGAGCTGCCACGGCGAGCGCAGAACCGTTGACCAGGCTGAGGGGCTTGGGTTTGCGTTCGTGGTGGCTGTTGACTGCCGGGGCCGGCGCGTTTTGGCGTCCGGCGTGGGCAAAGATGGAGAGGTCGAAGCGGTTGCTTGCGTCCTCGGTTTCGGGCTTCGGGGCGATCTTGGCGACTCGGTCGGCGAGGCCAGCTGCCACGGCTTCGTCCGCGGTGTACCAGGTCTCTGCCCTCATAGCTTCACGCCAGTAGTCAAGGGTTCCGCCGGCCCGTTCGGCGTAGATCCCTGCGATGGTTGCCGAGAGCCGGTCAAGGTCGCCTGCGACTTTCTGGAGCGCCTCGGCGTTGCCCCAGGCGAACGACCATGCATCGTGGATCATCAGCTCTGTGCCCTGGCCCATGATCACTTCGTCGGCTGCTTGGATGATGAACGAGGCGGCTGACGCGGCCAGCCCGTCAACGGTGGCCACGACGGTGGCCTTGTGCCGGCGGAGTGCGTTCATGATGGCCACGCCGTCGTAGACCGATCCGCCCGGGGAGTTTACCCACAGGTTGATCGTGCTGACGTCGAGGTCGGCCAGCTCGCGTACGAACTGTGCGGCGTCCACGCCCCACCAGCTGTCGATCATCTCGTAGATGTAGACGTCGGCCGCGTCGCTGGCGGCCGATGCTTCCATCCGGAACCAGGGCCCCTGCGCTGCGGAGGGCTTGAGCATTCGAGTTGTCATTTGTTCTCCGTTGCGGTTCGGGGGACGGGTTCCCTCGCGGTCGCTTTGTCGAAGCCGGGCAGGCCGTAGACAGTGCGCAAGAAGTCGTCCAGTTTCTGGTCTGCTTTGATGGCGCCGCAGTCGATCAGCATCTTGATGGCTTCGGCAGTCGGTGCGTGCCGCGAGCCGATTTCCTCAAAGACCAGCCGGGGGGCCGGTTCGTTGACGCCCCAGTTGACGTCCACGATGTCTTCGATGATGTGCTGGGTTGCGGTGTCTGCGATCTGCATGGCGAGCGTTTGCAACGACAGCGTGAAGAAGTCGGCGAACGTCGATCCAAGGGCCCATGACCCGGTCTCGGTGCCAAGGTTCAGGAAGTGAGCCAGAACTGCCCGGGCGATCTGCTCGTCGTAGTAGCGGATCGGCTTGTCAGCGTCCGGGAGGGTTCCCGTGACGCCTTTGAGTTCCAGCTCGGCTTCATGCGGGATAGACCCGCCGGAGTTATCTCCGGAGCGGATACCTCTGGCAAGCTTCAGGCCGGCATCGAGTTCCTTGTTCTCTCTGGAGATGCGGTCCTCACCGGTCACTGAGTCGTGGATCTTCGATCCCTTGTAGACCGGAACACCCATACCGTTGCGGTCCAGCGTCTGAGCCTGCACCCGGAGTGCTCGATCCTTCAGCAGCCAGTTCTTGTAGGCCGGCCTCAAGATCGACTGACCGAGCCAGTTGCCGCCCTCGCGGTCGTTGACGTACACGACCAGCCGGTTCACTTTCATCGGCTCCTTGGCGTTGTGTTGATGGATTGCCACCAAGCCGCCGTCCGGAGCGACATCAACGCGGGAGATCGTCTTAGGCGGCCGCCATGCAAGTTTGCGGAGTCTGGCCATGCCAGCTTCATCGATGCGGTACTGCTGTTCGAACACCGAATGACCAAATGGGAGCATGAGCAGGGACAACCGCAGGTGCTCGGACCATGAGAACCTGTCCCGCGTCCGCAGCACTGGGCTGTTCTCTGCACCAACAAGTGGAAGCCCCAGATCATCGGCGACCCGTTGGGCCACCTCGGGGCTAGCGCCGTTGGGATCGATCCGCCACTTAGTCCGGCGGATCGGCAGCGTCATGGCCCGGAGGACAGATGTGATCTGAGCGTCCTGCCTGCGCATCCGGTCGTAGACCTCGATGTTGTGAGGCCACCGAAGTTCGGGGGTTTCCTCCTCATCGAGGTCGGACCACCATTCCGTCGCGCTGGTCGCGTACCCAACTTCCGTTATCGGGGCCACGGTCGCCGTGCTGGCTTGGTTCTTCCGTGAGCTTGCCGACTTCCACCACTTCACCATTGGCTTGCTCCTTTCATCAGAACCCCATATGGGCGACGTTGTCGTCTACCTGGGACGTTTCCTCGGCCTTCACGGCTGCGGGTGGGGGCGGGGGTGGCGGTGGTTCCACTTCCCGCCGGCTCATGAGCCATTTCGCGGCGATGAAGGCCATCAGTGGGGCAATCTCAGCCGGAGAGGCCCTGTGATCAGGGATCGCAGCGCCACCGCTGAAGATTTTCAACACCGCGACAGCCGCGGCCGTGTCCAGGACCGGCTGAGGGTTATGTCGGACTGTGCCGTCACGGACGGCATCAAAGACGTTCGCCCAACCGCTGGTCAAGTCACTGCCTGACCACTCGGTAACCGGAATCGTGAACTCTTCATCGGCCGCAAGTGTTTCCATCAGCGGCGAAACTGGTGCGCCCTTCGACTGCCCGGCCACCGCCTTGATCCTGCCCCGGCGTTTGTCGTCCATGAGCCATGCTTTGACCCAATCCGAGCCGTGACGGCCGGCGACGATTTCAACCTGGTACTTTCCATCGGCCCGGTAGCCGCCGAAAGCGATATACGTCATGGAACGGTCGTGCGACTGGTCAATTCCGGCCCAGACTGGAGATCCCGGGATTATCCGGTGCTCATCCGGAACTCTCTGGGTTCCGTCGTCCAGGGTTTCGAGTGGGTTCTTACCTTTGTCCCACGCGCCGGGCGGGAACGGCCCCAGTAGCGTGCCCTCGGACCACTGGCAGAGGACCTCTGTTCGGAAAACCCACTCAGGGTCGGTCCGGCATGCCGCTGCGATGGTGCGCTCCGTGAAGCCAGCGTTCCAGTTCAGGGACGGGTTAGCCTGAGCCCACCCTTGACGGTCGCGCTTGTCGCAACCAGGAGGGGCCGACCATTCCCAGAGGCCGAGCGTGTCCTCATCCTGTTCGAATTCGGCCAGCTCGTCTTCGTCTAGCTCGTCTCCGTCACCTTCAACGAGATCGGCGACGTCGAGGGCGGTGGGTCCAGCAGCTCCGATCTCCTCGCAGATACCATCAGGATCGCCGACAGCCTCGTGCGCCATCTTCCGCAGATACTTCAGGACGATCGACGTCATGTCGCCGGCGTTGGAGAGCGCTAGAATCAACGCCTCGGCCTGCGCCATGGTCGTCTTGGTGATCGCGCCCCAAGCTTCCCAGTTCTGGTGCTCGCGCAACTCGTCAAGCATGATCAGGTTGCCTGTGAAGCCACGGCCGGCGCGACGGTTAGCGGCCTTGACCTTATAACGGCTGCCGGTTTTGTCGGTGGCCTTGCCCTTGGGGTCCTGCGCCTTCAGCTCCAGAGCTTTTTTGCCGTTGACTTTGACGACCCTTTTGAGGAGCTTGGAGAGCTCCTCATCCTCTTCCACGAGGTCAACGGCGCCCTGCCATACTTCCTCGGCCGTTTCTAGATCCTGGGCAGTGCCCATGACCAACGGCCAGCCCCAAACGATCATGAACCAGAGCGCCAGCACCTGTGAGAGCGTGCTCTTGCCGTTCTGCCGGGCGATCAGCACAACAGCGGTACGGAACCTCAGTGAGCCGTCAGGGAGCAGCTCCAGCATGCGGCAGAGCAGGACCTTCTGCCACGGATACAGATCGACACCCAGCACGTCGCGAGCGAAGTCAATGACGTCATAGCCAAGCGTCGTGTCCGGAGTCAGAGCACGTAGGGGTGGAGTGCAGATCCGCGGCTCGGCGTATCCGTAGATCTTCTTCCGCTTGGCTCCGGACTGATCCGGCTCCGGAACATGGCAGATCTGGCGGTAGTAGTCGCCCGGGTCTACCGCGTTCGGGCCACTAACCGGATCGGCGTGCCCTGGCGCGAGCTTGGAGGTCTGAGACACTTGCTACCCCCGACTTTTCACCTTCGGCCGGCTCTTCGCCCTCCGTAGGTGCTGGAGCCGCCACCCCGACGCCCGACGGCACGGAGGCGGGAGTTACTTGCAGCTCGGCGCAAGCCTTGAGGTACTGCGGCACAGTGGTTGTCATGGCCTTTTGGAGGGCTTCCATGCTGTCTCGCTGGGCTTCGTCGACCATCCAAGCGAGTGTCTTCAAAGCAGCCACGGGACCGGCGAACCGAGGCCCCTCCAAGTGTTTGGCTTCCGCGATGGTCTGAGCGGTCGCGTCAGCTATGTAACCGCGCTTCCTGACCGGCTTCACCAGCGGCGCGAACCTGTCGCCCCATGCCCGGATCTGCTCCGCCGTGGCCCGTTCAACGGCGAGCGCCGGGTGAGGAATGACTCGGCCGCGGGGATCTGTGACCACCATGCCCTCTTCTTCAATCCTGTCCCTGGCTTCGCGGAGGCGTGCCATGAGGGTGCAGAAGGTTTCCAGCGCGGCGCGATCCACTTTGCCGGCCAAGTCATTGCTGGCGACGATTTCTCGCCAGACGTCGGCCACAGGCTCGGGAAGGTGATCCGGGGCTTCGATCAGATCGGAAGAGCCTTCTTGCTCTTTACCAGTCATAGCTTCAACTCCCCTAGTTTCATCGAGCCGCAGCTGAGCGGCTTAGCGGCAAGGCGGCCGACGGCGATTGAATCCAAGGCCCGTGCCTGAACAGCTGGCCACTCAGACACCGATCTGGGCCTCAAACGAGCCACTAGGTCGGAAAGCTGCCGACGGGATTTCCTCCAGTCGATCAACAGGGCTACGTCTGCGACGCTCATCTGCGGATAGTCAGCGAGCACGTCCCTGACGGCCGGTTCGGCGTCTTCTATCGCGGAGGGCCGGTAGTAGCTGTCTCTGGCGCCAGGGCGCAGCGCACGTCGCACGGCGTTCCTTGATGCGTCGCGGGAGCGGCTAATGCCTCTGATGGATTCGCCACGGTCGTGCGCCTCCCTGAGAGCGTGACGATCGTGCATGCTACGCCTTGGCAGCTTGCCAGGCTTCTGCGTGGCCGACTGTAATGAGGCGAGGATTTTCCTTCAGGCCGAGGATTGCTGTCAGGATCTGGACTGACTCGTCAATGCCGTATTCCACGCCCTTGCGAGCGCCCTGGTTGACTAGCGTTCGGTATCCGATGATGCGGGGATCGGCCTTGCTGAAGCCGCAGTCGAGCTTGAGGTGTTCTGCCTGGCTGCTGTCCTTGACGATCAGTACTCGCTTGACGCCCTCGGGGACGTCGTTGAGCCATTTCAACGCCAAACGTGTCTTGCCCTCTTGCCGGGCTCCGATGATTACGTGTTCGGGGCCATCCAACAGGCCGGAGGGCTGTATCTTGGCCATTCTGTCTTTCGCTTCTGCGAGTCTGGCTTGGAACTCCGGCGACGAGTCGATATCCAGGGCTGCTCCGATCATTCGCGGCTGGGGGTGGCCGGTTGCATCGGCAGCTGCTGGCGATGTCATCTCGTCGGATACTGCGGCGGCGAACTGTGCCAAGCGGTTCCTCAGTTCGGCCTCATCGACTCGTACCCGGGCCGTGATCGAGACGTTTCCTATGGTGCGGGTCTCCTCGGCGATTACGGGCAGCTCGATTTCACCGATATCAGATGGCTGACCGTCGCCGATTCTGGCTGAAATGACGATCGTTGAATTTCCGAGGTTTGCTGTCATGGCTGAACCGGCCTTTCGGGTAAGATATGGGTCCGTTTTCCCCGCCAATTCAACGTTTTCGGGCCAATTCGACGGGGGCGAGGCCCGGGGGGAGAGGACGG
>Ga0157371_10000630_pt1 | contig 41911 bp, 34 predicted proteins | sample C45metaG_FD_113462 | JGI IMG/M metagenome (GOLD analysis project Ga0157371, IMG submission 113462) | Corn rhizosphere microbial communities from Kellogg Biological Station, Michigan, USA - C4-5 metaG | ecosystem: Host-associated > Plants > Roots > Rhizosphere > Soil | place: USA: Michigan... | reverse complement strand
CATATCGAGGTGTTCGTCGATGGTGTTGCGGGTGAACGGCCGGGTCGGGTTGGTCGAACTCGGCAGCACGTTGGCAAAGCCACAGGCCTTGATGATGTCCGGCGCGTGACCGCCGCCCGCACCTTCGGTGTGGTAGGTGTGAATCGTGCGGCCCTTGAAAGCGGCGAGGGTGGTTTCGACAAAACCGGACTCGTTGAGGGTGTCGGTGTGGATGGCGACCTGGACGTCGTATTGGTCGGCCACTGTCAGGCAGTTGTCGATGCTCGCGGGCGTGGTGCCCCAGTCTTCGTGCAACTTCAAGCCGATGGCGCCGGCCTTGACCTGTTCGATCAGCGGTTCCGGCAAGCTCGCGTTGCCCTTGCCGGTGAAACCGATGTTCATCGGGAACGCGTCGGCGGCCTGAAGCATGCGTGCCAGGTGCCACGGCCCGGAGGTGCACGTTGTGGCATTGGTGCCGGTGGCCGGGCCGGTGCCGCCGCCGATCATGGTGGTGACGCCGCTCATCAGGGCTTCTTCGATCTGCTGCGGGCAGATGAAATGGATGTGTGTGTCGATGCCGCCAGCGGTGAGGATCATGCCTTCACCGGCGATCACTTCAGTGCTGGCGCCGATGGCGATGGTCACGTCCGGTTGCACGTCCGGATTGCCGGCCTTGCCGATCCCGGCGATGCGGCCGTCCTTGAGGCCGACGTCGGCTTTGACGATGCCCCAGTGGTCGACGATCAGCGCGTTGGTGATCACCGTATCGACGACTTCGGCCGCCAGTAACTGGCTTTGGCCCTGGCCGTCACGGATCACTTTACCGCCGCCGAATTTCACTTCTTCGCCATAGGTGGTGAAGTCTTTTTCCACTTCGATCCACAGCTCGGTATCGGCCAGACGGACCTTGTCTCCGACGGTGGGGCCGAACATGTCGGCGTAGGCCTGACGGGAAATCTTCAATTACTCGTTCCTCGTAATTGAGTTGCAAGCTTAAAGCTGCAAGCCTCAAGTAAAAGCGGATAGGGGGGCCGCAAACTGCTCTTGATCGTTCCCACGCTCTGCGTGGGAATGCCGCCATGGACGCTCTGCGTCCGCCGTTGTGTGACGCGGAGCGTCACGGGATGCATTCCCACGGGGACCGTGGGAACGATCAGTCAGTCGAGGTCACCCATGATCCTGCCGGCAAACCCGAACACCCGGCGATGCCCGGCCAGGTCGACCAACTCGACTTCTCGGCTTTGCCCCGGCTCGAAGCGCACGGCGGTGCCGGCGGGGATGTTCAGGCGCATGCCGCGGCTGGCGGCGCGGTCGAAAGTCAGGGCGTCGTTGGTTTCGAAAAAGTGGTAATGCGAACCGACCTGGATTGGCCGGTCACCGCTGTTGGCCACTTTCAGACTGACCGTGCGTCGGCCCACGTTAAGCTCGATGTCGCCGGGCTGGATCTGGTATTCACCGGGAATCATCAATGGGCTCCTTGGAGAATTTTGTAGTAGAGGGCGGTCGGTTTGTACCGGCCGCTCGGGTCGCAGGCGTAGTCGGGGATTTCACCGGCCTTGGTGTAGCCCAGGGCTTTGTAGAAGTCTTCGGCGGGTGAGCCGGCTTCGGTGTCGAGATAAAGCATGCCGCGCTTGTGCTGGAGGGCTGCCTGTTCCAGTGCGTTCATCAGCTGTTGGCCCAGACCTCGGCGACGCGCGTGTTCGCGCACCAGCAGTTTCTGCACTTCGGCACGGTTCAGGCCGTTGGCTTTCTGGCACAGGGTCAGTTGCACGCTGGCCTGGACCTGTTCGTCCTTGACCACCACCCACAACAACACGTTGCCCTTGTTCAGGTTGTCCTGAACCTCATCGAAATAGGCGCGCGCCTGGGCGGCGTCCAGATTGGCCATGAACCCGACGCTGGCGCCATAACCGACGGCGTCGAGCAACAGGTCAATCAATCCCTGACGGTAGTGCGCAAAGCTTTCAACATTGACGCGTCGCAGTTGGGCGGGGTTCATCGGGCGTTACTCCTTGCTGGCAGTCGGCGGCTCCGCGCCAGGATTGAGGGTCAGTTGCATGAAGGTCAGGTCCAGCCAGCGGCCAAACTTGGTGCCCACCTGGGGCATCTGACCGGTGATCGCGAATCCGGCCCGTTCATGCAGACGAATAGAAGCGGCGTTGCCGCTTTCGATGGCGGCCACCATCACGTGCTTGTCGCAGCCTTTGGCGCGCTCGATCAGTACGTCCATTAGTCGCGGACCCAGGCCGTTGCCCCGTTGGTCGCTGCGCACGTAGACCGAATGTTCGACGGTGTGGCGGAAACCGTCGAACGGCCGCCAGTCACCAAATGAAGCGTAGCCCAGCACGCTGTTATCGCCGTCGACGATCACCAGAATCGGATAACCCTGGGATTGGCGCGCACTGAACCAGGCCTGGCGGTTGCCCAGGTCTACGGCCTGTTCGTTCCAGATCGCCGTGGTGTTGAGCACCGCGTCGTTGTAGATGTCGCGGATCGCTGGCAGGTCGGCATGCACGGCGTCACGGATGAGGTAGGTCATGGCTCGGCCTCAGGCGATGGGTTGGTGGACGGTGACCAGTTTGGTGCCGTCGGGGAACGTCGCTTCGACCTGGATCTCCGGGATCATTTCCGGGATGCCTTCCATCACTTGATCGCGGCTCAGCAGGGTGGTGCCAAAGTGCATCAGCTCGGCCACGGTCCGGCCATCGCGGGCGCCTTCGAGCAGCGCGGCAGAAATGTAGGCCATGGCCTCCGGGTAATTGAGTTTCACGCCGCGCGCCAGACGCCGCTCGGCCACGAGGCCAGCGGTGAAGATCAGCAGCTTGTCTTTTTCACGTGGGGTCAGGTCCATCGTTGGAATCCATCTGGGCAGATAAAAAAGTATTCGGATCTGTAAATACAAACCCCCTGTGGGATTGCATTTCAGGTGCTCCATATTCTTGGCGGGACGGCTTCTCGGCCTAACAGCGCAGGCCGCAGCAATCGCCACAAATCAATAAGCCAACCCCGTGCCAACAGCGCTTCACTGGCCAGGCACCGGGCAACCACTAGCCCCGGCAACTGCGTCAGGTCCCCGCGCACTTCATTGGGCAGCGAGCGGCACGTCTCCAGCAACGCGCTATCGACTTCGCCCGTCACCAGCAGGGTGGCAAAAACCGGTTGCCCGTCCAGGCCAATCGGCGAGTCGAGCAAACCATCATTCCCGACAATGCGCTGGCGTTCATGCCAGAGCAACTGGCCGTCGCGGCGGATATTCAATTGCGCCTGAAAATGTCCGAGGTCGAAGCGCTCACCACTGGCCGGGCGACCCAGCGCCACCACGTCCCAGTAGAACAGTCGGGCATCGCCCTCAAGGTTGATCGAGGTGCTGAGTTCGGCCTGGGCGGCGCTGAAAATGATCGTCTCCTGGGGCAACCATTCCAGTGTCGCACCGGCAGCGACGTGCAAATCCAGCTGCTGATAAGCGGGGCCGGCGGCGCGATACCACTTGGCGGCGCCGGGGCTGGTGATTTGTGCCCAGGCGTCAGCGCCGACGCTGACACTGATGTCCAGCCGATCACCCCCGGCAATCCCGCCCGGCGGATGAACGATGATGTGCTGGCACACCTGGGGCCCTTCGGCGTACAGGTGCTTTTGCACCCGCAGCGGGCCTTGGTGCCGGCGCTGGACCGGGCGCGTGCTCTCGCCGAAGCGGGCATAGCCCAGCTCCAGCTCGGCGTGCCAACTCGGGGTAAACAGGGCCGGCTCTGTGGTCAGGGGCAGTAAAGGTAAATTCATGATTTCTAATAATCGTGAGGACGCTACAGACTAGATCGTAACCAGCCCGCGCACACCTTCGGCTTCCATATTTTCACCGCGACCCTGTTGCACGATCTCGCCCCGGGACATCACCAGGTACTGATCGGCCAGTTCGGCGGCGAAGTCGTAAAACTGTTCCACCAGCAAAATCGCCATGTCGCCACGGGCCGCGAGCTTCTTGATCACCGCGCCGATCTCCTTGATCACCGACGGCTGAATGCCTTCGGTGGGCTCATCGAGGATCAGCAGGCGCGGACGACTGGCCAAGGCTCGACCAATCGCCAGTTGCTGCTGTTGACCGCCGGACAAGTCACCGCCACGGCGTTGCTTCATTTGCAGCAACACCGGGAACAGCTCGTAGATGAATGCCGGGACTTCCTTGGCTTCGCTGCCGGGGAAACGCGACAGGCCCATCAACAGGTTTTCTTCCACGGTCAGCCGCCCGAAGATTTCCCGTCCCTGAGGCACGTAGGCGATTCCGGCGTGAACCCGCTGGTGCGGCTTGAACGTGGTGATCGGTTTGCCTTCCCAGTTCACCGCGCCTTCTTTGGCCGGCAGTAAACCCATCAGGCATTTGAGCAGCGTGGTTTTACCCACCCCGTTGCGCCCGAGCAGGCAGGTGACTTCACCGACTTTCACCTCAAACGTCAGGCCGCGCAGGATGTGGCTTCCGCCGTAATATTGGTGCAGCTTGTCGACGTGCAGCATGTTCAACGTTCTCCCTCAGTGATCGTTCCCACGCTCTGCGTGGGAATGCCGCCATGGACGCTCCGCGTCCGCCGTTATGTGACGCAGAGCGTCACGGGATGCATTCCCACGCAGAGCGTGGGAACGATCAATTCTCAGCGGCCGAGGTAAACCTCGATCACCCGCTCATTTTCCTGCACTTGCTCCAGCGACCCTTCGGCCAGCACGCTGCCCTGGTGCAACACGGTGACGTGGTCGGCAATCGAGCCGACGAAGCCCATGTCGTGTTCCACCACCATCAGCGAATGCTTGCCGGCGAGGCTTTTGAACAGCTCGGCGGTGAACTCGGTTTCGGCGTCGGTCATGCCCGCCACCGGCTCATCGAGCAGCAACAATTGCGGGTCCTGCATGAGCAACATGCCGATTTCCAGAAACTGCTTCTGACCGTGGGACAGCAGCCCCGCCGGGCGATTGACCGACGCGCTCAGGCGAATGGTTTCCAGCACCTCGGTGATGCGGTCTTTCTGCTCACCGCTCAAACGGGCCCGCAGGCTGGCCCACACTGACTTGTCGGTTTTCTGCGCCAGCTCCAGGTTCTCAAAAACGCTCAACGCTTCGAACACCGTCGGTTTCTGAAACTTGCGACCGATGCCGGCCTGGGCGATTTGCACTTCGCTCATCTGCGTCAGGTCCAGGGTTTCACCGAACCAGGCCTTGCCGTGACTGGGGCGGGTCTTGCCGGTGATCACGTCCATCAGGGTGGTCTTGCCAGCACCGTTGGGGCCGATGATGCAGCGCAACTCGCCGACGCCGATGTACAGGTTCAGATTGTTCAGCGCGCGGAAACCATCGAAGCTCACGCTGATGTCTTCCAGGGTCAGGATCGTGCCGTGGCGCGTATCCAGGCCAGGACCGACGCGTTGCCCGAGACCGATGACATCGCGGCTGCTTCCAGCGTCCCGGTTGGGTTCCAGGGGCGGAAAAAACGCCGGTTCGAGCATGAATTCAGCCGTCGCAGTCACTCTCATTGTTCACCCCTTTTTTTCAGCAAGCCGATCACACCTTTGGGCAGGTACAAGGTCACGATGATGAACAACGCCCCGAGGAAGAACAGCCAGTACTCCGGGAACGCCACGGTGAACCAGCTCTTCATCCCGTTGACCACGCCGGCGCCAAGCAACGGACCGATCAGCGTGCCGCGGCCGCCCAGTGCGACCCAGACTGCGGCTTCAATCGAGTTGGTCGGCGACATTTCACTCGGGTTGATGATCCCGACTTGCGGCACATACAGCGCGCCAGCCAAGCCGCACAACACCGCGCTCAACACCCAGACAAACAGCTTGAACCCGCGCGGATCGTAGCCGCAGAACATCAGGCGGTTTTCGGCATCGCGCAGCGCCGTCAACACCCGGCCAAACTTGCTCTGCGCCAGTCGCCAGCCGATGAACAAACTCGCCACCAGCAACGCCACCGTGGCGAAAAACAACACGGCGCGGGTGCCAGGCTCAGTGATGCCGAAACCGAGGATGGTGCGGAAATTGGTGAAGCCGTTGTTGCCGCCGAAGCCGGTTTCGTTGCGAAAAAACAGGAGCATTCCGGCGAAGGTCAGGGCCTGGGTCATGATCGAGAAATACACGCCCTTGATCCGTGAGCGGAACGCGAAGAAGCCGAACACCAGTGCCAGCAACCCAGGCGCCAACACCACCAGGCACATCGACCAGAGAAAGCTGCTGGTGCCGGTCCAGTACCACGGCAATTCGGTCCACGACAGGAACGTCATGAACGCCGGCAAGCCATCGCCCGAGGCCTGGCGCATCAAGTACATGCCCATCGCGTAGCCGCCGAGGGCGAAGAACAGGCCGTGACCGAGCGACAACAGGCCGGCGTAACCCCAGACCAGATCCAGCGCCAGGGCGACGATGGCGTAGCAAAGGATTTTGCCCACCAGCGTCAACGTGTAGGCCGAGACGTGAAACACGCTGATGGGCGATAACAGCGACAGCAGCGGCAACGCCAACAGCAAGACAAGAATTATTGCGCCGACAGCGACAGTGACTTTCGGGCCGGCCTTTTGTGTGGCCGTGAGCAACAGGGGCTGGTTCATCAGTCGATCACCCGTCCTTTCAGTGCGAAGAGGCCTTGCGGACGCTTCTGGATAAACAGAATGATCAGCGCGAGGATCAGGATCTTGCCCAGCACCGCACCAATCTGCGGCTCAAGGATTTTGTTGGCGATCCCCAGGCCGAAGGCTGCCAGGACGCTGCCGGCCAACTGACCGACGCCGCCGAGCACCACCACTAGGAACGAGTCGATGATGTAACTCTGGCCGAGGTCCGGGCCGACGTTGCCGATCTGGCTGAGCGCCACGCCACCGAGGCCGGCAATGCCGGAGCCGAGGCCGAAGGCGAGCATGTCCACGCGCCCGGTCGGCACACCGCAGCATGCGGCCATGTTGCGGTTCTGAGTGACGGCGCGCACGTTCAGGCCCAGTCGTGTCTTGTTCAGCAGCAGCCAGGTCAGCACCACCACAAACAGGGCGAAAGCGATGATCACGATGCGGTTGTAGGGCAGCACAAGGTTAGGCAGCACTTGAATCCCGCCGGACAGCCAAGCCGGGTTCGCGACCTCGACGTTCTGCGCGCCGAACACCAGTCGCACAAGCTGAATCAGCATCAGGCTGATGCCCCACGTCGCCAGCAGGGTTTCCAGCGGACGGCCGTAGAGGTGACGAATCACCGTGCGTTCCAGCGCCATGCCGATGGCAGCGGTGACGAAAAACGCCACCGGCAAGGCGATCAGCGGATAGAACTCGATGGCTTGCGGAGCGAAGCGCTGAAACATCAGCTGCACCACATACGTCGAGTACGCGCCGAGCATCAGCATCTCGCCATGGGCCATATTGATCACGCCGAGCAGGCCGAAGGTAATCGCCAGGCCCAACGCAGCGAGCAGCAAAATCGAACCCAATGACATGCCGCTGAACGCCTGTCCGAGCAGCTCGCCGATCAACAGTTTGCGTTTGACTTGCGCGAGGCTGGTTTCGGCCGCCGTGCGCACACTGGCGTCGGCTTCGACACCCGGTTCGAGCAGGCTTTCGAGGCGGGTGCGGGCCAGCGGGTCACCGGTTTCGCCGAGCAGGCGGACTGCGGCGAGGCGCACGGCCGGATCGGTATCCACCAGTTGCAGATTGGCCAGGGCCAGGCTCAGCGCGGCGTGGACGGTTGGATCTTTTTCGCCGGCCAGTTGCCGGTCGAGGAATGTCAGTTGCGCCGGTTTGGCGCTTTTCTGCAATTGCTGCGCAGCGGCCAGGCGGGCTTTTGGGTCGGCGGCGAGCAGTTGATGGCTGGCCAGTGTGGTGTCGATCAGACCGCGCAGACGGTTGTTCAGGCGCAGGGTTTTGGTTTGGCCATCGACGGTCAATTCGCCTTGTTGCAGGGCATTGATCAATTCGATGCGGGCCGGCTCGGGCTGCGCGGCCCAGGCTTCCAGCAGTTTGGCTTGCTGCACGGGATTGGCGGCGACGAAGTCTTCGGCGTCGCCGGCAAAAGCGGCCATCGGTAAAAGCAACGCGACGGCGAGGAATAGACGGTAAAGGACAGTTGGCATGTCATTGGCCTTGCGTATTGATCGTTCCCACGCTCTGCGTGGGAATGCAGCCATGGACGCTCTGCGTCCCAAAAGCGGACGCGGAGCGTCCGGTGAGGCATTCCCACGCAGAGCGTGGGAACGATCAGGCTGTGCGGGGTGGCTTAGTTGCTCTTCACCGCATAATCCGGCTTCTTGTCGTTGCCCGAGATGAACGGGCTCCACGGCTGGGCGCGGATCGGTCCTTCGGTCTGCCAGACCACGTTGAACTGACCGTCGGCCTGGATCTCGCCGATCATCACCGGCTTGTGCAGGTGGTGGTTGGTCTTGTCCATGGTCAGCGTGTAACCCGATGGCGCGGCGAACGTCTGGCCAGCCAGGGCTTCGCGGACTTTGTCGACATCGGTGGACTTGGCTTTCTCAGCCGCTTGCGCCCACATGTGGATGCCCACGTAGGTGGCTTCCATCGGGTCGTTGGTCACCGCTTTGTCGGCGCCCGGCAGGTTGTGTTTCTTGGCGTAGGCTTTCCAGTCGGCGACGAATTTCTTGTTCGCCGGGTTCTCGACCGACTCAAAGTAGTTCCACGCCGCCAGGTTACCCACCAGAGGTTTGGTGTCGATGCCGCGCAGTTCTTCTTCGCCGACCGAGAAGGCCACGACCGGAACGTCGGTGGCTTTCAGACCCTGGTTGGCCAGTTCTTTATAGAACGGCACGTTGGAGTCGCCGTTGACCGTGGAGATGACCGCTGTCTTGCCACCCGCTGAGAATTTTTTGATGTTGGCCACGATGGTTTGATAATCGCTGTGGCCGAACGGGGTGTAGACCTCTTCGATGTCCTTGTCCGCTACACCTTTGGAGTGCAGGAACGAGCGCAAAATCTTGTTGGTGGTGCGCGGGTAGACGTAGTCAGTGCCTAAAAGGAAGTAACGCTTGGCGCTGCCGCCTTCTTCGCTCATCAGGTATTCCACGGCCGGGATCGCTTGCTGGTTCGGCGCAGCGCCGGTGTAGAACACGTTAGGCGACATCTCTTCGCCTTCGTATTGCACCGGGTAGAACAGCAAGCCGTTGAGTTCTTCGAACACCGGCAACACTGATTTGCGCGACACGGACGTCCAGCAGCCGAAGACTACCGCAACCTTGTCCTGAGTCAGCAACTGACGACCCTTTTCCGCGAACAACGGCCAGTTCGACGCCGGGTCCACGACCACCGGCTCGAGCATCTTGCCGTTCACGCCGCCCTTGGCGTTGATCTCGTCGATGGTCATCAACGCCATGTCTTTGAGCGAGGTTTCGGAGATCGCCATGGTCCCGGACAACGAATGCAAAATACCGACCTTGATGGTCTCGGCTGCCTGGACAGTCCAGGTCAAGCCCATCGCGGCAATGCTTGCCGAGAGTGTGAATGCCTTGATCAAGCTACGACGCTTCATTGTGCGATCTCCATGAACATTAGAAATTTTTCTTGGTTGGCAGATGCGGACTACTGAAGGGTGTTTTGCAAGGGCTGTGCCTAGTCGGCTGCAGGCAAGGAAACGTCGTAATAGAGCGGTTGCACGCGCATGCGGTGCACCAGGAAGGGACGTGCATGAGGCATTGGTGCGGTGGCCTGCGCCAGAACAGGGCGCAGGATCCGTGGACGACGATAAACCCCTGTGGGAGTGAGCCTGCTCGCGATAGCGGAGTGACAGTCACCGTGATGTTGAATGTGCTGCCGCTATCGCGAGCAGGATCACTCCCACATTTTTTTGCGGTGTATTCAGGTGGGAACGACGTTATCCACCGCGCGGTTCACGGCCAGCTCCGCGAGCATGATGATCTGCTGGATCGCCAGCGCCTTATGGCGTTGCGGGCCGATCAGGTCGGTGGCGAAATCGCTGGCCATCACGCTGGCGGAGGCCAGGGATTCACAGGCATGGACCAGCAGGCTTTCGGTGTCGTTGTCGGGGGCGATCATGAACATGGTGCTGGGACGGCGGGGTTTTTCTGCGTAGCGGGTCGCGGGATCGAAGTAGAAGTCGAGGGCGCGGTTGATGGCTTCGCGGTCTCGGCGCAGGTCGTCGTCGCGTGATGTTTCGGGTTCGGGTGTGGTGGTGTCGATGGGTGGATCTGGAACTATTTTTTTGCACATTTGGGGTTATCTCAATTGGGGCCACCACCTATCGTTCTCACACGATAGAAGGGGGGCAGCTATGTGCGGAGTGAGAAACCGGTAACCCCGAACCCGGCCGGACCGAAGTCCGCCCGCACACAGCCGCCATTGAGCATTGCAGGCAGCGGATAAGCCGGCGGCAATTATGGTGGTACTGATATTGGATTAACAGGGGCTGCCGGGTTCTCACACCCGATCACTGAGTCTTCAGTGACGGCCCCAGACTAGACAGCCCACGTCCGACGAACAACCTGAAAAAGTCGTGGGAAACGTCCGGTCTTTTTACATCCGTATAAACACACATAAACAACCCCAGAATCACCATCCCCCTGTAGGAGTGAGCCTGCTCGCGATTGCGGTCTGTCTGTCACATTGATGCTGACTGTGCCAACGCCATCGCGAGCAGGCTCACTCCCACAGGGGATTTGTGTCGGGCACGGAGTCTGTGAACGACGAAAAATCCTTGTAGGAGTGAGCCTGCTCGCGATAACGGTCCATCAGGCAAAGTAATTCTGAATGTGCTGGCGGGATCAGCGCCGCCGCATCAGGCCAATGAAAAACAGCCCACCGATGGCCGCAGTGGCGACGCCGATGGGCAGGTCTTCCGGGGCGATCAGGGTGCGGGCGGCGACGTCGACCCAGACGAGGAAAATGCTGCCCGTCAACACGCACACCGGCAGCAAGCGCCGATGCTCCGCGCCGACCAACCGGCGCGCAATGTGCGGCACCATCAGTCCGACAAACCCGATGGACCCGCTGATCGACACCAGCACGCCGGTCATCAGCGACGCAATCAAGAACACCCGCAACCGCACGGTGCGAGCATTCAAACCGAGAGTGACGGCGGTCTGTTCACCGGCCATCAAGGCATTCAACGGTCGGGCCATGCCGAGCAACAACACCAGGCCCAGCAATACGCTGGCGGCAGGTACGACGAGCAGTTCCCAGCGCGCCAATCCAAGTCCGCCGAGCATCCAGAACATCACCGCCGAACTCGCCCGGTGATCGCCGAGAAACAACAGCAGGTTGGCGATCGCCATCATCACGAACGATACCGCCACGCCGCACAACAACAGTCGATCACTGTCCAGGCGCCCGTTGCGGTTGGCAATCATCAGCACGATCAACATGCTCAGCAGCGCACCGATAAATGCCGCGATCGGCAAGGTCAGCAATCCAATGATTTCACCCACATGCAGCATCACGATCACCGCGCCGAGGGTGGCGCCAGAGGTGACGCCGAGCAGGTGCGGATCGGCCAGCGGATTACGCGTCACCGCTTGCAGTACCGCGCCGATCAACGCCAGGCCGGCGCCCACCAGTGCACCGAGTAACATGCGCGGTACGCGGATCAGCCACACGATATGTTCCTGCCCGGCGCTCCAGTTCACCTCACCGGCGCCGAGTACTTTATGCAGCAGGATCCGCCACACCACGTCCACCGGCACCCGCGCCGGACCGAAGCCCAGCGACACCACGCACGACACCAGCAGCAGCGCGCCGAGGGCTATCAGCAACAAGGCGTAGCGACGATTGATCATTCGCCGTGGAATCCCTTGGCCAGGGTTTCAACCGCCAGCACGTTGTCGATGCCCGGCGTGGCCTGAACATACGGAATGACGATGAAGCGCTGGTTCTTGATGGCGTCCACCGATTGCAGCGCCTTGTTGTTCAACAGGAATTGCTCCTTCTGCTCGGCAGTGACTTCGCCGTAATCGACGATCACGATCACCTGCGGATTGCGCTCGACCACAGTCTCCCAATTGACCCGGGTCCAGCTCGACTCGACGTCATCCAGAATATTGCGCCCGCCCGCCGCATCGATCAGGGCTTGCGGCATCCCGAGGCGGCCGGAGGTCATGGCGCGATCTTCGCCGCTGTCATAAAGAAAGACGCGGAGCTTGTCCGCCGGCAGATTCTTGCGGACCTCGGCGACTTGCGCCTGCATTTGCGCGATCAAGGCGTTGGCGCGGTCTTGCACATTGAAGATCTTGCCGAGATTGCGCAGGTCGTTGTAGGTGTCTTCCAGCGTGGCGGCGGGGCGCTTCATCACGAAGGCGCAGGACTCGGTCAACTCATAGACGTTGATGCCCAGCGGCTGCAAGGTCTGTGGCGTGAGGTCGCCGCCCACGCGCATGCCGTAATCCCAACCGGCGAAGAAGAAATCGACGTTGGCATCGAGCAGGGTTTCCACCGACGGGTATTTCGCCGCGAGTTCCGGCAAACCGTCGAGGATGGTCTGCATCTCGGGCGTCACCGATTTCCAGCCGGTCACACCGCTGTAGCCGGCCATGCTCGGTTTGAGGCCGAGGGCGAGCATCATCTGGGTCATGTTGATGTCATGGCTGAGCGCGTGTCGCGGCGCGTGCTTGAAGGTCACTTCGCGGTTGCAGCTGTGGATCGTCAACGGGTATTTCGTGGGCTCGGCCAAGGCCTGGGCACTGCCCAGCAACAGGGCGACGCAAAGCAGGGAACGCAAAGTCATGGTTGGGTTATCCAGGTGATTCGTGGGTAGCCGTGCAAGGGGTGTTCATCGATCAGCGCTTGTACGCCGAAGACGTCGCGCAGCAGCGGGGCGGTCAGCACTTCCTTGGGCGTGCCGCTGACGACGATGCGACCGTGATCGATGACGTAGAGTCGATCACAGAAAGCAGCGGCGAGATTGAGGTCGTGGATGCTGGCCAGGGTGCCGATCTTCAAGCGTTTGACTAGCTGTAGAAGCTCTAGTTGATAGCGCGGGTCGAGGTGGTTGGTCGGCTCGTCGAGGATCAGCAGTTGCGGTTGTTGAGCCAAGGCGCGGGCAAGGATCACACGCTGTTTTTCGCCGCCGGAGAGGGTGGCGAAGGCGTGGCCTTCGAAACCACTGAGACCGACGGATTCCAATGCCTGGGTCGCCAGATTTCGGTCTTCTATCGTGTCGCCGTCGAACAGGCCTTTGTGCGGTGTGCGGCCCATGGCGACCACCTCGTCGACAGTCAGGCCGAAGGCGTCAGGAAATTCCTGCAAAACCACGGCGATGCGTCGTGCACACCAGCGTGAGGATTGCTTCCAGACGTTCTCATGATCGAGCAGGACTTCGCCGCTCTCGGGTTTGCTGAAGCGATATGCGCAACGAAGCAGGCTGGTCTTGCCGCTGCCGTTGGGGCCGATCAACCCGACAAACTCCCCGGCGGCCACGTGCAAGGAGGCATCACGCAGCTGGAACTGGTGATGACAATGGCCGTGGCCCAGAGGGGTCCAGGCGAGGTTCGTGAGGTTCAGCGAGGTCATGCGTTTGCTCTGAAGTATTGGGTGATGCTGATGACGCAATCGCGAGCAGGCTCGCTCCCACAGGAACCGCGCAAATCCTGTGGGAGCGAGCCTGCTCGCGATTGGGGATCGTTCCCACGCTCTGCGTGGGAATGCCTCAATGGACGCTCTGCGTCCGGTTTGGGACGCAGAGCGTCCCGGGCTGCATTCCCACGCAGAGCGTGGGAACGATCATGACCGTGAGATAAGCGCGGAAAGTCTACACGCCTCTCTAATCCGCGCATCTCGCTGGTTTCACGATGAAGATGAGGCCGATTCAATTGGAGGAATTCGCTTTGTAGAGCTTTTCGAGCTGTACATTTTAATGTCGATATATCTGGTAGCCCGTCAGGCTTATTCACTAAGGGTCTATAAAACTCATTTTAACTGTCACTTCTGACAGTATTTGCATTTTTTATCTGTAGTTAGAGTGGAGCTTCCGGGTTGCGGGGATTTTCGGGAGTCATCAAATGAAGAGGGTTATCGGTTTCTTGGGATTGTTCGCATTTTTGGTTTTAGTTCGTGGGGTATTAGCTGCTGATAATTCGACAGCTGTTTGTGATACAGCCTGGGTGACCAGTCCTGCTTATAAAACTTGCCAGACGCCGCGTGTCGATACCAATGACGTAGAGATACCACGGGCTATGGCGACGGGAACCGGGCGGTGCTACGTAACAATCGGATGCCGCCAAGCTAACGGTCAAACAGTGGGTACAGACCTTCAGTTTGATCCGCAAAACAAAAACAACCTGAACAACTGTGATGGAAAACTTAAGTCCGGCGGCTGCTAGGCGCGCGACAATGCGCGGCTGAAAATTGAGGATCGTTCCCACGCTCTGCGTGGGAATGCCTCAATGGACGCTCTGCGTCCGGTTTGGGACGCAGAGCGTCCCGGGCTGCATTCCCACGCAGGGCGTGGGAACGATCATGACTGCGAGATAAACGCGGAAAGTCTACAGGCCTCTCTAATCCGCGCATCTCGCTGGTTTCACGATGAAGATGAGGCCGATTCAGTTTGCCGGGTGAAGCGCGACAACAGCACGCGATCCAGCACCCAGACCACCACTAAAGAGGCACCCACCAGCGGAAATATCACCGCCAATGCAAACATGATCACCATGGCGGTTTTCCATTTCGGCAGGTCGTGGCGCAGCGGTGGAACACCGAATTTCCCCTGTGGCCGACGCTTCCACCAGATCACCACACCGCTGACCGCGCTAAGCAAAATCATCAGGCAGATCAGCAGCACGATGATCTGGTTGAACGCACCGAACATCTTGCCTTCGTGCAACATCACCCCGATTTCCGTGGCGCGGGCGACAGTGCCGTATTGCTCGTAGCGCACATCGGCGAGGACATTGCCGGTGTACTGATCGACATGCAGTGTGGCGTCGTTGCGCGGGTCGTCGGTGAACACCGCGATGGTGAACACGCCGGTTGCCGTGGTCGGCAAAGTGATGCTGTAGCCCGGCTCGACCTGGCGTTGCACGGCGATGTTCTGCACGTCTTGCAGGCTGATGGTCGGTGCCGCAGGGCCGGCTGGCGTAGCGCCGTGGGCCATGTGTTCGGCGTGGTCACCGGACATCGGCATTGGTGTGTTTTCCATGGCCCAGGGCACGGTCTGGCGCGTGGCGGTATTCAGGCTGCGGGCCTCGACATCGGACTTGGGCATGTCATTCCACATTGCGTCCGGGAACACGTTCCACACGCCCGCGTATTGCTTGCCCCAGAACCCGGTCCAGGTCATGCCGCTGAGCAACATCACCAGCAAAAACGCCGCGCCCCAGAACCCGGTGACGGCGTGCAGATCGCGCCACAGCACGCGACCGCGGCTGCTCAAGCGCGGCCACAAAATGCCGGCGGCTTGCCCGCGCGGCCACCACAGGAACACGCCGGACACCACCAGCACCACGCCCCAGCCAGCGGCCAGTTCGACCAGTCGATCACCCACCGTGCCGATCATCAATTCACCGTGAATCGCGCGTGCAACGGCTTGCAGGTTTTTCTTCGCGTCTTGCTCGCCGAGGATGTCGCCGTGGTACGGATCGACGAACACATTGAGTTCGCTGCCGTCATTGAGCACGACAAATTGCGCGCTACGCTCGGCGTTGACTGGCGGCAGGTACTGTTTGATCGTGGCCTGTGGATAAGCCTCTTTGACCCGCTTGAGTAACTCGTCGGCCGAGACGCTGTGATGCCCGGCGGGAACGTTCATCAAGCTGCCGTACATCAGTGGATCGAGTTGCGGCTTGAACAGGTAAATGACACCGGTCAGGGCCAGCATGACCATGAATGGCGCGACGAACAGACCGGCATAGAAATGCCAGCGCCAGGCCAGGTTGTAGAAATTCACTTTGGGCTGTTTCATCACATGTGCTCCGCTTTGGCATGGATCTTTTAGTTGTTTGTTTTGCGATTGCTGCGCAACCGATCGCGAGCAGGCTCGCTCCCACACGACGGTGGTGAACCTGCTCGCGATGCCTTTAGAAACTCATGTCCACCTTGGTCCAGAGCGTTCGCCCCGGTTCCTTGATGGCCTGCGGGTCATTGGCCGGGTAGCCAAAACCGGCATTGCCGGCCAGGTTCAAGTGCTCGGCGTAGGCCTTGCCGAACAGGTTGTCGACGCCCGTGCTGACCCTCCAATGCTTGTCGAACCGGTACGCACCGTTGAGCGAGAACACGCCAAACCCCGGGGTTTTGCCGAAGTCTTTACCGACCACGTTGCCCTTGTTCTGGTCGATGCGGTTTTGTGCCGCGACCACCCGCCACAAGGCCCCGGCGCTCCAGTTGTCTTCGCTGTAGGTCAGACCGAAACGCGCATCCAGTGGCGGCATTTGTGGCAGTGCGTTGCCGTCGCTGCTGTTCTTGCCCCAGGCATACGCCAGCGTTGCGTCAGTCTTCCAGTTGGAGGTCAGTTGGTAAGCCGCGCCGAGTTCACCGCCCATGATTCGAGCGTTGATGTTCTCGGCTTGCGAAGTGGTGCCCGTTGGCGTCGGGGTGTAGTTGAACAGGATGTAATCGCGCACTTGCCCTACGTAGCCCGAAGCCCAGGCTTCTAGGTCTTCGGCCTTGTATTGCAGGCCGAAGTCGAGCTGGGTGGTCTTTTCCGGCTTGATCGAATCGAAGGCATTCACCGAACCGGCGGGGCCGGACTGGGGTGAAAACAGCTCCCAATAATCCGGGAAACGTTGGGTATGACCCAGGCCGGCGTACAGCGTGGTGGGGCTGTCGGCCAGGTCGTGTTCATAACGCACGAAACCGCTTGGGAGGGTGTCGGCGCGGGTTTCGTCGGCGGTCGGGTTGGGGCGCGTCATCATCCCTGAGCCCTTGGTCTGCCGATAATCCTTGGCCGAGGCGCGGTCCAGGCGTGCGCCACCGATCACTCGATCACGCTCGGCGGCGTACCAGGTCAGTTCGCTGAATACGCCGTAGTTATGGAAGTCGGCATCCTCGGTGTACGGCAGGTCCTTGTAGACGTCGATGCCCATGGCGCTGCGTTGACGATGCTCGCTGGTCTGCGCGTCGATGCCGCTGATCAACTGCACATCGGCCCAGCGCCAGGTGCCCTTGATCCGCGCGCCGAGGGTGCGGCGGTCGACATTGGACGCCATCGGGCCGCTCATCATCCCGGTGCCGGACGGCGTACGCAGGGTGTAGTTGTCCATCACATGGTCGGCGTAGTTGTAGTAGATCTGCGCTTCGACCTTGTCCAGCACGTCACCGATGTTCGACTTCTCGAAGCGTAGTCCGAGGCTCTCGCGCTTGAATTGCGAGCCGTCCATGCCACGCCCGGCGTAACGCGCTTCACCGTCGCCCTTGCCGGCGGTCAGTTCCAGCAGGGTGTCGGCGTCAGGCGTCCAGCCGAGCGCGACATCACCGTTCCACTTTTCATAGCGTGACGGCACGGTGTCGTTGTTGCCGTCCCGGTAGTCGTCGGCGTGCGCGGTGTTGCCGATCACCCGCACGTAGCCGAGCGGCCCGCCAGCCGCGGCGTCCACCAGTTTGTCAAAACGGCCGTTGGAACCGGCCAATACGCTAGCGTTCACCCGGGTGCCGAGTTCACCGAAGTGTTCCGGTTCCCGGTCGAAGAGGATGGTCCCGGCTGATGCGCCAGGTCCCCAGAGCACGGTTTGCGGTCCCTTGATGACAGTGAGCGTGTCGTAGGTTTGCGGGGAGATGTAGGAGGTCGGCGCGTCCATCCGCCCAGGGCAGGCCCCGAGCAACTGGCCGCCATTGGTGAGGATGTTCAGTCGCGAGCCGAACATGCCGCGCAGCACCGGATCGCCGTTGGTGCCGCCGTTGCGCACCTGGGCAAAGCCGGGGATGGTTTTCAGGTAGTCGGCACCGTCGCTGGCCGGCACGGGTTGGCGCGGGTCCTTGGGGTTGGTGACGACGGTCAGCGGCGAACTCGGCGCAATGGCGGTGATGACTGTCGGGCTCAGTTCTTCACTGTGGCTCGCATGTTCATCAGCCTGCACCGTCGGTGTCAGAAGGGCACCGCAAAGGATGGCGGTGGCGTGCCTGAAACGAATGCTCGATTCGTTCGGGGTAAAAGAAGCTTGGGCAGGGCTCAAGCGTGTGTCAGCAGAAAACCTGGACATGACAATTTCCATCGAACAGTCGTAAACGACACGGCCGGCAGCCTGAAGCTGTCTTCGAAACCGTGTGCAATCAGAGGTGGGTGTTTACGCGACGATGGGCGGGGCGCGGGTGCGAGCGCCGGGGAAGAAGGTTTGCCGGGCGTGGCCCAGGCGCGGGGACGGGGCGGTGTAGGTGGTGGCTGTTGGCGTATCGAAGGCGACGAAGGACTGGCCGCCGGTCAGCGCCGGGCAATTGAACAGCAAACTGCAATAGCCACATTTTTCCCAGAGCGCGTGATGCGAGGCGGTGGGCGGGCAGTGCTCGGCGGCGGGTTGCGCGCCGTGGTCGGCGTGCTCCATCGCCGACATGTCCATGCTCATGTCCATCGACATGCTCATGGTCATCGAGGACGCGCGCTGATCCATCGGCATCGACTGGGAAATCAGCGGGCCGATAAAGATCATCAACATGGCGAACAAGCTGATCCAACTGCCGCGCGTCAGCCCAGGAGACTGACGACGGTGTGTGGATGGCCTGGCGCTAGAAGGGCGCATGGCGTTTTCTGCTCAGTCGATTACTGGGCGTGAGCGTGCATCTGCATCTCTTCTGGCGGCTTTTTCTGCACCGCGACGTCGACCGTCACGTCCCCGGCTTTTTCGAAATGCATCGTCAGCGGGAACCGCTTGCCGTCGCTCAGCAGGCTGCGGTCTTTGAGGTTCACCAACATCACGTGATAGGCCATCGGCGCAAACATGACGGTGCCACCGGCAGGAATGTCGACGCTCGGCACCTGCTGCATTTTCATCAGGTCGTTTTGCATGACGTGCTCGTGCAGCTGGGCTTCACCTGCAATCGGCGAATCGACGCTCAGCAGGCGGTCAGCCGTTTTGCCTTTGTTGTCGATCACGAAGTACGCCGCAACAGTCGGGGCATTGGGTGGTAGTTCTTGCGACCACGGGTGCGCGATCTCCAATTCCCCCGCTTTGTATTCATGGGCATTGGCAAAGCAGGCAGGCAGCAGCAACGCAGCCAGAACGATGAGTTTGTTCAACATGGCAGTTCTCCAGAGCGATTCAAAACGCAGGTCAATTGCGAGACGAGATCACACCAGAGGAGAAGCGCGGGGGTTGAGACTCGGCCATTGCTGGCGCGGGGTAGGGGTGTCGAGCGAGGCGGCGGGCAGGCTTCGATTGGCCTCGAAACGCGTGTAATACAGCTGTGGCGTGTGCCCCGGCAATGCCACCAACGGCGCAGAGCCCGAACAACACCAGCAATGCTGCATGTTGGAATGATCGTCGTTCTGCGGCGCTTTCTGTTCGATGTCGCCCAGGGAAATCGCCACCATTTTGGTGCCGCTGGACGTACAGAAACTGCCCCACAACAATCGCTCGGCGGGTGATTTCGCCGATTGCGTCATGGCGCCTGTCATCGGCATGGCGAGCATGTTGAACAGCACTGCGAAGCAGGCGATCCAGGCAATTGCAAGCCGTTGTCGGGACATGGAAGACATTCCGTTGGGTGGGAGATCAGGCGCGGCTATTTAGCCTGATCAGGGCCGATAAGTAAAAAAGCGGCGTGCGGTGTGGTGTCGCAGCGCGATCACCGCGTCGTGGCATGCAAGCGCAGGCCCAGTGCTTTCATAACCTTCATGATAGTCGCGAATTCTGGATTGCCAGTGCTTCCCAATGCTTTGTACAAACTTTCACGACCCAGGCCTGCATCGCGGGCAATCTGGGTCATGCCCTTTGCTCTCGCTATGTCATTAAGGGCGGCGCGTATGAGTACTCCGTCGCCAGCATCCTCTTCAAAACAGGCGTCTAGGTAGGCGGCCATTTCTTCGGATGTTTTGAGAAATTCGGCGGCATCGAAACGGGTGAATTGTTCGGTCATGATTTACTCCTCATTTCCGATATTTTGCGCCATTTGAATTGCGCGTTTGATGTCTCGTTTTTGAGTGGACTTGTCACCACCCACCAACAGCAGATAAACCACCTCCCCTCGGCGGGTAAAGTACATCCTGTAGCCTGGACCGCAGTGCACTCGCATTTCATAAACAGCCCCGCCTACCGGTTCGCAGTCACCGAAGTTTCCATGCTCGGCAGCTCGGAGCCTTGCGATGATCCGAGCTTTACCAGTGGTGTCTCTCAGTAAATCAAGCCAGTCGGCAAAAGTGTGGGATTGCTCGAAGTCAATCATGTTTGATCGTATTCCGTGGGATACAAGTTGGCAAGCCACACTTTACTCGGGCCGAATTTAGTCTTCCCTTAGAATTCAAAGGTGGGTCTGCTTATTAGGATCAGAGGCACGGACTATAAGATTGAAGCCAGGGAGCGGATAGCCGGATACGTCCGAGAGTTTTGCCAGCAAATTCGCAAAGAGATGGATGTCTCAGGAATCGTCTGACACGTGCAGTACATTCAGCACTTCAGTCACCGACCTAAACTCCCGATCCACCCCCGGCAACACCGGCCGCTGCAACACTATCACCGGCACCCCGCGTTCCCGCGCCACTTCCAGTTTCGGCTCGGTCGCGGTGCTGCCGCTGTTCTTGCTGATCAGCACATCAATCTGCCGACTTTCAAACAGCTTCCGTTCGTCCTCGATCAGAAACGGGCCGCGTGCGCCGATGACTTCGCAGCGTTCGTTGCCGGGGTAAACGTCCAGGGCGCGCAAGGTCCAGAATTGCTCCGGGGGGATTTCGTGCAGGTGCTGCAACGGTTCGCGGCCGAGGGTGAACAGCGGTCGGTGGAAGGGTTTCAAGGCGTCGATCAGCTCGGGCCAGTCGCGAACGTCGCGCCAGTCATCGCCGACCTGTGGCTGCCAGGCGGGACGTCGTAATGCCCAGCAAGGAATGCCCGACAACTGTGCAGCGGTCGCGGCGTTCTGGCTGATTTGTGCGGCGTAGGGATGGGTGGCGTCCAGCAGCAGATCGATTCCTTCCTCGCGAATGAACTGCGCCAGGCCTTCGGCACCGCCATAACCGCCGACGCGCACCTGGCAGGTCAAGTCTGTGGGCACCCGTCCGACGCCGGCCAGGCTGTAGATGTGCTGCGGCCCCAGTGTCCGGGCGATGGCCAGGGCTTCGGTGACGCCGCCGAGCAACAAGATGCGTTTCATTGAAAAACTCCCGCATGGCCGACAATCCCGCCCTGGCGATCGATGGCAAAGACTTCAACCTGGACCTGCGCCGGTACCACGCTGCGAGCAAACTCCAGCGCGTGCTGGCACACCGCGTCACCGAGCGCGATGCCCACCGCGCTGGCCATCGCCAAGGCTTGCTGGCTGGTGTTGGCCTCGCGAATCCCTTGCTGCAATGCCTTGTCGGCGCCAATCTCTGCCGCCCATTCGGCCAGCTGCGGCAGGTCGATGCTCGAATGCCGGCTGTGCAAATCCATGTGCCCGGCCGCCAGTTTGCTGATCTTGCCGAAGCCGCCACACAGGCTGAGTTTTTCCACCGGGACTTTGCGCAGGTGCTTGAGGACGGCGCCGACAAAGTCGCCCATTTCGATCAGGGCGATTTCCGGCAAGTCGTAGACCCGGCGCATGGTGTCTTCGCTGGCGTTGCCGGTGCACGCGGCGATGTGCAGGTAACCATTGGTCTTGGCGACGTCGATGCCTTGATGGATCGAGGCGATGTAGGCCGCGCAGGAAAACGGCCGGACGATGCCGCTGGTGCCAAGTATCGACAGCCCGCCGAGAATCCCGAGTCGCGGGTTCATGGTCTTCAGGGCCAGCGCTTCGCCGTCCTCGACGCTGACGGTGACCTCGAAGCCGCCGGTGTAGCCAAGTTCTGCAGCCAGCGACGTCAGGTGATCTGTCATCATCTTGCGCGGCACCGGGTTGATCGCCGGCTCGCCGACCCCCAGCACCAGACCCGGTCGGGTGACAGTGCCAACGCCATGCCCGGCTTTGAATTGAATGCCGGGCTCGGGGCTCAGTCGCACCTGGGAATACAACAGCGCGCCGTGGGTCACGTCGGGGTCATCGCCCGCGTCCTTGATCGTCCCGGCTTCGGCGCCGTTATCGATCAGGCGACAGAACTCCAGGCGCATCTGCACCTGCTTGCCCTTGGGCAAAATGATCTCTACGGCGTCAGCGCTCACCCCGGCCAGCAACAGGCGGGCCGCCGCCAGGCTGGTGGCCGTGGCGCAGCTGCCGGTGGTCAGTCCGCTGCGCAGAGGGGCAGGTTGTTCGGCGGTTTCGTCACGCATCGAAAGGCTTCGTCACATCCAGCAGGGTAATCGGCAGCGCCTGACGCCACGTGTCGAAGTCCCCCAGCGGCTGGGCCTGGGCGACGTGGATGCGGGTCAGTTCGCCGCCGTGGCGTTCACGCCAGGCCATCAGGGTCACTTCGCTTTGCAGCGTGACCGCGTTGGCGATCAGCCGGCCGCCAGGTTTGAGTTGCGCCCAGCAGGTGTCGAGCACGCCCTCGCGGGTGACGCCGCCGCCGATGAAGATGGCATCCGGACGTTCGAGCCCGGCCAGCGCCAGCGGCGCACTGCCGCGAATCAGTTGCAGGCCGGGGACGCCAAGGGCGTCGCGGTTGTGCTCGATCAGTAATTGCCGACCTTCATCGGCTTCGATGGCCAGTGCCCGGCAGGTCGGGTGGGCGCGCATCCATTCGATGCCGATCGAGCCGCTGCCGGCGCCGACATCCCACAGCAGTTCGCCGGGTACTGGTGCGAGGCGTGCCAGGGTGATGGCGCGCACATCGCGCTTGGTCAATTGACCGTCGTGCCGGAAAGCCGAGTCGGGCAGGCCGGCCAGTCGGGACAGGCGCGGCGTCTCTGGATCGGCGATGCACTCGATGGCGATCAGGTTCAGATCGGCGACCGTTGGATCGTTCCAGTCATTGGCGACGCCATCGATACGTCGTTCGTCAGCACCGCCCAGATGTTCCAGCACGCTGAGACGGCTCGGGCCGAAACCGCGCTCCCGCAGCAGCGCTGCGACAGTGGCCGGGCTCTGCGCGTCATTGCTCAGCACCAGCAAGCGTACGCCGCTGAACAACTGTGCGTTGAGCGCAGCGACCGGGCGAGCCACCACCGAAAGCGTCACGACGTCCTGCAATGGCCAGCCCATTCGCGCCGCCGCCAGCGCGCATGAGGATGGTGCGGGCAGGACCTGCATTTCGTCGCTGGGCAGTTGCCGGGCGAGGCTGGCGCCGACACCGAAGAACATCGGATCGCCGCTGGCCAAGACACAGACCGGTTCCCCGCGCTGCGCCAGGACCGGGTCAAGGGAGAATGGACTGGGCCACAACTGCCGCGCACCGCGAATGCACACCGGCAGCAAATCCAGCTGCCGCTGGCCGCCAATGATCCGCGAAGCACGCAGCAGGGCATGCCGGGCGTTTCTGCCCAGGCCCTTGAAGCCGTCTTCACCGATTCCCACTACTGTCAGCCACGGTGACATCTGCCGTCCTCAAAAAAAGTCCTCAAACGGACTGTTCCGACGGGCAGGCTTTTCATGCCGTCGAACAAAGCAGGCATAATACCGCGCCTTCGCCCGCGAAGCGCCTTTCCCACACAGCCGGTCGCGCCCTTGAACGAACGTCCGATGTCCACAGCCTTACGCCCCTCGGCCTGCCCGGGGTTGCTGCGTATCGTCCAGGCATTGGATGGCGGCATTTGCCGGATCAAATTGAATGGCGGCTCGATCAGTGCGGCGCAGGCCGACGCGGTGGCAGATGCCGCCGAGCGCTTTGCCGGCGGAGTGATCGAGGCGACCAACCGTGCCAACCTGCAGATTCGCGGGATCGGCAACGAACACCGTGCCTTGATCGACAGCCTGATGGCCGCAGGACTGGGCCCAAGCAGCGCCGCCGGCGACGATGTGCGCAATCTGATGCTCAGCCCGAGCGCTGGCATCGATCAGCAGATGCTCTTCGACACACGTCCGCTGGCCGGGCAGATCCTTGCCACGCTGCAAAACCATCCACGCTTCCACGACCTCAGCGCCAAATTCGCCGTGCAACTCGACGGCGGCGAAGGTCTGGCGATGCTCGAACATCCTCATGACCTGTGGTTGTCCGCCACCGAGCGCGACGGCGAGCGGGTCTTCGCCTTCGGGTTGGCGGGATGCCCGGTGGACCTGCCGGCGGGTGCGGTATCGCTCGAGCAGGGCCACGCGTTGGTGGTCGCGGTGCTGGAGTTGTTTCTCGAGTGCGCGCCCCCCGAGCTGACCCGTATGCGGCACTTGCTCAGCGAATGCTCGCTCGACCTGTTTCTCGCCCGCCTGGCCGAGCGCGTGCCATTGCAGTCCATCGATAGCTGGCAGCGCACAGTCAGCCCAGATGTCTTGCACATCGGCGCGCATCCGCAGCGTGATGCCGGGCATGTCTATATCGGCGCGGTGCCGCAGTTGGGCCGTCTCAATCCCGCGATGCTCAGGGGCGCAGCGCAACTGGCGCGTGAGCGCGGCGACGGCAGTCTGCGTTTCACGCCTTGGCAAAGTCTGTTGTTGCCCGGCGTCGCGGTGAACGAGGCGACGCAAGTTATCCACAGCCTCGAACAACTCGGCCTGCGCTGCTCCGTCGACGATGCCCTGGCGCACCTGATTGCCTGCACGGGGTCGACCGGCTGCGGCAAAGGCCTGGCCGACACCAAGGGCGATGCCCGGCGGTTGGCGACGTTGCTGCAAGGCCACGGCAGGACGCTGGACGTGCACGTGTCCGGTTGCCAACGTTCCTGCGCGGCGGCGCACATTGCGCCGGTCACTTTGCTGGCGGTTTCACCCGGTCACTACGACCTCTATTTTCGCGATGCAACGCAGCCGGAATTCGGCGCGTTGCACGCACGCAACCTTACTATTGAAGCGGTCGCGGCCTTGCTCGACGCCCGCTCACGGAGCCCCCTTGATGCTTGATTACATCCGCGACGGTCAGGAGATCTATCGCAACTCCTTCGCGATCATTCGCGCGGAGGCCAACCTTGCGCGTATTCCAGCCGACCTGGAAAAACTCGCGGTGCGGGTGATCCACGCGTGCGGCATGGTCGATGCCATCGACGGTCTGCAATTTTCCGACGGCGCGGGCAAGGCCGGGCGCGATGCGCTGGCCGCTGGCGCGCCGATTCTGTGTGATGCGCGGATGGTCTCCGAAGGCGTGACCCGCACGCGGTTACCTGCGAACAATCAAGTCATCTGCACCCTGCGCGACGACAGTGTCCCGCAGCTGGCCCTTGAGCTGGGCAACACCCGCTCCGCCGCCGCGCTGGAACTGTGGCGTCCGCACCTGGAAGGCAGTGTGGTGGTGATCGGCAACGCGCCGACCGCGCTGTTTTATCTGCTGGAAATGCTCGACGCCGGCGCACCGAAACCGGCGCTGATTCTGGGCTTCCCGGTGGGCTTCGTCGGCGCCGCCGAATCGAAAGCAGCGCTGGCGGCGGACAGTCGCGGCGTGCCGTTTGTCATCATGCAGGGCCGGCTGGGTGGCAGTGCCATGGCCGCCGCCGCCGTCAACGCCCTCGCCACGGAGATCGAATGATGCAGCAGCCTGGACGCTTGATCGGCCTGGGCGTCGGCCCCGGTGACCCGGAACTGATTACCGTCAAGGCCCTGCGCTTGTTGCGCGAATCGCCGGTGGTGGCGTATTTCGTCGCCAAGGGCAAAAAGGGCAACGCCTTCGGCATCATCGAAGCGCATTTGCAGGACGCGCAAACGCTGCTGCCACTGGTCTACCCGGTGACCACCGAGGCGTTGCCGGCGCCACTGTCGTACGAGCAAGTGATCAGCGATTTTTACGATGCGGCCGGCGAAGAACTCGCCGCGCACCTGGACGCTGGCCGAGACGTGGCGGTGATCTGCGAAGGCGATCCGTTCTTCTATGGCTCCTACATGTACCTGCACGATCGTCTGGCCGAGCGTTATGAAGCCGAAGTGGTGCCGGGTGTCTGCTCGATGCTCGGTGGCGCTTCTGTCCTGGGCGCACCGCTGGTGTATCGCAATCAGAGCCTGTCGGTGTTGTCCGGCGTGCTGCCTCACGATGATCTCAAACGTCGTCTGGCTGATGCCGATGCGGCGGTGATCATGAAGCTGGGGCGCAACTTTCCCAAGGTCCGCCAGGTGCTCGAAGAACTCGGCCTGGCGCAGCGTGCGCTGTACGTCGAGCGCGCGACCATGGCCAATCAGAAAATCGTGCCGCTGGATCAGGTCGAGCCGATGTCCTCGCCGTACTTCTCGTTGATCATCGTTCCCGGCGAAAGGTGGCAAGGCTGATGTCCCGTCCAGTTCCGGCCATTGTCATTCTGGGCAATGGCAGCCTTGCCACTGCGCGCAAGATTCAGCAGGTGTATCCCGGCGCATTGATCCATGGCCTGGCCGGGCGGATTGAAGGCGCTGACCGTGTCTATCACGAGTTTGGCGCGACCTTGCGTGAGTTCTATCAACAGGACATCCCGATCATTGCCTTGTGTGCGGCTGGCATCGTCATCCGCACCCTGGCGCCGTTGCTGCTGGAAAAAGGCGCCGAGCCGCCGGTTCTGGCCGTGGCCGAAGACGGCAGCGCTGTCGTGCCGCTGTTGGGCGGGCTGGGTGGCGTGAACGTCATGGCGCGGGAAATCGCTGCCGGACTCGACGTCTCTGCAGCCATCACCACCAGCGGCGAATTGCGCTTTGGCACATGCCTGCTCAATCCACCGAGCGGTTATACGTTGGGTGATCTGGAACTGGGCAAACGCTTTGTCTCGGACCTGCTGGCGGGTCAACCCGTGCGCATCGAAGGCGCTGCGCCCTGGCTGGCTCAAGCGCAATTGCCGGAAGATCCCGAGGCCGCGTTGTCGATCCACATCGGCAGTGCCCAGCGCGCCCCAGCCGCCAATGAATTGATGATCTACCCGCGCAGCGTGCTGGTGGCTGTGAGCGGCGACATAACGCCGGTGCCGAGTGCCATTCGCGCGGCGCTGCGCCAGGCGAACATCGCCGTGCAATCGTTGGCGTGCCTGCTGGCCAGCGAGCAGCAGATGGCCAACCCGGCGTTGCGTGAGGCGGCACTTGAGTTGGGCGTGCCGCTGCGTTTTGCCTCGGTGGGCGGCGACGCCAGCGAACTGGCCGGCCATGCGCTGCCGGACGCCGCTATCGTTTCGCAGGGCAACGGCCTGGCGGTTGCGCTGGCCAGTCAGCCGCTGGACCTGGCGCAGATCGGTCGTGCTCGCGGGCGTCTCGCGGTGATCGGCCTGGGGCCAGGGGCCGCCGAGCTGATGGTGCCGGCGGTCAAGGCAGAGCTGGCGCGCGCCAACGATGTGCTCGGTTACGAAACCTACGTGCGCATGGCCGGTCCGTTTCGTGATGATCAGGTGCTGCATTGCACCGACAATCGCGAGGAGATGCAGCGCGCTCGCCATGCTTTCGAACTGGCCGCGCAAGGGCGCTCGGTGGTGGTCGTATCGTCGGGTGATCCCGGCGTGTTTGCGATGGCCGCCGCCGTGCTTGAAGCGTTGCACGAATCGAGTGAGCCGAGCTGGCATAGCGTTGATCTGGAAATCCTTCCGGGCGTCTCTGCGTCGCTGGCGACGGCGGCCCAGGCCGGAGCGCCGTTGGGGCATGACTTCTGCGTCATGTCGCTGTCGGACAACCTCAAGCCATGGGCGATCATCGAAAAACGCCTGGACCTGGCATCTCAGGCCGATCTGGCGCTGGCGTTCTATAACCCGATATCCCGTTCCCGCCCATGGCAACTGGGCCGTGCGCTGGAGATTGTCGCGCAGCACCGTACCGCTGAAACGCCGGTGGTATTGGGTCGGGACATCGGCCGTCCGGGGCAGACCCTGCGTGTTATCACGTTGGGGCAGTTGACCCCGGATCAGGTGGACATGCGCACCATGGTGCTGATCGGTTCTTCCACAACCTGCACCTTCCCTCGTGCCGAGGGCGGTCAGTGGGTGTATACGCCACGCTGGTACGGCGACAAGCCAGCCGGTTAAGCCATCGCGGCCAGCCCGGCTGGCCGCAGCTCCCTTCTTTCAGTGCGTAGGATTTTTCACCGCGCCTCCCTGGAAACTCGCTCGCAAACCCGTCGTACATCGCCATAACGCGCCTTGGAAAATGCCCTCGTCCATCCAGGACTCTTCGTCACTTTGGACGTCATGTTGTGAAACAACCGACACAGCCCATGTTGTTTGCGGTCGTGCGCCTATCGTTAATAAACATGTCAGGCAAAGATCAAAAGTTACACTTATATATTGGGATAAGTGTAATTGATTAATGGGTTTTTTAGTTGGTTGAAGTTGTTGTGGTCGTCGTTTAGTGTTTTTAGAAGTAGGCGGTGTTTGCGCGGCTGTGCAAGTTGCGGTGGTAAGTGCGGTTTCGGGCTTACTCGATTAATCATCGTTTATTCAGCTCTTTTTCTAATTTTTCCAATCATTAACGATGGGTCGCGCTCCGATTACATATCGAGGCATTGCGCTGCGCCGCCCACTGTTTCTTATCCAGCGTTCTCAACGATGACAGGATGTGATGCGTTATGAATATCGATAACCGGGTGGCGGACGGGGTCAAGGCGTTTGCCGCTTTGTTTCAACGCGCTGAACTTGAAACGGCACTCAAAGACTTCAAGGGAACGCCCGAATACGAGGCGATCGTGCGGTATTACCTTGCGTGTACCCGCGTCTTGGCCCCCGAGCGACAGCGTGAGCCGGTCGCGTTGCTCAAGGAAGCCCTGGCGTCCTTGCAGACACCGCAAGGTCGCCGTCGGCGCGCCTCTGAGCTGGAGCAGCCGCCGCAGCCGAAAGGCACACATGCGCTGGACCTGATGGAGATCCACGACAGGGTCGAAGCCTTTCAGGAGCGCTTGAACAGTCATGTCATGCTCCTTCAATCGATACCCGTCGACGTTCCGAAGATCCTGCATTTTGTCTGGCTGGGGGGCGGTCTGGGGGCTATTCAACGCGACTACATCAATGTCTGGAAGCAGGTGCTGGCGCATCGGGGTTATACCTTGAAACTCTGGTATGACAGTGACGCGATGCTCGCTCACGAAACCAACCGGATCATTATCCAGTCCGCGAAGGCGCACGCCATGAGCCAAGGCGGGGAGACACTCGACAACCCCGAAGAGCTGGGTCGACGCTACGAAGAGCGGGCGATCGTACTCAAGACGCAGATGTTTGCGCATATCAACGAGGTGGTAAAAAAAGGCGGAAGCGCCGATGAGGCGAGGATTGATTTTCTTGTGCGCGCTTACGCTCAGGATGAAGTTGCGCTAAAGGCGTTGCGCGATAAAAACCTGCACAGCATCACTGTCGATGGTTTACAACGACGGGATGTAAAAACAGAACAGTCTTCGTTTCAATTGACCGATATCTATCAGCGTGAAATCGGACTGCGGGGAAACCTGGCAGCCGCCTCTGATGTGCTGCGGGTCGAAGTGTTGTATGCCGAAGGCGGTATTTATTCCGATGTCGATAACCTGCCGCCACTGGCCGACTCCGTTGGCGCGGTGGATATCAGTCACTTCGATCCCAATGCGCGGTTGGGCGTGTTGCAGTTGCTGCTCAATAACAATCCGCAGTGGATGCCGGGCCGTCAGGCAAATAAGTACGCGAGTTTTCTGGAGAGTATTCCTCTGCAACATCGCGAAACCCTGGAGCGCTTTGCCAGGAACACACCTGCGTTGACCGATGTTTTTCTACTGCCACAAGACCAACGTGTACGACTCGATGGTCTGCGCGCTGTCATCGACTCCAACAGCCTCAGCAATGCATGGTTGATGGCGCACGCGAAGTCGCAAATGCTGGGTGTCGTGCTCGAGCGCTTCAGGATCAACTATGACTTCCTCGATGCAGTGACGCAGCGTGCAGTCCAGGACGGGGTTCCTTTGTCCAATGATCAGGCGCTGAGCAAGATAGCGAAGGACGTTGCGCTGCAAACCTTCGGCCCGTTGGACAGGTTGCCCGAGCTTGAAGAAGTGGCTGTCGAATTCTTGATAAAGGGCGTCGTCGGCTATTTTGGTGATGGCCTGCTGCCGGACGGTGACAGCACCATCTATCTCACTGGACCCGCAGCGGTACGCCACGCCATGGCGGATGCCTTGCAGATGCCTTACACCGTCGGACTGGTTGAACAATGGAACGCAGAGGCGGTACTCGCCGATAGCGTCAACCGCTTTACCGAAGAGGAACAGGACCACTCCTGGAAAGAGGCCGAGGGCAACGCTCACCATTGGCTCGCCGAGGAAAAAAAGCGCTGGAAGGCGGGGACGTTCAAGGCGCGCTACGCCGGTGATCTGACGCAGCTGCTTGACTATCAACGCATTGATTTCGAGGAAGGCTGGCCGGTTATCGAAGGTCGCCACGTGCTGATCACCAATGTGTTGCAACGCTTGGCTGATCATCTCGGCAAGCCGTTCCTTCAAGCCATGCGTGAACGCCATACCGGCAGCGTGACGTTTGATCAGTGGGTGTCCCTGAACTTCGATGACCGGCAACTGATCATCGCGCAGCCGGCCAGTGTGCGGCCGCCGGCTTCGCTTCCCGACCCTGGCACGCAAGACCTGGCGGTGGGTGAATTGCTCAACCGGATCGCGAGGGAATCGCTGCCCATCGGTCAGGTGAATCCGCTGCAACGCCTGATGCTGGGGGCACTGTCGGGTGCCAGGATGCTGGATAACCGAAGCTTCGATGTCGTCAGCCCGAAGCTGGAAAACCTCGCCAATACGGTGGCAGAACTGGGGCCGTCCCTCGCTTACTCGGCGATAGAACATGCATTGTTCAACGTCCACAGCCCCGCTTTCGAGGCCGGGTTGAGCAGTGGTTCCGAACATTCGCCAAGCTTCGTTGAAACAGCTGCGCAGCTCCGGCAGCAAGCGCTTGCGCAGGACCTGACGCTGTATCAATGGGGCCAGTCTGTCGCCCGAATTCAGCAAGTGGCGAAGCTTGAATACCGGACCCGGATTGTCGAACGCGCTGAGGAAGTGCTGGGCAGTTTTGACGAGGGCTATTTCAAACTGGTGCCGCAGGACTTGTTGCTCGAAGGTACCGGCGACCGCGTGGCCGGACGTTGCCTGCCCCTGGCCTTGAGCATGGCCGGTGCAATCACCAAGGGCGGTCAGGCGGGCAACACCTTGCGCGAGCGGTTTTATCTGGGCGTCATCGCCGCCAGGGACAGTGATTCCAAATTCTTCTTGAGCATGCTCGAGGAGCTTCGCGGCATTCAGCTCAGCGAGATCGGCATGGCATTGCCTCGCGCCGATCTGGCGGCTGTCGTGGCACGACTGGAGGCTCAACCCTCGACCTGCACCTTGCTGCTCAACACTGACAGCCATGCCATGTTGGTCGCCAAAACAGTCAATGGCGGGCAGAGCACCTGGCATTTTTTCGATCCGAATTTTGGCGTCTTCGAATTCGATCGAGCGGAATCGTTCAGCAAGGCGCTGACCGCGTTTTTCATCCAGCACGAAATGGCCAGGAACTACGCAGCGTCCTTCGTCGGGGGCCATCCGCAGTTTGACCTGATCGCACTCGACGGCCACGCACTGAACCGGCAGCTGTTCCACTCCGGCCTCCCGCTTTCCAGTCTGTTTGAACCCGGGCCGCTGCCGGAGCAGATGGCGCCCCCGCTGCGGCAACGGTTGGCCAGCGGTCGTGGCCAATCCCTGGTGAACAACGCCGCGCTGGGGCGTTCGTTGCTGGAGCTTGATGCGCAGGGGTGGGGAGAGCAGATTGCGCAGGCGACCCGCCAGTTACAGGCGCAGCATCAACTGTCAGCGGATACCGTGCCGTTGTTTGAAACGCTGCACGTCACGCCGGCCGGCGAGTACACGTTGAGTCTGGTCAATCCCAAAGCCGAACAAGCCATTACGGTTGTCAGCACCGGCGATCATCGATTCATCGGGATCAAGCAATACCTGTCCCGGGTGTTCGAAACCCTGGGCGGCCGCCAGCCCGTCAACGAGGTTGATCCCACGGAGGCCGGCAGCGTCCACACCCTCAACGCCGGTTTTTCCGTTCAAGCCTTGATGAACGCGTTGCGTCATCACGAAGGGGTCGCCAGTGAAGAGAACAATGCCCTGACCACGGCCATTCGCCTGCATGCCTATGTGAACCATGCCCAGTTGCTCCATGGCAATGTGGTGGATGTGCTGGGCGTTATCCAACTGGTCCGGCAGGCGCTGAACGACGAGAAGATTATTGCTCGAACCAGTGCTCCGTTAGTGCGTGGGGCGCTGGGGCATATCGGTAATGAAGGGGTGGGAACCGTGCTTGGGCTGGTGAATGTCGGGTTCGATATCTATCAGTTGAACCACGCGGCCAATGACATCCAAAAGGCGCAGTTTGGCACTCAGTTGGCCTTCGATTCCGCCAGCGCGGCACTGGCTGCCGCGGGCATTGGCGCCGGTCTGATCGGGGCCGGTACGGCTGCGGCGGTGTTGGGCGGCGTGAGTGTCATTCTGGGCGGTCTGGCCGTGGGCGTTGCCGCGCTGGCCGAAGGGTTCGCAGCTATCGCAGAAGAAGCCAAGCAGGTCGGGCTATTCTTTGACCGCCTCGAAAAAGCTTACCGACAGGGCGGCTATCACTTGGACGAGGCCTCCAATACCTGGATCGCTCATCCACTGCCGGGATTCGCCGAACTGGACCTGCGCGCATCGACCGTGCGCTTCGACAGCCCGAGATTATTCCCGTTACATGACCACCTTGGTGTCCCGGATTTCGATGTCGATTATGAGCGCGCCATCGATATCCGTCAGGGGCTTGGACTGCCTGCCACGGCTGCGTTCAAGCCACTGGCCGGCCAGGCGATCGTGCTGCCCTGCACGCCAAAAACCTGGTACGGCTACGATTACACGTTGTTGCCTTTTGTCACGACCCGTCATGACGCCGGGTTCGATACGGCGCGTCGCCTGGAGCAGAAAGACAGCGATGGTCGATTGCAGTTTCTGTTCTCGTTTTATTCGTTTCCCGGCGAATACGTGATCAGTCGTCTGAACCCTGTCTACAAACCCACCGTGTTCAACGTCCGCCTCGACCGCCTCGAGCGCTCGTTGGTGGTACCCGTGCTGCCCAAGCAGTGGCACGGCCTGATTACCTACCGTATCGAAGGTGCCGGCGCCCAGTGCTCTGTGCTGCTCAATCCCGGTGTCAGCCTGGAGCTCGATGCGCCGGGTAATGGCGTCATGAGCTGGGTGATTGAAGCCCGCTGGCTGGACGAAGAGGCTCTCCAGATAACACGTGCCGACCAATTCTCGGTCGACATGGTCGAGGTCAAACTGACAGGGACCGCCCGGCGCGAGGTGCTGTTTAACCTGGCGGGCAACAAAGTCATGCGACTGGACCAGAACACCCTGCAATTGGTGTTGATCGAGGAAGAAGCCGACGTCACGCTTGATGAGCAGGCATTGCTCGATCACTTCAAGACCCTGGCTCAAGAGCACAGGCTGGCGATGCCTTACACCCCGGTCCATGGGTTTGTCGTTCCCTTCGAAAAGCCGGACGAGCCCAGGACCGTCGTGGCCTTTTACGACGTGGCTCAGGATCGTTTTCTGTACATCCGTAACCACGACGTGTTGCTGGCCGACGAGGTAATGCTGGGAGCCGTCGTGCAGGGCTGCGCCTACTTTTATCATCCCCAGGGGTATGAAATCTGGCAGGTCGACGCGACCACCGGAACGCTCATCCAGCGCTATCGCCTGTGGGTGACCCATGCCGCCACGCAGATCACCGGCGTTACTCTCCTGGCCAGCGGTGCCATTCAGATTGTCCAGAAGGTGTCGCGCCTGGACGGCGCTCATGATGAGCTCGTCTTCCTGGTTCACGAGCAGAGGGCGTTGCTGTGCTCCATCACCCGCAACCTCGACCCTGCGTTAGCGACATTATTTGGGGGAGACACGCTGGCAGACTGGACGCCGATCCTGGGCAACTTTGTGCCGCCCCAGGCCAGCCAGACAGTTGATTGGCAGTTTGCGGCTTTGATCTCTGTCTGCTGGCTGATCGAGGCTGATGTGCGGGATCTGGTGTGGGTTCGCGACAGGGATCGCAGGATCATTCGCGCACCTGCCCGTGGGCATCGCGCACGAGGGTGGCCGGATTCGATCAAGACGCTGGACGACCTGGTGCTGATTACCCCTGCCGGGGCCGATGCCGACGTGATGGTCATCTTCGATAAGACCCACCGCACCCTGGTGCGCCAGCAATGGTCGGTGGCGGGCGATCGCGGGCAATGGGTCAACATGCACATCGCGCCGACAGGGTTGAAGGAGGTGATTGCCCTTGATTCGGGTTATGTCGCCCTCACCGATACCGGGCTGTTTTTCAATCTGAACGAACAGGGTCATCTGCAGTTCGGCGGGCTGGCCGACGCTTGGTTCCGGGATCGGCCACAGTGGTGGTCGGCGCTGCCCGGCATTGCGACGCAGTACCCGGTCTCAAGCTTTGCTTTACTGGGTTTAACCAGCACCCCAGGCGATACGAAGCTGTGCGCCTGGTACGCGGACGATCGGCTCCTGCTCTCGAGCATTGGCCATGGAAAATCGGTGCGTTTGCTCAATGTCACCCCGGATGGGCAGGCCGTCTGGTTGTTTGATCTTTCAACGGGCGGCGTGTATCGGCAGGACTTCATCGACGTCGCGGTTCTGGATATGGCGTTCGTCGAGGGTTCGCAACAGGTGTCCGCGACGGCAGTGCCGGCACCGCAGCTGGAGTGGGATTCGTGGCGCTTTGTCGAGGTCACGGTCGACGGTGCAGGCCTGCGGGCAACAACGCCTGAGGGCATCCAGGTGACATTGGATTATCAGGAGCCGGCGTTGATTATCGGCGTCGACGGTCATTGGGTTGCCAGCCATGACGGTGACTTGATAGAGGCCTTGCTGTCGCTGGCGAACGAGCATCGATGCGCCTCTTTTCTAACCGTCGCAGCGGCCGGCAGCCACCAATGGTTCGTGGTTAAAACCGGGCGATTGATCCGCGTCCCGAATGCCGACATAAGGTTTGCCTACGAGCTGGTCGGCACACAGAAGCAAACCAGCGTGCTGCTGCATGAACGGCCAGAAGGGCGCCTAAGCACCTATCCGCAAAACGGCCACGCAGGGCCGCTCGACTATGTCCGGCGAACGGGCGAAGTGCAGGTGATCGACGCTCCGGCGAGGAGTCAGGACCTGCTGCCGTTGCTCGCCGATGATGTCAGCATCCTGGTCCTCAGGATGGGACAAGGCGCCGTCACGAGCCGGCTCACCCAGGCGATCTGGTTGAAGCTTGAATCGGTGATTGTTGATTGTCGCTATGCACTGGGCCAGCCGCCATTGATTCCAGGCAAGTTGATCTGGGATATCAAGGTTGCCGATCAGTTATGGGCGAGCCTGGTGGATGAGCACTTGGTTATTGTCGATGCGGACAGCGGGCACAGTTTGATATTCCGGGGCGTGCATGGCAGCGACGTGAGCGGGCGTGGCGATGTGTTTCTTTCGATGGAAGGATATGTGTCGTGCGCTGTTTCGACCTTGGTCGCTGCGTTGGTGGCGCAAAAGGCTCACTCGCAAAGTATCGGTCTTAGACAGCTCTTGTCGTTGAGCCATGCGCCGTCGATGCCGGAGCTTTCAGCGCTGGCTTGACGGTACGAAGGTAGGACCCTTTCCGCCAAGATGCGAAAACGCCCCTTTCGGGGCGTTTTTTGATGGAGAACAGCGGCGCGTTCCGGCCGTTTATGGCTGTCTCCTCCTCAAAGCAAATCGTTTCATGATCTGGTCGCGAAGTTTGGTCGCCATGAGCGTCCTTTTTGTGTCGAGCACATTTCTATTCAATTTAAGAAACGCACTCTGCTGCACGAGCTTTGCTGATTGATTGTCCCAGGGCCAAAACAAAAAGCGGCTTTGTGCGGTATTGGCAATCAGCTCAAGATTAAAAATGGCCATGTGAAGATTCCCGCTCGAGTCGTAGCGAGATGGCGCCACCTGGAAACGCCGCCCTTTAAGACTTTCCTCGTCCAGTGACAGGACGGCGGGCTGATCGGAGACCAGCGCATCCAGGGTGTCGATCATGGCATTACCCTGCCTGGGGTTCATGGTTTGCGCGCGCTGCACCAGAAAATCGGCAATGCTCCCGGACACAGCAACGCGGGTGCGTGTCGTGATGGCTCCTTCATGGAGCGACCAGCCCAAAAACATCAGTGTGCGCACATATTCATCCAGCCAGTTTTGTGAGTTGGCAAAGCGATTGTGAGCGAGGTCGGCCGAACTTGTTGAAAGACGTGTGCAGTCCGTTAAATCATCAAAGTCTTGCAAGGACAGTTCGTCGATACAGGAAATAAGATTGTGATGTGTCACCACGCCAGAAAGTGTTTCGTTACGCATAGTTTGCTCTTGATTAATAGGGGGTAGTTTGAAGTTGTGCGAGCAGGATGCCGCTAATGCAGATTACAGTTGGCTAAGTAGGCGTGGGCGTGAATGTGTTGTGATTATGTTTCTTGGTTTTAGTGTGTTGTTGATGTGGTGGGGCTGCGGTAGTTGTTATACATATACGGAATTCAAATTCGGTTTGTTGATGGGTGTGCGGTGCGTTAGATTTCAGAAGTGCCCCGAGGGCCTACATAAATCTACGGAAGGAATAATGAATATGGACGTTATGGACAGTACTGTTAGTGTCGAAGAAAGCGTTGCCTTGGTAAAAGCGCGCATTAATAAGCGCCAGTTATCGCAGCCAGCGGTTGGTCGGGTAAAACGGCAGGCGGTAACCGCCGTCATGAATAACCCCACCAAAGAACTGGATGCGGTGGTATTGGCCGATACCCTGGTGGGTTATGGGGCAAACATCTCCCTTGAGAACATGGCGATTATTGAAAACCTGATTAAGTTTGCGAAGCTGGAGGCGAGCTTCGAAGTTCCAAGTGGTCACCCCAAAGACTGGTATCTTGCTTTCCTGCAATGCATGGATGAAGCAGGTTGTTTAGTCGCCGATTCTGGTTACACCTCCTATCAGAAGAGCGCACATCAGTTAACGATGGATAACATCGTTACCGATATCGTCAAAGCGGGTATTGATGCGGCGAAAGCGGCGCTTCCCGGTGCTGCAGTACTTGGTGCGATTGCCGATAGCGCATTAGGTGCTCTTAAGAAAGAGCCTGAAGCCATTAAGTTGTTCAACAGTGAAGTGATCAAGAAGAAGGGGGTCCGGCTCGCAGTCATGCCCTGTGATCAACTGGCGAACGGTATCATTCTCACTTCGCTGACTTCGATTGATTGCATCGATGACAGCAACAAAAAAGAACCTCTCTTTTTTGACTGGAAAGCGTCGAATGTGGATATTTTTCGTGGCAACGCTTATATGACCTTTAACCCACTTCGTTACGCGGCACTAAAGGATGATCTGGAAGAATACCTTGGGCAGTATTACAAGGCCGCACTGAGCAAGCGCTTTCAGCGACGCAAGAACGCAGTCAGCTAAACAAACACGGCCAATGGTGGCATGCCATTGGCCGTTTTTTTAGCACGCGCAGAAGTCAGGGAACCAGATAGCCCTTGACCCCGGTAAAGATGATCTGAGCTGCAAGCGCACAGACAAACAAACCCATCAGCCGGCTGACGATCTGCAAGCCCTGGTCACCGAGAATCCGCTCGATCCGGTTCGACAGGTAAAGCACCACGCCAACCGTAAAACTGGCCAAGGCAATACTGAGAATCGCCGTGAGCTTGTCGTCCCAATGCGGCTGACTGATGCCCATCACCAGCAAGGCGCCGATGGTCCCGGGGCCGACCGTCAGGGGAATGGTCAGCGGGACGATCGTCACATCCTGCTGCACATTGTCGGTCTGTACCGCTGACTTGCCTTGGGCCATGCCCAAGGCGGAGATGAACAACACGCTGCCGGCACCGATGCGGAACGCGTCGACGGTGATGCCGAAGACGCTGAAAATCACGCGCCCGAACAGGTACAGCAAGATGCTCGACACCAGAGTGGCAATGGCCACTTTCCAGGCCAGACGCCGTTGTTCCTTGCGCGAATAGCCGCGGGTCAGACTGATGAAGCAGGACAACACGAAGAACGGGCTATAGAGCACCAGCATCTTCAGGTAAACGCTGAATAACACATGGAGCATGGTGCAGGCTCACAGTCTGGGAAAGTCGAGGGGGAGTCTATCAGGCGTTACGAGGTCTGTCGGCTCAGGAGGTTTGAGCCGTCGCCCGGTTTTGCTGATCCCGTTCCGCTACCCAGTGCTCAATCAAGTCGCGCAGCTGCGACAGCTCGACCGGTTTTGCCATGTGCCCGTCCATGCCAGCCTGGCGCGCGCGCTCTTTGTGCTCGGCGAGAATGTGCGCGGTCAATGCCACCACCGGGGTGCGAACTCGCTGGTTGCCGACCTCCCAGGCACGTAACTGCTGAGTCGCCGAGAACCCGTCGAGGATCGGCATTTCACAGTCCATCAACACCAGGTCATAGCGCTGGGCTTTCATCGCCTGCAAGGCTTCTTCACCATTGCTGGCGGTGTCCGGTTGCAGATTGAGCTTGCCGAGCATGCCGCGAATCACTTTGGTCGAGATGCTGTTGTCTTCCGCCACCAGGATGCGGAAATCGCTTGGGACCTTGACCGGAAGCATAGGTCCCGTTGGCAAGTGCTGTGACATGGCCTGGCCTTTGTTGCGCTGGTTCAGCTCGTCGGCCAAGGTGGTCTTGAGGGTGTAGCCGGCCACCGGTTTGGCCAGGATGCGTTTGATCCCGGAGTTGCGCGCGATGATCTTGCTCGGTGCGTTGCTGATGCCGGTGAGCATGATCAGCAGAATATCGTGGTTCAGGCTCGGGTCTTCCTTGATCTTGGCCGCCAGTTGCATGCCGGTCATGCCGGGCATGTTCTGGTCGAGCAGAACCACATCGAAGTAGTCGCGCAAGTGCGCTTTGGTGCGCAGTAATGCCAACGCCTCTTTACCCGACGGAACGGCACTGACGTTCAGGCCCCAGGCGCTGCACTGCTGTACCAGCACCTTGCGGCAGGTGTCGTTGTCGTCGACCACCAGCACGCGTGCACCTTGCAGCGGACCATCGAGGTCCGATGTCGGATGCTCGAGTCGATCAGGGTCCAGTGGCAGGGTCAGCCACAAGGTGCTGCCCTGGTTGGCGCCGCTCTTGATGCCGAATTCACCCTGCATCAGGCGTATCAACTGGCGGGCAATCACCAGCCCCAGATTACCGCCCAGGCTGGTCGCCGAGAGGAAGTGCTTGCTGTGCAGCTCGGCGTGCATCAGGGCATCACGCTCTTCGGGTTCCATCGGCACGCCGCTGTCCTGCACGGCGATACGCAAGCGCGGTTTGGCGCTGCGGTCATCGAGGGCGACGACGATAAGAATCTCGCCTTCGTCGGTTTTCTTGAGGGCGTTTTCCAGCAGGCTCAGCAAGGTCTGGCGCAGTCGCGTCGGGTCACCGCTGATGACGCGTGGCACTTGCGGCTGGATGAAGCTGATCAGCTCGACGTTCTGCTGTTCGGCCTTGGCGCGGAAGATGCTGAGGCAGTCTTCGATCAGGGCATTGAGGTCGAACTGCACATCGTCCAGTTCGATCTGCCCGGACTCGAGCTTGGAGATGTCGAGAATCTCGTTGATCAGTGTCAGCAGTTCGTTGCCGGCACTGTGGATGGTTTGCACATAGTCACGCTGTTTGACCGACAAGGGCGTACCCAGCAGCAACTCGGTCATGCCCAGCACGCCATTCATCGGGGTGCGGATCTCATGGCTGATCTTGGCGAGGAATTCGGCCTTGGCGTTGATCTCGGCATTGCTGGCCGCCAGGTCTCGACTGACGCTGAAGCGATCCTCAGTGATGCTGCGCTGGCGTTCACTCAGGGCAATGCTCATCAGCAGGCCACTGAGGCAGATGAACGCAAGCAGGGTGATGATCAGGCCTTGGGGGGCAACTTGGGTCAGCCCCAGCAGGGCCGGCAATATGATCAGCGTACCGATGTTGAATACCACCATTGCCGCAACGAACAGGCGAGCCGGGCGATAGCCTTTTTGCCAGTGATGGGCGCCGACGAACAACATGCTCAGGCCGGCCAGCGCCACCAGGGCATAGGTCATGATATTGAGCGGCAGAGTGTTGACGAACAACAGCAACAAGCCGCAGACCACGATGAACAGGATGTCTCCCAGTAACAGCTTGTTCAGCGGGTGCGGGCCGAGTGGGGCGAAGAAACGATAGGCGAACATCAGGCCGCAGGGCGCCGTCAGCAGCAAGGCAAGATAAGCGCCCGGCGTCTGCACGGCATGCCAGTCTGGTAGCCAGGGTCCGGCCAGGTTCAGCAGCAACAGCAGGCTGAGCATCAACAGCGCTTCGCATCCGGCGAGCCACACACTGCTGCGCGATCGCGTATACGCATAGCGCACGAGGTTGTGCAGGATCAGCATCCCGATGCAACCGAACAGCAGGCCGTAAATCAGAGTCTGTTTCTGGTTGGCGGCGGTCATGATCGCCGATTGCAGGGTGATGAAGGGCCGCAACTGGTGTTCGGACACGAGTCGCAGGTAGACATCGAGGGGCTTGTCGCTTTGTGGCAGCGGCAACATGAAGTCGCTGCTGGGCAGGGGACGGTCAGTCTGGGGCTGCGAGGTGCCGGTGTTCAATTGATCGATCAGCGTGTCGCCGTCGAGCACATACAGGTTGAGGTGCGACAGGTCGGGCGCAAACACTCGCAGCAATTGCTCGTGTTTGCCGGGCGTCAGCCTGAAGCGCAGCCACAACGCCCCTCCGGGCTCGGCCGCGGTCAGGCGGTCCAGTTCGGTAGGGCTGAATTGATTGGTGTAGCGAGCGGAACGGATGTCGTTCAGCTGCAGGTCGCCCTGTTCATCAAGCAATACTGCCCAGCCACTGCCTTGCGCGGCCGACGCCGGGAGCATGCAGAGCAAGGTCAGCAATGTGACAGTGAAACCTATGGCAATCCTGAGCCAGCGCACGGCGAAATCCCTTCGTAGGTTGATGCCAGATTAGTACTATGCGCGGCGCCGGAATAGTCCGGCAAGGGCCTGAGGCCCTTGCCCGGCTGAATGGATCGCTTATTCCTGATTTTCGCCACGCTCGCGGGCAATGGCACGGTAGCCAATGTCTTTGCGATAGAAACAGCCTTCCCAATCAATCCTGGCCGCCAGCTTGTAAGCCTGCTGCTGGGCAGCATCGACGCTGGCGCCCATGGCGGTAGCGCAGAGCACCCGACCACCGGCCGTCACCACTTGACCGTCCTTGAGCGCAGTGCCGGCGTGGAAGACTTTGCCTTCCAGAGCGGCGGCGGCTTCCAGACCGTTGATGGCGACGCCTTTAGCGTAGTCGCCCGGGTAACCGCCAGCAGCCAGCACTATCCCGACGCTCGGACGTGGATCCCATTGCGCTTCGACCTTGTCCAGGGCTTGCGCCAGGGCGGCTTCGACCAACAACACCAGGCTCGACTGCAAGCGCAGCATCACCGGTTGGGTCTCAGGATCACCGAAACGGCAGTTGAACTCGATAACTTTTGGGTTACCAGCCTTGTCGATCATCAAGCCCGCGTACAGGAAGCCAGTGTAGACGTTGCCTTCCTCGGCCATGCCGCGCACTGTCGGCCAGATCACCAGGTCCATGACCCGCTGATGAACTTCGGCAGTAACCACCGGAGCAGGGGAGTAAGCACCCATGCCGCCAGTGTTCGGGCCGGTGTCGCCGTCGCCGACACGCTTGTGGTCCTGGCTGGTGGCCATCGGCAGCACATTCTTGCCGTCGACCATGACGATGAAGCTGGCTTCTTCGCCATCCAGAAATTCTTCGATCACAACACGCGAACCGGCTTCGCCAAAGGCGTTGCCCGCGAGCATGTCGCGTACGGCGTCTTCGGCTTCGGCCAGGGTCATGGCAACGATGACGCCTTTACCGGCAGCCAGGCCGTCGGCCTTGATCACGATCGGCGCGCCCT
>Ga0157371_10000629_pt1 | contig 41913 bp, 38 predicted proteins | sample C45metaG_FD_113462 | JGI IMG/M metagenome (GOLD analysis project Ga0157371, IMG submission 113462) | Corn rhizosphere microbial communities from Kellogg Biological Station, Michigan, USA - C4-5 metaG | ecosystem: Host-associated > Plants > Roots > Rhizosphere > Soil | place: USA: Michigan... | reverse complement strand
TGTTATCCAAAACTATTTTTATTATTTTGTCAAAGATAAGTGTTTTACTAATGATTAAACAGCCAGCATATTTAAAAAAAGGCGACAAAATTGCAATAGTTTGTCCAGCGAAGAAATTAACCCGCAGCATTGCCTACGCAATTACTGTTTTGGAGGGCTGGGGGCTGCAAGTTGTGATCGGCAAAACGGCACACGCAGCTCATCACCAATTTGCCGGTGACGATAGTTTAAGGGCTCAGGATCTTCAGGTCGTTTTAGATGATCCGGAGATTAAAGTTATTATAGCAGGTCGAGGGGGTTATGGAACGATCAGGATTATTGATGATCTTGATTTTACCGCGTTTAACGCACAGCCTAAGTGGGTTGTTGGCTTTAGCGACATCACAGTTTTGCTATCTCATCTGCTTGCAAAGCTAAATACACAAAGCATCCATGCTCAAATGCCTTATACTTTTGACAGTGCAACGCCAGAATCACTGGAATCGTTGCGGAGGGCTTTGTTTGGTGAAGTAATTAGTTATGAATGCCCGGCAGGCAATATCCCAAATAGAAAGGGAGAAGCCGAAGGCGTATTGATTGGCGGTAACTTAACGCTTCTAGTAATGGTTGAGGGCTCGGCATCAGAAATGGATTATACCGACAAGATTTTATTTATAGAAGATGTTGGGGAGCATGAGTATTCTATTGACAGAATGATGCGCATGCTTAAGCGCAGTGGCAAACTGGCAAAGTTAAAGGGGCTAATTGTAGGTGCTTTTAATGAAGTAGAAGTAGAAGATATTCCTTTTGGATCTAGCCCGGAAGAGGTGATATGGGAAATTGTAAAAGAGTATGGTTATCCGGTTTGTTTTAATTTCCCTACGGGTCATATCGATGATAATATGGCAATGGTTTTGGGGAAAACCTTTAAACTAATCGTAGGCTCAGAAGGGACCAAAATGATATAAAAGAAAAGGATTGAACCAATGATTCAATCCTTTTCTTTTATAAATGACTAGTCCTGAAATAGCGATACACAAAAAAGTATCATTATGGAAGAACACCCAAATTATGTTAAGCGTAGCCAAAAGGATTATACGCTAAGCTTTAAGCTACAGCTTGTAAGAGAAGTAGAAAACGGCGAATTGAGCCTAACACAGGCTAAGATGAAATATGGCATACAGGGTGAGAGCACTGTTCGTAAATGGTTACAAAAATATGGTACCTTTGATTGGGAGCACCAACCCCCATCGCTTATGCCAAAGACACCCGAACAGAAAATCCTGGAGTTGGAAGCCAAAGTTAAACTGCTGGAAAAACAAAATGCTTTTCTGACCTCTCAGAATACAAGGGCGGATAAAAAGCAATCATCTTCGATATGATGATCGATATTGCTGAAAAGGAATATAATATCGAGATACTAAAAAACTCCTCACCCGAACAGTTGAGCGATACCAAGCAACCTACAAAGAAAGCCTAATTTCTACCTGTGGATTGTTCGGGGTTAGTAGACAGGTCTATTACCGGAATAAGCAAAGAAGAGTTAAAAACCAGGGTGTTTCGGCAAGGTTATTGAGCTCGTAGCTGGTATACGCATGAAAATGCCACGTATTGGGACCAGAAAACTTTACCATATGTTAAAGGAATCTCTTCAGCCCCTATCAATAGGAAGAGATAAACTCTTTCGCATATTAAAAGCGAACCATCTATTGATTAAACCAGAACGCAGCTATCATATTACAACAAATTCACACCATAGGTTCAGAAAACATAAGGATCTGCCATTAATATGAATGTTGACCGGCCTGAACAGCTTTGGGTTTCTGATATCACTTATCTGGAAAACAGAAAAGAACCCTGTTACCTGGCCTTAGTTACCGATGCATACTCAAAAACGATAGTTGGTTATGATGTTTCAGACAGTTTAGGTATGGATGGTGGCATAAAGGCTCTGAAAATGGCTATTTCTAAAAGAAAATATAAAAAGGAAATACTAATCCACCATTCTGACAGAGGTCTGCAATACTGCTGCGATGAATATCAGCAAACGCTGAATAAAAATAAAATAACATGCAGCATGACTGAAAGCTATGACCCATACAGAAATGCCGTGGCTGAGCGGGTAAATGGAATTTTAAAACAAGAGTTTATCACAGTAAAAGAAAGAGTCAGTATTTCAGGAATGAAAAAAATAGTCTCTGAAAGCGTTAATATTTACAATAATATCAGAACACATTCTTCATGCTTTATGAATACACCAGCACAAATGCATAAGCAGAGAAAAATTAAAATCAGAACCTATAAACGAAAAAATAGCAGCCAGAATGAACTAGCTGCTATTTAAAAATTGTAATTTTATTAATTGCTAATCCTGTATCAATTTTTCAGGACTAGTCATTTCTATAAATCAAACCAGCATTTGTCGTAATAATTTGGTGCAGGTTTTGGAATATTAGGATTTGCGGCAGTTTCATCGCTAGACAAAGTAAAGCGTCTGAATAAAGGGCCTGGAGTAGCTCCTTTAGGTAAAGCCATTGCTGGAACTTCGGCACCTTCTGGCCCTGATCTTCTCCATTGCAAAAACGCTTCCATAGGTCTGTCCATTAAATCTAGCCATTGCTGAACATGAATTTGTTTAACAGGATCTGCTAAAGTTGCGATGTCTACTTCTGCTTTCATGTAGGTCTCAATTGCAGATGGATCTGCTTCATAAAACTTCATTGCCTCTTCAACACCTTTTCTATATAATGCATTTGCCTTAGAAAGATCTTTTGCAACACCCAAGCCCCTCGCATAAACTTCAGCCTCAAGTAAAAGCATCTCTTGATAAGATAAGACTACAGACGGAGCATCTTTTCTATATAGATATGTACTAATTAGTGAGGTTTTAGCATCTGCATCCTCATTTGCTAATACACCAACGTACTCAGTTGATTCAGGTCCAAGATCAAAAAATTTAGCTAATCTTGGATCTTTCTTAGGCACCATTAAATCAGTTACTAACTTATTAGCATAAGTAAATGGATTTTGTCCCAAAAACAATCTGTATTTCGGATTTTCATTGTTAGTAGTAGTAGTGTATTTAGTCTTCCAGGTATCAGCAACGGAAGAAATCATAGCATCCGGTGTTGCTACCAATTGACCTATAGCTGCTGCCTTTGAAGGATCCTTATCCACCATTGTCATTAAGGCCTTAAATTTTATAGAGTTCGCAAGTTTTTTCCATTTAGCCATAACACCAGCATAATAAATATCATAATCGCTAATTTTTAAATCACTGGCTGGATCTATCTGTGCATTAGCTTCATCTAACAATTTAATGATATTTTCAAGGACATCTTTTTGCGCATCATACTTTGGATAAGGAAACGCCTCTGGTTGAAAAGCTTCAGTATATGGAACATCACCATAAGTAGTTGTTGCTTCAAACATCAATTGCGCCATTACAATTTTACATTGAGCCGCGGCATTGTTATTAGCCGGAACTGAAGATTCCGCAATTTTAATTGCCTGCATTAGGTTGTTACCCGCAGTACTATAATAAACTTTCCAGGTGTTCCCAAGTATATTTGTACTTAGATTATACAAATTCGATGATCCCCAATTTTCGGAAAAGTCGCCTCCTGAAGCAAGAGATTGACCAAGAAACCCTAAAGCAATATAAGAGTCACCACTATTCTTACTTACATCCCATGCTGTTACAGCATATCCAAACAGTAATTTAGGTTCTACCTTTGTTGCTGTTAAAGGACTTGTATTTATATCTAGATATTTTTTGCACGACACCCCACCTACTGCTGTAAGCAATAGGAAAGAACCGGCTAAAATTTTATGTTTTATTTTCATAACAATAATATTTTATGTTTTTTACAATGACAACCTTAAGTTCAAACCAAATGATCTTGTCGAAGGAATACTATTAAATTCAACCCCCTCTCCAACACTGCCAGAACCAAAGAAATTAAGCTCCGGATCAACATGAGGAACATGGCTCTTAATTAACCATAAATTTCTACCTTCAACACCAAATTCAACCCCTCTAATAAATGAGGTTTTAAATAATTTAGATGGGAGTGCGTAAGCTAATCTAACCTCTCTTAATTTAACAAATCCTGCATCAAATACGTTTCCTTGAGTATTAGTTGTACTTGCTTCCCATACCCAATAATCCTGAGCATTAACAGCCTTTGTATTCGGCACATATTTTCCTTCAACTAAACTTACACCTGGCGTAATTATAGGTGCAGATCTATCTCCGGTTTCTTTAGCCAAACCACCACCTCGTAAGTTTGCTACGGTACCGGAGTAAAATACACCTCCTTTACGAATATCAATTAATGCACTTAGGGTTACTCCTTTATAATTGAAGCTATTATTAATACCCATTGTCCAGTCAGCATAGATATTACCTAACCGTTTGTTAGGCGTAGCGGTTTTCAATCCATTAACAGGGTTGATAATGTACTGTCCGTCATCTGTTTTATTCCACTCAGATCCGTATAGTCCAAAGCTTTCCCCAACTGCAGCTTTAATTTGTAAACCACTGTAACCACTTGCAAGACTGTAAACATTTAATCCGGGTGCTAGCTCTGTAACTTTTTGATTGTTTTTAGCAAAGTTAACATCGATGTTCCACTCAAAATCTTTGATTCTTACAGGAACTAAGTTTAAGGCAACTTCTATCCCCGTATTTTTAACTGCCCCAACGTTTACATATTTCGAGAAATACCCTGTTGATATTGCGATGTCAATTGGGATAAGCTGGTTACGTGTGACTGTATTGTAATAGGTAAAATCTAGCCCTATGCGATTTTGCAAGAATTTCAATTCAGCGCCAAATTCATATGAATTCTGTTTCTGAGGTTTTAGATCTGCGTTAGGTAGTATTCTCGGGCCTGTGAAAGCGGTTTCAATTGGACCTGCAGGGAATACTGTTGCAGTTGACGACACATATTGTAAAAACACTGTTGATACGGGAGAGTATTGGTAATCTAAGTTGTATGCAGCCAAATCACTACCTACCGATGCCCAACTGGCTCTTAATTTACCGAAGCTCAACCAATCTACATTCTTATCCTTTAACAACTCCGAGAATACAAAAGATGCACTAACTGAAGGGTAAAAATAAGATCTGTTGTTTATAGGTAAAGTAGACGTCCAGTCATTTCTACCTGTTACATCAAGATATAAGTAATCTTTATAGCTCACACTTAAATCACCATACAACCCCAAAAGCCTTCTTTTGCTATATCCCAATGTTGGAGTTTTACTTGAAGCATTAGTATAATTGTAAAGCTGATCGATAGTTAAACCAACAGCCTCAATATTCGTACTTTGAAGTAAACGCTGGTTAATATTTCCACCAACAATCAGTTTGAATTTAAAATCTTTGATTAAATCATTTTGCTCCAAAGTAGCGATTAAGTCATTATTTACTTGTTTATTTAGCAGGTCAAAATTTGTAAATCTACCTGGTAGAAACCCAGCTGTCCCTTTACGCACAAGTGAAGCTCTTTTTTCAGTATAAATATCGGCGCCAAAATTATTGCTGATTGTAACCCATTCAACAGGTTTGTAAGTTAACACATATGTGCCAAGGAATCTATCGACGCTATTACTATTTCTGTTATAGTTCATAACCCAATAAGGGTTATTACCATTCCGATTTGGACTCAAGAAAATCTGGCTACCAGTAACCGGATCTTCAAAATTATTCTTTAACTGATTGATATCCACTGTTCTTGGCAAGCCATAAATAGTTGATACGATAGCATTGGTATTATTAGAGCTTTGTGCTGGTCTACCATCTGATTTAAGGTTCGTGTATGAACCTGTAAATCTTGAAGATAATTTAGCACTGAAATCTCTACCCGCATTTACCGACAATGTATACCTGTCTAATTTAGACTTAGGAATAATTCCTTTTTCATTTGCACTTGAGAAACTCACTCTGTAATCGGAGTTGTCACCACCACCAGAAAATGCAATATTATTTATTGCAGACATGCCTGTTTGAAAATAATCCTTAACATTATCTGGATAGGCTTGCAAAGTAACATCTTGTCCCAAAAAATTAGGGAATTTCTTATCTTGAACATCAGAGATTTTTGGTCCCCATCCATTTGTCGCTGTTAAAGCGTAAACGCCCTGGTTACCCTGAGCAAATTCATTTTGCAATTCAGGCAGTACCAAAGGATTGTCAAAACGAACGGATGAGTTAACACTTATAGCGCTGCTTGCTCCTTTTTTACCTCTTTTAGTAGTAATAATGATCGCTCCATCTTTAGCCCTTGCTCCGTATAATGCTGTTGCAGCTGCTCCTTTTAGGACAGTCATAGATTCGATATCATCGGAGCTCAAGTCTCCCATTCGGTTTCCAAAATCCACATTACTTGCAGTTGTACCACCAGTTGATGTATTTTCAGTTACAGTTAATCCATCAATTACATAAAGAGGAAATCCTCCATCTAACGAGTTAACACCACGAATAACCACCTTTGTGGAACCACCCACTGTTCCAGACTGAGAGTTTACTCTAACACCAGCAGCTTTACCAGCTAAAGAGTTTAAAACATTGGATTCCCTTGCCTTGGTCAGGTCATCTGATTTTAATGTTGTAGAGCTGTATCCCAAAGATTTCGCTTGTCTCGTAATACCCATTGCTGTAACAACAACCTCAGAAAGGCCTTTTGAATCTGCCTCTAAAGAAACATTTAAATTATTTGAGGTTGCAGTTAAAGTTTGAGAAGTATATCCCAAATAAGAGAATACTAATTGTACAGAACCAGAAGCAGCATTTAAAGCATACTTTCCATCTGAATTCGTTTGCGTACCATTTTTGGTACCTTTAACAATGACAGTTACTCCTGGAAGTGGTTTTCCATCTTCTTTATCCGTAACTGTACCAGTAATTGTTCGGTCTTGCGCCATTGCAGTAGTTGCAACAAACAACAATATGAACAAACTTTGTAAAAGTTTTTTCATAAAAAATAAAATTTAGGTTAGTTAATAATCGCCTAATATAGAGTGATTTTAATATGCAGGCATATTTTTATTGTACTCTAAAAAACAAATGACAGCAAAATGACAATAAAAACAAGTATCAAAAACACAAAAAAACCTCAAAAAATAGAACTAAATTTCGAATAATGACTATCATAACCCGTTTCATTTCGAAATTATTAAATAACACACACTATTAGCGAATTTAAATTTGTTGCAAACATTACAAGATTATTAAAGGGAAATTGTCATATGATTTTGGCGCACTTTATGCTAAGGGTAATTTTAGGGAACTAAGTGAGCTCAGTAAATTTTTCACGTTAAGAAATATAGAGCAGTAGGATGAGCCTCAGGATGAATAAGCTATCGCCTTCTCTAAAATAATAAAGCCAGCCCAATTGGGCTGGCTTTATTATTTGTATTGTATGAATTAATGGTCGTCTCCGGGAAATTTGGTCCTGTGATATCCTTTAAAGTGATAAATTAAATGGTCATCATCATCATCATAAGTCACAGTAAAAGAAATGGAGTCTGTAACTGCTTTTGAAACAGGACCAACAGCTGCATCTTTTAGTATTTTCCCATTGGTAACACTAAAATTGCTCTCATAATATTGGTTTGCGACATTATCTCCTGAGAATGTTTTATCTGCCACATTAACATTCACTTTACCCTTAACCTGCCAAAAACTTTCATTATCATCAAACCACATCTGGGTGTTTGAATTATCGGCTGTATTATAAGTAGACAAACTATAGTATGTATCGTCACTATAAGGCTGAAGCACCTCGCCTTCCTGATCAACAACCTCTAGTTGAACCCACCATTCTCCGGACATATCCTGAACGGCAGTACCGCCAATAACCTCATCCTTCTTACATGAAGAAAGAGATATTATAAAAAGCGCGAATATATATATGTATTTTTTCATGTTTTATAATTTTGATTATTGTTTACTAAATGACCTAACCTGAGTTCCATAACCTGCATTTGCCAAAGCCCATGAATAACTCCCTCCATTCATTGTTCCAACCGTGGAACTGAAAGCACCCATAGGCGAGCCTTGCGGTGGAATTTGTATTGTTGACCCAGTTGGATTGATTGCCACAACCTTATCTGTGTTACCTACAGCACCACCCGGATTTGTAATAAAATAAACTCCCGGGGCCACTTTCGCCCAAACTGCAAAAGTAGCAAAACCAGCTCTTTTATAACTACCCGAATAATCATTCCCAGCTGCATCTGCTTTGGTATCATATACCACAACATATCTGGCCTGCGATGCAGAAAAACCATCTGAGTTTGAGGCAGAATACGTAAGTGTATAAACAGCTGCGGCAGCAGTATTAACCTGCCCGTCTGTTTTAACATCAATTTCATTCTCACCAACTTTCGCCACAACCCCCGGTTCAGTATAAGTCCCCCCTTTGGCTACAAACATATATTGATCGCCATTTACTGTTAATATAGGATAAACAGTAACCTTTGAGATTCCAACTGTTCCTTCAGGATAGTTAAAGGAATCATCCTTGCATGACAGAAACGTCATGACCAAAATTCCTATAGCAATTATATTTAAATATCTTTTCATGATTCTATTCTAAATTATTAATCAATATCCTATTTTCCCCACCAAACTTTTGTATAGATTGGAACTTCAGCTGGTGTGTTTTTATTTCTATCTCTCGAAGATGCCGGAAAAACTAGCCTTTTTGGAAACCTACCTCCTGTAACTCCATTCTTAGCATAAACCCACTCTCCTCTATGGTTAGGAGCTGCAGCATCCTCTGGGTCGTAAGACGGGTCAGTTGAGTAAACCGGACTATTTTTTGGATACCCTGTTCTTTGTTGTTCAAAGAACGCTTCAATCGTATGTCCAGAACCTGGCAAAGAAGCCCATTTTTGAACAATAATTTGCTCTAACTTATCTTCAAATGAACCAGCACTTTTATATACATACTTTCCTCCTGGGGCAATAAATGCTGCGCCGTTTTGAGAAGCATCAGCAAACGCTGCAGTTACACCTGCATCATATTTAGCTTTTGCGCCTGAACCTCCAAAATAACGCTCCAAAGCTTCAGCCTGCATAAAATATGATTCTGATGCATTTATAAACCAAACGGGGTCAGTTGCATCTTGAGCTGCAACTGTTGCCGCTGCATATGTTGGCTGCTCTTGAGCGGTTGCAGCAAAATCACCTTGATGCATTGCGGTTGGTGTTGCTGTTCCAAAGTAAGTGACTGCTCTCGGATCTCCATTTTTAACCAGCCATGTAGTCAGTGTTTTACTAGCTCTGATATTTGTAGTTGTATTTAATCTTCTGATATTATACTCATAGAATGGATTACTATTATTAGGTGTTCCTTCAAACTCGGCAATACCGGCATTAACTGTTAAAAAGTTGGCACCATCTGCATAAAGTTTCGCGATTCCGGCCTGCGCTTCAGCTGGCTTTGCATTCACCATTCTTAAATACATTTTTAATTTCAATGTATTCGCAAATTGAACCCAGCTATCCATGTCGCCATTAAATAGAAAATCACCTTTAGCTTGGCTGGTTGTTAGTGGTGCTGAAAAATCTTTAGCCAAGGCTGCATCGATTTCAGCCAATAAAGCAACATAAATACTATAGCCATCATCAAACTTTGGCTGTAGGTTCGCTGCACCTTGGAATGCCTCAGTATAAGGAACCTGGTCGTAAATATCAACCAGTACCTGATAAGTGTAGGCTTTCATAACTGTAGCCATTAAATTGTATCTCCAATCACTTCTCTCCTGTGCCAGCTTTATAGACAAATTGAAATCGGCAAGTGATCCAGACAACAATCTGTCATAAGGACCATTCAGATCGACTCTGGTCAAATTATAAGTATCAATTGTTTTGTATTGATTAGAGGCATTTGATTGAGTCCAATACTGAGACCATATGCCTCCAAGTATTGTCAACTCGCCCCCTACAATCCCGGCTGTCCCCATAATTCCCGACGGAAACAATACCTCTGGAGAGGCTTGCTCTATTGGCGGGTTATTAGGATCAACATTTACATCCAATGTTTTCTTACATCCAAACGTTAAGAAAATCAGTGCTGATAAAATCAGTGGTTTATATTGTATATTAATTTTTTTCATCGTTCAAATATTAAAATGTAACTCTTAAGGATGCTCCGAAGAACCTTACTGGAGGAGCCGTTCTAAATTCACCGAACTCACTGGCCAAATCAACGCCCTGGTTAGAAACCTCAGGGTCAATTGTTCTGTTCGACTCAGGTAACCAGGTAAGTAGGTTTCTTCCAAAAACAGTAAAAATAGCTCTGTTTGCGCCTATTTTGCCCGCAATAGTTTTCGGCAAGGTGTAGCTTAATGAGGCTTCTCTTAATTTCAGGAATGTTTTATCCAGAATACGGTTACTATATACCATTGCTTTATTTGTTGTTGGATAATAGTAATCATCAATCAAACCTTCAGTAATTGGAGTCGTATTTTCCTCATATCTGATCAGGTTTCCATTCGCATCAGTAATCTTCTGTACTGAGTTAGGAACAATGAAAGGGCGACGATCGTTAAATGTTGATTTAACATCAGCACCAACAAAATTTAACAAATCTGCTGTTCCAGAATAAAATACCCCACCTTTTTGATAGTCGAGCGTAAAGCCTAAACTAAAAGATTTATAGGTAAACATATTTGTTAATCCCATAGAGTAATCTCTTTGGATATTGCCATATTCTTTATTTGTAGCTGCAACTACAGGGAATCCGGTTCCATCTACCACAATCTTTCCATCAGGAGAGTATTCTGGGCCGGGAGCTTGAAAAACACCAAGTGGTTTTCCTTTTATTGCCACTAAATCTGCATCATATGCATTATTAATAATAACCTTATCCAAACCTGCCGGTAGCTCCATAACCATATTGCGCTGCCTGCTAAACGTGTAGGTTAGGTCCCAATTAAAATCAGTTGTTTTAACCGGTTTGATATTCAGTGCTGCCTCAATACCTCTCACCCTAACTTTACCAAAGTTCAAGATCTGGAATAAGTAACCACTTCCAGGATCAATTGGAACAGGTAAAATTTGATCAACCCTTAATCTATTAAAGTAGGCAACATCTAAGCCAATTCTATCAGATAAGAACCTGATATCACCACCAAACTCGTACTCTTTTACACGCTCTGGTTTAAGGTTAACATTATTTAATGTATTTGCAATAGAATATCCTGCCACTCCAGCTACCGGAAATCTAATGTTACCAAAACCTAATGTAACGTTGGTTGCATTTAAAACATCAAAAACCCTGTATGGATCAGTATCACTACCTGTTTCTCCATAACTTGCCCTTAGTTTAAGGAAGCTTATTGGAGTGCTTTTCATATCAAATGCTTCAGAAACAACATATGCCAAACTCGCTGCAGGATAAAAATAACTATTGTTTCCTGTTGCCAATGTTGATGACCAGTCGTTCCTTCCGGCTAAAGTTAAGAAAAGGTTGTTTTTATACCCCAAGGTTGCAGAAGCATAAGCACCAAACAAACGTCTGTGTCTTTCGGTTTCTGTACTAGTTGGCTTATTTGCCGAATTACTAAGACTAAAGAATCCCGGGATGGCCAGATCTTCTACAGCTGTAGTAAGAAAACGCGAACCTCTGTCATTATAGTTAACCCCAACTACTCCGTCTATATCGAAATCAGAGAAGGTTTTTTTGAATATCGCATTAAGTTTAGAGTCATATTCAAAAGTTTTAATAGACTCTTCTATCACTCTACCAACATCTGCAGCTCTTTTAGCACCTTCAACGTTTCCACCATCATTGTAACTACCCAAAGTTGGTGCATTTTTGTTGTGCCATTGTCTATCCCCGGCATTATCAACATCAGCTCCTTGTTGGAATTGTAACTTCAGCCAGTCATTTACAGTAAAGCCAAAATTAACATTCCCATAAATACGGTCATTTTTGTAACGACTACCATTCTCATATATAGAATAGTATGGATTTTCTGCATAAGGAGTAAAGTAGTTGTCTACATTAAAGAACTTGTTTTTATAATCTCTTAGATCTTTAATTGGAATATCCTGCGGAATTTGCAGAATATCTTCATAAAACGAAGAACCAATTCCTGATATACCTTGTCCTTGTGCAACAAATTTTTGTGTTTTAGAAACATAGTTCACAGATCCTTCTATGTTAAAATTGCCAATTACAGTTGCTGCCTTAACACTAAAGTTATTCCTTTTATACGAATCATTATCAGAAGGAAGATAACCGTCACTCATTACATTTCCATAAGAAAAATAATAGGTAGTTTTATCACTTCCCCCACTTAAGGAAATATTACTATTAAACTCTGTTCCGTTTGTTAACGCATCTCTAACATTATTTTTAATGAATGAATACGGTTTTAATAGTTGAGAGTTATCAACTATTGCACCCCAGGTTCTCATTTGCCCATCATACTTAGGACCCCAGTTACCATTTTCAGATTCGATGAATGTACCATCCCATCCCTGACCAAAAGTAGATTGGGGCTTAAATACCGATGCCACTTGCGTAATGGTTGTAGCGTGCGAAAAATCAACAACCATTTTACCTGCTGTACCTTTTTTAGTAGTAATCAAAATTACACCGTTTGATCCTCTTGATCCGTATAACGCTGTAGCGGCAGATCCTTTAAGGATACTCATGCTTTCTACAGAGTTCGGGTTAATATCGTTGGCATTATTACCAAAGTCATAGCTCTCGTCTGATCCAATGCTTGAATTGTCCAAAGGAACCCCATCAATAACATATAGAGGTTGGTTACCCCCGCTTATTGAGGTGTAACCTCTTAGGATAATTTTAGTTGAACCACCTGGTGAACCTGAAGTATTTGATATCGTTACCCCTGCAACTTTACCCTGCAAACCACCCAACATACTTACCGGGGCCGATTTATTAATATCTTCAGATTTAACTGTAGTTTCTGAATAACCGATTGTTTTCTTTGTTTTGCTAATACCCAAGGCTGTTACAACAACCTCTGTTAAGGATTTAGAATCGGATTGTAAAACAACATCAACAGTGTTTCCAGAAGCAGCTACTGTTTGAGAAACGTAGCCCAAGTAAGAGAAAACAAGTTCCGCGGAAGCTGAGGGTACAGACAATGCGTATTTACCATCGCCTCCAGTTTGAGTACCATTTTTTGTGCCTTTAACTACAACAGTTACTCCCGGAAGCGGCTTGCCGTCTTCCTTGTCTGTAACCGTACCAGTAATTGTTCGATTTTGTGCCATAGCAGAGCCTGCTATGAATGCCAAAATGAACAAACTTTGTAAAAGTTTTTTCATAAAAAGTTAGAATTTAGGTTAGTTAATAATGCTTAAATATACGCATTTGATATGCGAGCATAAATAATTTAAGAATAGCCAAATTTAAATGACACAAATATGACACAGAAAACAGATCATGAATATTGAAAAACACAGCTTTTGCGAAATTTTATTCTGAATATTAACCAATAAGCACGGAAAATGTTCAAAAAACAAAGTGACATCTCATCTTGCCAAAATATTTAACATATTTTAACACTATATAGTATAAAATTTAACTAAGGAGATTTATAATTTCAACATAAACAGGCTCATTTTCAATAATATCTAGTTAACCAGAAATACGGCATTGGTAAACATCTGTTTTCCATTTTCCCAGAACGACCTGAAAAGTATATCACTCGCAAGATAAACAACCGTCCCTTTTGAGACCGATTGAATACCGAACAACATCCCGTTATCCAGCTTTTTTAATACGCCTTTCCCCACCACACCAGACATATAACTATTTGACTTTAAGACACCTACACTCCAATCTTTATTCAAAAGCTCATAGATTTTATCATCCGTTTTCAAAGCATAATAATAATCTCCCAAGCCAGCGGAAATTGGGTGGCTTTGATCCAGATTAACTTTAAAAATAGCTCCGGGAATCGTTTCCGACAAATCATCAAGATTGCGTTCTCCATACTTTCTTGCCCCATTAACCTTTATGTCATTTTTTACACTCTCTCTCAACCTAATATTAAAAGGTCTTTTCCCCAGCGTACTTGAAATTGCATCTTCAAACAGAACTACTTTCCCACCGTTTTCAATCCAACTCTCCAATTTCTCGTTAATATCTTCCCCGTAATTACCATCTGGCATAATCAAGGTATTTATCTTATTAATATCCAACTTATCTATGTTATTAGCCGTTATCATGGTAACGGGGTAGTTCAATTCTTGCTCAAAGAAATGCCATGCCTCACCAACACCTTGAGTAGAGATCCCTGTACCTGTTACAATAGCTACTTTAGGTACATTTAGAATAGGATAAACATTTGATCCGAAATCCTTTCCCTTATCTACATAGCCACTTGCAGAAGTATAAACCACAGCATTCAGGTCTTTTTGTATCCTGGCGATCTTAGACGAAAGCCCCTTTACCTGCCGTTCATTCTCTGTTCGGTACACCAACAACGATCCGGCAGGAAACACCTTCGTACCAATAGTAAACGCTTGTTCAGCCGATCTTACCTTAATGTTTGCCCGCTGTAATGCAATAAGCACCTGCGCATCTTCGATCGAATTCCACTTAAAAATCCAGGCATAAGGCTTATCTGCTATTTCAGACTGCTCTTTGGGTTCTTCTAAAGCCGGATAAGTTCCTTTTACAGATTCTTTACTTGCGTATGCTTTTAAACCGTAAACGTATGGCAAAGCCCATGCAGTAATGTCATAGGTATTAGAATCATTAACAGCTGTTTGAGGTTCAAATAACACATTAGCCAAAACAGCTTTGGGCTGCTGCAGATTTACAATCAGGTCATTCCTATCTACCTTAAAGCCTTCTACTTTCTTTGTTTCATAATTATACCCCCGCATGTTCTTATCCAATCCAAACCCATACGCAATGCCATTCTTTTTTAGGAGCTCAGAAAGCTTTTTAACTTTACTCAGGTTTTGGGCTTTCACTATATATGTTTTATAAATACCCGGAGGGTTAGTAACCGCTTTTTCAAAATAGAGTTTGAACTCCTTTACCAGCTTATCGGCATTTTTTGAAACCGTTTCAATAGTAGCCATACCCGTAGTATAATGGTGACTAATCCTTTCCTTAAGCGTAAGCGTATCTCCATCAGTAGTTACTACAGACAGTCCGGCCCCAATTCCCCCTTGTTCATAAGTCATTCCTACTGCACCATTGTACAATGGATACGTATCTCCGTACGATGGATAAAGCAGATCAAAGCGTTCCTTAGTGAAATACTGCCATCCGTTCTCATCAAAATACTTAGCATTGTTTTTCCCAACAGTGACCTGAAACTCACGCTGCCAGGGGGTAACATCCTGATGAATCGGTTCGGCCGCAGGTGCAAAATAATAGGGTTCATTATAACTTTGTTCATGAAAGTCCACATGAACCTCGGGCATCCACTCATGATATAACTTTAGGCGTTGCTGTGTTTCAATTTGTGTTTGCCAGGCCCAGTCTCTGTTTAAATCAAAATAATAATGGTTCGACCTACCACCGGGCCAAGGCTCAGAATGCTCTCTTGCCATTGGGTTAGAATTGGGCTTATGTCCGCTAACCGAGTTAAAATAATTCACATACCTTTCCCTACCATCCGGATTAAGGCATGGATCTATAATTATGACGGTATTCTTTAGCCAGTCTTTAATGTCGCTTGTTTTTGCTTCAGCAAGGTCAAATATGGTTTTCATAGCTGTTTCAGTAGAGCTGGCCTCGTTCCCATGTACATTATAGCTTAACCACAATATAGCCGGCTGTTTACCTTTCTGTGCTGTGAATGATTCTGCCTTACTCAGACTTACATTATATTTCCTGATTTGCTCTAAATCATCTATGTTTTCTTTAGAGGATATCACTGCAACTAACAACTCTCTTCCTTCGTAAGTTTTGCCATAGCTTACAATCTTTATGTTCTTTTCTTTACCACTTATGTACTTAAAATAATCGACAACCTTATCGTGCGAGGTAAATTTACTTCCAAGGGCATACCCTAAAAACTCATCCGGAGACTTTGTTTGAGCATCTGCAACACTCAAACCAACAAGCAAAAACAAAAAAGAAAGGAAGAAGTATCTCATATTGATGAATTAAGACTCCAAAATACTAATTTTACCATATTAATTATTCATTTTATCTATGACTGCCATCGAATCCCTTTATCAGCATTATCTAAAGCACCCTGTTATATGTACCGACACAAGGAATATAACTCCCGATTGCTTGTTTTTTGCCCTAAAGGGTGATAATTTTGATGCAAATACTTTTGCAGAGAAAGCACTTACAAACGGTGCTGCCTATGCCATAATAGATAACCTTTCATACAAAACCAGCAAGCAATGCATTTTAGTGCCCGATGTACTGACTACATTGCAAGATCTTGCCAAACATCACCGCTCACAGTTAAATATACCGGTTATAGGTTTAACTGGTAGTAATGGCAAAACAACCACCAAAGAACTAATAAAGGCCGTTCTTTCAGAAAAATATAATGCCTTTGCCACCAAAGGAAACTTAAACAATCACATTGGTGTACCTCTTTCTATTTTATCACTAACAACTGACACCGAGATTGCAGTAATAGAAATGGGCGCCAACCACCAAAAAGAAATAGAGTTTCTGTGCACTATAGCGCAGCCTACTCACGGTTTAATTACCAATGTAGGCATGGCACACTTAGATGGCTTTGGAGGATTTGAAGGTGTTAAAAAAGGAAAAGCAGAACTTTATGCATATTTAAAGAACAATCATGGTTTTGCGTTTATAAATAGAAATAACCACTATCTGTTGGAAATGAGTACTGCTGCTGATCTTGATAAGGTTATCTATTACGGCACAGAATCAACAGATACAATATCGGGAAAGCTGATCAAAACAGATCCATTAATTGAAATTTCATGGTCAGACAAAGGGGCCAGCTACCAAACATCTGTTAATCTAACAGGCTCTTACAATTTCGAAAACATATTGGCGGCCATATGCATTGGGGCATTTTTCGATGTTACTCCTTCAGCAATAAACAAAGGTCTTTCCGGATACTACCCTAACAACAATCGCTCACAAATCACAAAAACGGAGAACAATACTGTGATCTGTGATTTTTATAACGCAAACCCGAGCAGTATGACCGCTGCCCTAAATAACGTTTCTCTTTTAACTGCCGACAAAAAAACGGTAATTATCGGAGATATGTTTGAGCTTGGTCCAGAATCTGCAGGGCAGCATGATCTTATTGCCAAACAGGCCGAACAGCTCAATGTAGAAACACTTGTTTTTATCGGAAAATACTTTTACGCATTAAAAGAAAAATACAAAGGAAATTTCTTAAGTACACCTGCTGAAGCTCAGGAATTTCTAAAAAACAATCCCATAAAGAATAGTCTTGTTTTACTAAAAGGATCACGCGGCATGGCACTAGAACAACTGCTTCCTTTACTTTAGTTCAACCTTTATTCCTGCATCACTGATCTCAGCAAGTGGGTTATCGCGCATATTCTGCTCAATTTCCATATGGTATTTACCTGCTGCAGGGAACTTGTAATTAGTAAGCAAGGGCAAAGTATAAGTAAATAGATTACCTGAACCAGAACCATTCCACTGCCCATCGGGCTGCGCTAACCTATATTCATACCGTCTGGTATGCTTATTTTGTCCTGCTCCACTCATGTGAAATAGAACAAAAATATTTGAATACCTGTAATCGGCTGTAAGGCGCAATTTAAAATAGATATTATAAGGCTTACTGCTATCCGTAATTTCAACTAATGTTTTAACCTTATTTGGATAACTCCAGTTACGTGCAGGCATAGACATGTTGCTGTCCACGAGCGTATTGGTATCGCATCCGCTAAAAAAGAGAACGAATAAAACTGAGGACAGCAGTAAAACTTTAAAATTATTCATCCTTAGGCTTTTCCTTTTGTTTTTTCCTCCGGTTATTATTTCTATTTCTATTCCTGTTTGCCGATGGCTGGCCAGTGGCCGCACCAGATTGTTCATTGATAGCACCTTCGGCAGCTTGAACTATTGGCTTATTAACTGGTTTAGGCTGTTGACCTTGTTTCGGATGCTGAACCGGCTTTGCTCCCTGTGCAGGCTTAGGCCCTTTCTCTGGTCTGGCACCTTGTATAGCTGGCTTAGGCCCCTGTGCAGGTTTAGCATTTTGAGGAGGTCTTGGTCCCTTTTCAGGTCTGTTTCCGCTATTTCTATTTTCGTTGGCCTTGTTAGGATTATTTCTATTGTTCTTGTTGCCTTTATTTCTAGGCTTATCGTCTAAACGGGTTAAACTATCCTGTCCAACAACATTTTCGTAATCAGGTATTTTCTCTACAACAGCAACCGGAGTTAATTCAACGGCCTCTTCTTTAAGGTTAATTGGTTTTTGCCCACGTTTATTCATTGCCATGATTTCTTTTACACGGTCAACTTTTAGTGGAATCCAGTCCTCTGTATTAGGATAACTGAACCACATAATCTTTTTAAAGATGTCAGTTTTTTGGTGACGGGCAACGCCAATTTCAGTTTGCAGGCTTTCAATACGATCAGGAATGTCTTTTAAAGCATCTAAATACGTATCCAGTTCATAATTTAAACAGCATTTTAACTTGCCACATTGCCCTGCAAGCTTTAGAGTATTTAAAGAAAGGTTCTGATATCTGGCCGCAGCTGTTGATACCGTTTTGAAATTGGTTAGCCATGTAGAACAGCAAAGTTCGCGACCACAAGACCCAATTCCTCCTAACCTTCCGGCTTCCTGACGCATTCCAATCTGGCGCATTTCAATCCGGATTCTAAATGTTTCGGCCATCTTTTTAATCAGCTCCCTAAAGTCAACACGACCCTCCGCGGTATAAAAAAACGTAGCCTTAGTTTTATCTCCCTGATAATCAACATCGCTGATTTTCATAGATAGACGTAAATCTAAAGCAAGGGTACGTGCTTTATGCATCGTTTCCCATTCCAAAGCCTTAGCGATCTTCCATTTTTCAACGTCTGCTTCAGTAGCTTTTCTGTAAACTTTTCTGGTTACCTGATCAATAGTTGCTTTACGGCGTTTCATTTGCATGCGTACCAATTCTCCCGTTAAGGAAACATGGCCGATATCATAACCACCAGTAGGGCCCTCAACAGCAATTAACTCACCTATTTCTAGGTAGATGTTCTCGCTATTCAGGAAAAATTCTTTCCTGGCTCCCTTAAATTTAACTTCTATTACTTGAAAAGGTATATAATTTGAAGGCATGTCAAGATTAGACAGCCAGTCGTAAACTTCCATTTTTCCGCATCCTCCAGTAAGGCAAGAGCCATTACTTTTGCAACCCGAGGGGGCACATCCGCCACCTGTAGAACAACTTCCACATCCCATAATTAACTATATATATATTGAGTCCCTTTCGGGAGCGTTTTAAACTTAATTATTTTTACTAGTTGTAAAGATACATCTAAAAACAGAATTTTAGGATTTGCATTTCTCTCGATATGATAATGCGCCTTTTCCAATTCCGAAATAATGGCATCTGCCATACTTAGATTAAGTACGTGGGTCGATAACCTTTTAGCCGTGTCCATAGCTGAACCGGGCAGCTTAACCAGCTCTTCTGCACCACTTAACAACAGGCTGCATTCTCTTAAAAAGCTAATCCCGTACTTTAAAAAATTCTTTTGATTTTCTCTTCCCCAGCCCGCAATCTGATCTACAAAATTGGTTAAGTCCAAAACCCTGTTGCCGTAACCCATCCTTAACCATTCGGCAAATTTATCGGCATTTTCATTTTGCGTATTGGCCACCAATTGCTTGGCTTCAATCAAATTCCCATCTGCGAGAAAGCTATATTCTGTAGCCTGATTTTCCGACAAGCCAAATTCATCCATCAAATAACTTTCAACAGTAGCATGTGGCAGTTTAGGAATTTTAACAATCTGCGTCCGCGACAACAGGGTAGAAAGAATCTGTTCCTGGTTGTTTGCAACTAAAATAAACAGGGTGTTTTGCGGTGGTTCTTCAATAATCTTTAATAAGGAATTTCCTTCTTTATCCAGATATTCGGGCAGCCACATGATCAATACTTTCGTCTCAGCTTCAAAAGCTTTATAACTTAATTTTTTGATGATATCATGACACTCGGCAATGTTAATATTTGCCTGTTTATTCTCCGCACTTAATTTGGATCGCCAAATATCCATGTCAAAATAAGGATCGGCAAGCACCATACTGCGCCATTCATCTAAAACATCTACTGCTGTTCTTACATCTTTAGAAGCAAAAAACGGGTAAGAAAAATGCAAGTCAGGGTGAATATATCTTTCATATTTTCTGCACGAAGAACATTCGCCGCAGCTATCATCAGCCTGTTTATCAAGACAGTTAATGTATTGAGCATAGGCAATTGCCAAAGGCAAAGCACCACTTCCTTCTGACGAAAGAAACAACTGCGCATGACTTATCCTATTCTCAGCAAATGTTTGTATCAACTGCTGTTTTATAGCTTCCTGACCTATGATATTCTTAAACTGCATTTGGTGCAAAATAGCAAAATTTTAAGACTTGGCTATAACAGCTATTAAAGTTGACAAAATACCTGCATACAATGTTGCTGGTTCGACGCTAGTTCGAGACAGATTTGAGTTTGCTTCGGGTAAAAGTACCTGTTTCCCGAAGCAAACCCGAATCTAGCCCCAATCTGTCCTACATTAGCCCAAGCTCAGGTACCTCCCGGATTTTATTATCTTTGCCCACATGCCCAGAATTTTAGCATTTGATTATGGAACCAAGCGTATCGGACTAGCCGTTACAGACCCCCTGCAAATTATTGCAACAGGGCTCGATACCATACACCCCAAAGACGCTATAGAATATCTGAAAAAATATCTTTTAACAGAACAGGTAGAAGCCTTTGTTTTTGGCGATCCAAAGCAAATGGATGGTTCTCCTTCTGAGTCTGCTCAGCATGTAAAAGGCTTTGCCAGAACCTTAAAAAGAACCTTTCCTGATATCCCCCAACATTGGATTGATGAGCGGTTTACTTCTAAACTAGCCCATCAAACAATTATGCAAAGCGGATTAAAAAAACAAGACCGGCAAAATAAAGAGCGCGTAGATACCATCTCGGCTACTATTATTTTGCAATATTTTATGGAACAGCACCGTTTATAGATTGCATTTATTAAAATTATATGAGCTTAATCAGCGATGACATGCAGCAGCTCTTGCTTAATTACTGTGAACCAGAAAGCGAGTTGCTGCAAAAAATAGATAGAGAGACCAATTTAAAAGTGCTGATGCCACGCATGCTTTCGGGCCATTATCAGGGACGGGTGCTTAGCTTTTTAAGTAAAATGGTAAGCCCTAACCGAATTTTAGAAATCGGCACCTTTACCGGCTATGCCACCCTTTGCCTTGCTGAAGGATTAACAGAGACAGGAATTATTTATACACTGGATATAAATGAGGAGCTCGAAGACATGGTACGCCATAACTTTGCTCAATCTGACTATAACAGCAAAATAAAATACATTCTTGGCGATGCAACCCAAACTGTGAATTCATTGGAAGAAACCTTCGACCTTGTGTTTATTGATGCTGATAAGAAAAACAATGGCACTTACTATGATCTTGTTTTCAACAGAATCAGGCCTGGTGGGCTTATTATAGTGGATAATGTGCTATGGAGTGGAAAAGTACTGAACACCAATCAGGATAAAGACACTAAAAATATCACTACATTTAATGACAAAATTGCGGCAGATGACCGTGTAGAAAAACTCATTTTGCCTGTTAGAGATGGGTTATTTATCATCAGAAAAAAATAAGGTATGTTTAAATCATTACTGTTAGTTTGGCTTAGTGCTATCTCCATAACATTTAGTGTAGGCGCCCAAACCACAGCAGAATATATTGCAGAGCATGCTGAATATGCTCAAACACTGATGCGGGAACATAAAATACCTGCCAGTGTTGTTCTTGCTGTTGCCATACACGAATCAGCATCTGGTACAAGTAAAATTGCCCGATACCTTAACAATCATTTCGGGATCAAAGGCGCGAACAGCAATACTGAAATCCGTTCATCCTATAAGGATTATCCTTCTGTTCAGGAGTCTTATGATAGCTTTCTGGAATTCTTAAAAAGCCGATCGTCTTTTACTTCACTTTTCGAGAAATATGACCAGTTTGATTACAGAAACTGGGCCAGAGGCATACAGCGTGGTGGCTATGCCAGAAGCAGAACATGGGCATCACAGATCATTGGAATCATTAAAAAAAATGACCTTTCTCAATACGATGAACGGCCCGACGATTATGTTGAACCACCTGCACCTGTCGTTGCCACCGGATCCAGATCAGCAAAGAACTCAAGATCAACATATACGGTTAAAAGGGGCGATAGCCTGAATAAAATAGCAAAATTGAGGGGAACAACCGCAGCCTCACTAATGAAAAAAAATGGGTTAAAAGGCGCTGCACTTAAACCCGGACAAAAACTTAGACTATAATGAACAAAAGAATAATCATCCTGGCCTCCGCAGTGCTATTTTTTTCTGCCTGTAAAACAAAAAAGTACAGTCGCAACAATAAAGCAATCGAAAAAGCTGCAGACAAAGCAAACCCGGAATATAAATCGCGTACTACAGTAATGTATATCGATGAATTTAAAGGCGTAGCAATCGAAGAGATGAATAAATATGGCATTCCGGCAAGTATTACACTTGCCCAGGGCATTATTGAATCGGGAAGTGGGAATAGCAGTTTAGCAAAATATGCGAACAACCACTTTGGCATCAAATGTACTTCTGAATGGAAAGGGAAGGGGTATTATAAAGACGACGATAAGGCTAATGACTGTTTCCGGGTTTATAAAGATGCCAGAGAATCTTACAGGGATCATTCTGAATTCTTAAGAAGAAAGCGTTACAGTGCTCTTTTTGAGCTTGATAAAAACGATTATAAAAACTGGGCTGTAGGTTTAAAACAAGCTGGCTATGCTACAAACCCTAAGTATCCGGATCTGCTGATAAATACTATCGAAAAGTATCAGTTATATTTTTATGATCTGCCAGAATCTGAGAATGAAAAACTAAAACGCGAAGACCGTGTTTTCTCAGAAATCAACGCGAACATCCCTCAGGAAAAGAAAAAATTCACCCCTGTGGCTACACCTCCTTCAAAACAAGTAATTAAAACTCCTGATACATTAAAAATAAGTACCCCTGCTGTAGTAATTAACACTCCTGATCCTGTTGGCTCAACAACCCTGGAGAATCCTTACACGGTAAAACAGGGAGACACCCTTTACAACATATCAAAACGCTTTAACATCTCAGTGGATGATATAAAAGCACTGAACAACCTTGCAGACACGGGCATTAAGATTGGGCAAAAGCTTGTGTTAGTTAAATAATGTTAATGTTTATTAAGCGCAGATAGTTATCTTGTAGTTTTGTATCTCCAATGAGATTTTTTAGCCTGTTATTACTCCTTTATTGCATTGCGCTTACTGCAACTGCCCAAACCAATACGGTAAAAGGCTTTGTGGTCGACAAAGATTCGAAACTTCGCCTGGCTAAAGTATACATCTACAACGCCAGCAAAGACGAAGGGATTTACAATACCCCAAAGGGCGAGTTTTCTATAAATGCTGCCGTAGGCGACACGCTGTATGCAGTATTGCAAGGTTATGCGGTCGATACGCTTATTCATAATGGTCAGAAAGCAGTGTACTTTCAATTGAAATCGCTAGGAATTAACTTACGTGAGGTATCTATTACCGGCCGAAAATATACTCCTAAAGAATCGCACGCCAATACATTAAAAGAGTATAAGTATGCGCTGGACAAGGGTAAAGCAAAAGATTTGCTTAATCTTGGATTGGGAGGCGCAGGTTTGGGTATTGATGCAATTTACAATCTGCTCAGCAGAGATGGTAAAAATGCCCGCCATCTTCAAAAAATACTTGAGCGGGATTACCATGAGGCGATTATAGATTATAGGTTTACGCCAGATTATGTTAAGAAGGTACTGCAATTAGGCGACTATGAAATGGAAGATTTTATGCAACAATACCGACCTACTTATCAATTCGTTTTAACCGCTTCAGATTATGCTTTTGTTGTATATTTAAGGAACAGCTATGCCAGCTATAAGCGGAATCCGGCTGCTTTTAGATTACAACCACTCCCTAAAATAAAAGTAGAAGAGTTTTGAGGCCCTTCTTTCTCATATTATCCAAACTACCGGCCAATGCAATGGCTATTTTCCCTTTCATCATTCTAAAAAACAAGACGCTAAAGGTTGATAAGGTATTAATTAATCATGAGCGGATACATTTTAGACAACAGCTTGAGTTGCTTATTCTTCCTTTTTATTTTTTGTATTTACTAATGTACCTGATCAATCTGATCAGATATAAAAATCATTATTTAGCTTATTTCAATATCCCTTTTGAAAAAGAAGCATACTGTTTTGATGCTGATCTATCGTATTTATCTCATAGAAAAGCATTTGCGTGGATTCGTTTCGTCAGTAAAAAACCATAGATAAGAGTAAGTTTTGCAATTAGTTTATTAATAAACTTTTAATAAGTCACATTTTTGTTTTTCTTTGTAGTAATGAAGAGTTTTAATATCTGCCTCTTGTTACTGTTTATCACCTCGTCAAGCCTGATCGCTCAGGAGATTGATACTGTGCCTATTGAAACCAAAGGCCTGGAGATAAAACTAAAGCGTAGTCCTTTACCATCAAGGACAGGAATACTGAACTATACACCTGTAAAAATTCCACCGGTAGTGATTGCCGAAAAAATCAACTATTGGAAGATAAGAACCTCTGTTGGGATTAACGTCAATCAGGGTAGCTTTTCAAACAACTGGAAAGCCGGGGGAGTAAACTCTCTTGCCGTTGGCGGGCTTGTTAACTATCGTGCTGAATATAGAAAAGAAGGCTACGGTTATATAAGTGAGGTAATGCTTGAGTATGGTAAAGTCAAAAACAAAGACCAGCTGCAAAAGAAAACAAGGGATAGGATTTTCTGGGATAATAAAGCAGATTTAAGATTATCTAAAAGCTGGTATTTCTTTGGGTCGGTTACGTTTGAGTCGCAGTTTGATAGAGGTTATGCCTATTATAGAGACGGTAACAACGAAGAGCAAGCCTCTCTTGTTTCTAAATTCATGTCCCCAGGATATTTAACCGAATCAATCGGTTTCGAATATAAGCCTGTTGGGTATTTTTCAACAAGGATTGGTACAGGTACTGCAAAACAGACATTTAAACTGGACACAACTGTCAATCAACAGTATAATGGAGGTAATTATGGTGTGGAACGCGGCAAAAACTTCAAGAACGAGCTCGCTTTTCAGATCGTAAGTAATTTTGACAAGCAAATATTTAAGAATGTAAATCTGAAAGCCAGATACCAAATGTTTATTCCGTACGACAGGCCCTTGGTACACGTTGATCATCGTTTAGATGTAGAGTTAAGATCTCAGATAAACAGATTAATGAATGTGACACTTACGGGCGTAGGATTATTTGATAAAGACTCCGATCCGGAGATTCAGGCGAGTCAGGCGCTAGCGCTAGGTGTGGCATTTACCTTCCCTCGTTAATATTCTACATAAAGATTACCGATATTGTTATCTGTATCATGCAAAATTAATAACTTTGCAATTCACAAAAAATTGAACACTAAGCATTAAAGAAAATGTTTGAAAATTTACAGGATAAGTTAGACCGTGCGTTTAAGGTTTTAAAAGGACAAGGAAGTATTACAGAGATCAACGTGGCCGAGACCATGAAAGAAATCCGTAAAGCCTTATTAGACGCCGACGTAAATTATAAAACAGCTAAAAGCTTTACCGATGAGGTAAAAGAGAAAGCATTAGGCTTAAATGTTCTTACAGCCGTTTCGCCAGGCCAGTTACTTACTAAGGTAATGAACGATGAACTTACCGCTTTAATGGGTGGCGAGGTAACGGAATTAGATTTAAAGAACAATCCTACTATTATACTTATTGCCGGGTTAAACGGTGCTGGTAAAACTACATTTACCGGTAAATTAGCCAACTTCCTTAAAAGTAAAGGCAAGAAACCACTATTGGTAGCTGGCGACGTATATCGCCCTGCTGCAGTAGATCAGTTGCAGATTTTAGGTGAGCAGATTGGAGTGCCTGTTTATTCGAACATTGCTTCTAAAGATCCCGTTGGCATAGCCTTAGAAGGTATTGCTGAAGGTAAAAAACAAAATAATAATGTAATCATTATAGATACGGCCGGTCGTTTAGCAATAGATGAGCAGATGATGGATGAGATCGCCGCCGTAAAAGCCAGTACTAAACCGCACGAAATCCTGTTTGTTGTTGATGCCATGACCGGGCAGGATGCGGTTAACACGGCAAAAGCATTTAACGATAGATTAGACTTTACCGGAGTTGTATTAACCAAATTAGACGGTGATACCCGCGGTGGTGCTGCACTATCAATTAAATCTGTAGTAAACAAGCCGATCAAATTTATTGGTACAGGCGAGAAAATGGAAGCTCTTGATGTATTCTATCCTGAAAGGATGGCCTCAAGGATCTTGGGCATGGGCGACGTAGTTTCCCTTGTTGAACGTGCACAACAGCAGTTCGACGAAAAAGAAGCTGCCGAACTTCAAAAGAAAATCCGTAAAAACAAGTTTGATTTTAACGACTTCTACAATCAGATCCAGCAGATCAAAAAAATGGGTAACATGAAAGACCTTATGGGCATGATACCTGGTGTTGGCAAAATGATGAAGAACGTGGATATTGAAGATGATGCATTCAAAAGCGTTGAGGCAGTAATTCAGTCGATGACCAAATTCGAACGCGAAAACCCTGATAGCATTCAGCAAAGCAGACGCTTACGTATTGCCAAAGGTTCGGGAACAAAAATCGAAGAGGTAACCAAACTGATCAAACAATTTGAAGATATGCGTAAGGTGATGAAGCAATTCTCTAACCCGGCCGCAGCTGCAAAAATGATGAGGAATATGCCAAAGATGCCTCAGGGCAAAATGTAATTTCAATAAATTTCACAAATTTCAGCCACTTAATGTCTAAATCAGTATCGTTTAGCAGTACAATATTGTATGCAAAATTATGCTCACCAAGACGTTTGGAAGCGCTATTTTCGGGGTTAATGCTTTAACCACTACCATAGAAGTAAGTATCGAAGCCAGGAACAGGCATCATATTGTTGATTTGCCCGACAATGCCATTAAAGAAAGTTTAAGAAGGGTTGAAAGCGTGATCCAATCGGCTGGTTTAAAAAGTCGAGGTAAAAGATCGGATTTAAAGGCTTGCTGCCCCCGGATAATTCAAGGGAAGCAGCAATTGCAAGATAAATAATGCCGGACAAGTATTGATAAAGCAGGCAATGGAAAAGCTGGGGCTATCCGCCCGGGCTTATGATCGTATCCTAAAAGTATCCAGAACTATTGCAGATCTGGCAGGATGCCAGGATATTGAATTAGAGCACCTGGCAGAAGCAATACATTGTTGAAGCCTTGACCGCGACCGTTGGGCTGGTTAATCAAGATCATCTTCCAGATCTTCTTCGTCTTCCTCTTCAGGAACGTAAGCCATAATCTCTCTGCCGATGTTGTTGATTTCTTCATCTATTTCAAAAACAGGAATAGCTGTTTCCGGATCAAGCTTTAACCACTGTAAGTCGGTGTCTTTTTGTATGTGCACGTATTCTTTGCCGTCTTTAAAGATCACATAAGTATCATTTCCTTCTGGAAATACGGCATAATCTACATCTCCAATGCTAATGTCGAAGGGCTGTTGCATAGTTTTATTCTTTTTATTTCCGGATGCACTGTTAACGCAGCGTTGAGTAATTATAAAACTGCATTTTTCCGGTTCCGGTTATGTTAATTGTTTTTGTTTCATTATTGCCATTAGCCCCTTTTAAATCAAGCGTAATGGTATTATCTCCTTTTTTTAAAGGGATTCTTGTATATCTGATCTCACTAGGCAAGGTTTGCCAGTTTCGGGTATCTGCTTTCTCCGAAAGCAAACTATACAACTGCATTCCAAAACCCAACCCCTCAAGTAAAGAATTGTCTTTGCCGTCCTTTCCATTTCCCTTAGCACTGGCTTTAAGTACATATTCTGCACTTTTCTTTACCGCCAAACGGGTAAGCACTTTCCCCATCTCCTTTGCAAAACGTTGATCAAGTGTTTTAAACGCAAGCTGATTAATATCTTCTGCCTTTTCAAAGTTTATGGTCGACTGCCCGTCAGTAATAGTCGCGCTTGTAAAATAAGGCTGCTGAGCAACGTATTTAGGATATGTAGCCCTAAGGCTATTAACTGAGTTTAAATTAATGTCACCACTTCCATAGGCCGTATTATAAGGAATAAACAAGGTGCCTGCTACATTGGTAAATACCAAATCTCCATTAGATCCTCTGATAAGGGAAAAAATAAACTCTTCCTGTTGCTTAACAGGTGCCAATCCATTTTCCCAAAAGAGAATAAGCGTTCCTCCCTCTGATGATGGCTCTGGTTGATATTTTAAGTTAAACAGTTCCTCAAACCGGATTAATTCAGCCTTAAAACCATTTGCATCCGCCATTCTAAGTACATCCAACTGAAGCTCTTTAGGCAGGGTTGTGCCGTAATACGTTTTGTCGGGGCTTTTCAAATAAACCTCCGCAGCATTTCGGTAGGCTATAAAAGCATTGTTAACGTCTCCATCGCTTTCATAAATAAGGCCTTGAAGCATTAATGAAAATGCGTCCTTAGAATACCTGCTCTCTTTATCATTAAACTTGTCGCCTTGTTCCTGAGATTGCAAAGTAATTCTTCGGGCCTCAACTATGGCGTCTTCGGTTTTATGCAGATACAGGTAATTAAGCGCTTTATAATAATGGATCATAAACTTTTCAAAGTCTTCTCCTTTATAAGCCTGTGTCATAGGATTTACAAGAGTACCCACCACCGCATCCATAGCACCGCCAATTCCATTTTCCAATAGCTGGTCGGCCTCATTAAAGTAACGGTTGCTATTTTCATAATCACCAATCAAGTGGCTCGATTTCCCTTTCTCCATTAAAAACAGCAGCTTATTCCGCGGTTTCTGAAGTAAGCGGTTCTTATCAAGCTCCTTAACTGCCTCATTGTAATTTCCAGTCGCGATTTGTTTATAATAACCTGCAATTTTCTCATTATAAGAGGCACAGCTAAAAAGAAAAAGCATCAATCCTAAAAGAACTGATGCCTTAAGCTTATTCTTACTATTATTTGTCATACTGTTATTTTAGCCGGATCAGCATCCTGCTAGTTCTTAACGTATTTAGCAATTTTCTTGTCGCCTATCCATACAACCTCATTGGTCTGTATGTCTGTAAGCTCCAGGTTTACCTGATAATAAACTACTTTTTTGCGTTTATGTGAATCCACAATAGAATTGATTGACCCTTGCAAAATATAGTCGGCTCCATTTTCCAATCCGAATTTCTTCATGGTAGAAACAGAAGCATTATCCTGTTGGTCGGCTTTCTCTGCACGCAGCTCTTCTCTTTTCTTACCCCCTTGCACTAAACGCACACGCTCACTTTGAACAAATGCCTGTTCAACATCTTTCACAAATGTTTCAGCGTCTATATGTTCATGACTTTTGTTTTGAACAAGACCAACAACCACTACAGGTTTTTTACCTGCTTTAGCTTCAAGATGTGTAGACAGCCATTTGGCTCCCAAAACACTTTGGGTCATTTCCTGAGCAACCATTCTCGAATCTGTATTGTTCCAGTTTCCGCTAACATCAACAGTATCTGTAGTGTTAATTCTTGTTACTTGTCTGGAGCATGAAGAGATCATTATACCAGAAACTGCAATGGCAGCAAGGGTTAATATTTTTTTTAACTGCATTTTATTAAATATGATTGTATGTAAATGTTGTGTTTTTAGTTACCATCCCCAGCCCGTTCCGTAATAGCCCCAATGGCTGTTATAACGGCGGCCCCATCCGAAATTTAACGATGGGTAGTAATAAGAGTTCCCATAATAGGGATAGCTGTATAAGCTGCTCTCGTAATTGCGCTCACGACGAAGTTTACGACGTTCTTCTCTTGCTTCGTACCAATCGTATGCTTTATAGGTATTTTGAACAGTAGTTCCCTGATCTCTGGTTAAAGAGTCGGACATGTTCATGTATTTAGCTCTTGCCACTTCGTATCTGGGGTTTTGATCCTGAACCAGGCTGGCTTGTTGTCCATAGCTATATGTAACTCCGGCAATTAAGCCTGCAATAATCATCAAAGTCCTTTTCATAATATAAAGGTTTAACTAAAAGCAAAATTACTTAATATTTTTATTGATTTGTTTATAGTTTTACAATCCAAATGTCAATAATCGAGTTAAAAAATGTTAAATCTTAAGGCCCTTTAATTGTTCAATGAATTCAATGAATTTTGAACTTGAATAGTTGGCTGCCCCAGACTCATTATAAGATAGCCTACCTTGCTTATCAAAAACAATTGTTGTAGGCAATGCTCCTTTAAAAAGATTTTCCGGAATATTGCTTGCTACAGAATAAACCGGCATTTGATAACTTCTCTTGTCCATATACTGTTGAGCTTTAGCTAAGTCGCTGTCAGCATCTACCATTATAAATACAACATCCTTATCATTCTTGTATTGTTCATAAAGCTTGTTGATAGATGGCATTTCTGCCAGGCACGGAGGGCACCAGGTAGCCCAGAAATTAATAAAAATTACTTTGCCCTTTAATGAGCCGAGGTCTGTAACCTTCCCGGTCTTGTCTTCGAACTTAATTCCCGACAAATCTGCCGGAGGTGTTCCCTTTGCTATTGGTGCTGTTTTAGGTTTGAACAACCCGATTTCCATTAAGCCCTGCATTAGAAATGCCTTGGCCGAAGGCATAAATAAAATCACCAGAAACAATGCTATAAAGACCGCATTAACAATATTTTTCTTCGTCATCATCTCTTTCATAGCCAGGCAAAGTTACGCGTTTAAAAATAAACGCTAAAAATCCAGCTTAAGTCTTACGCCTGTGCCTATTAATCGCAAATTCTCTTTAGAAACCTCTTTCATTGGAACTTTCATAAAAGGTTCTATTGATACGGCTTTATTTTTAGATATCTTTTGTTTATAGCCAAATGAAAAATTATAGAATCCGATATACCTTCCATCTTTAATTTCAGAATCCTGTGCTGGTTCTACTACCCTTTCATTTACGGCAAATGTCTTAAGCTCCGCCAATCCATCACCACCAGAACTTACAGCACGCTCTACCAATTTTTCCTGAATGTAACTGTTGCTCTGTTTCTGATTAATTACGGCAAATGCAGATACTCCAACATTGGCATACAGGTTTTTACTTAAACGGTACTTCAGTTCAAGCGGAATATCTATACCGGTTACCTTAGCCTCTATTGATTCTAAATTTTTACTTTCGCCAGCAATAGCGGTACTTACAGGAGCAGGCAGGCTTCTTGATGCGGCCATTTCGCTATATGATACGCCGGAGTTTAAGGAGATTTTGTCTGATAAAGCATATCCCATACTTACCCCATAACCCATGTTGAGTTTTTTTGTATTTCCAAATGATGGCGAAACAACAAGTCCCATTTCCCATTTGTCTTCTTTTCGGGGAGCCGATGATTTTGCCAGCACTTCTCCCTGATTCTTTTTGGTTTCATTGTTTAGAAACTCCTGGAAAAGAGTGGTTTTATTTTCCGTTGCTATTGGTTTCGTTTCTGTTTTAACAATCTCTTGCTTAGTATCTGGAACGCGAACCGAAGGCACAACAACGGGATTGGATTTTTCAGCAATTGCTTCTGTAGAGGAGGCCGAAAGGGTATTTAAAGGTTCTTGAGCAGCGGTATAAACAGATATATTATTGCTTTCTCTTACCGCAGCTAATTGCTCATGTTCCTTCTCCACTATCGGCAAATCTGCTTCTTGTACAATGTTCTCTTCAATTTTTACAGAAGGGGCAGGTGTTTCCTTTTGCTTATGTTGTACGTTTTGTACAGGCAATACATCTGTTGTTTTGTTGGTGAAAAGTATAATTGCTGCACCGGCAATAAGTATTACTGCCGCCGCGCTGCTTAAGCGCCACAACCATAATACTTTTGCATTCCTTTTCCCTTCAATTTGATTGAAGTTTTCCCATGAGCCCGGAACATACTCCTCCTCATGCCCTGTCAGACTTTCCTTTATATGAGCTATTAACTCATCTTCAGATCCTTTCATATGTTCAATTGGTTGCATATGAATTAATTAATGTTTTAGAATACAGGTCCCTCAACTTATTCTTGGCTCGTGTAAGGTATACCCTGCTTGAGCTCTCTGGAATGTTCAACATTTTCGATATCTCATCGTGCGAAAAACCTTCAATTTCATACATATTAAAAATAAGCCGGTGTGTTTCCGGCAATTGATTAAGCAGCTTTAAAATGTCTTGCACATTTAATTGCGACACAGCATTGACTTGTGTAAGCGGTTGCTGATCCTCACTAATATCATCAACATACAAGTATGTCCTTTTTGTTCTTAAAAAATCTATTGCTGTTCTTGATGAAATTCTTGCTATCCAACCCTTAAAGGCCTTTTGTAATTCGGTGTTATCTTTTGGAAAACTAAATTGCGTTATTCCTTTAAAAATCTTTATAAAACTGTCATTTACAAGCTCTTCCGAGTCATTTCTATCGTTAACATAACGCAAAACAACGCCCATTAAATAGCCATAGAATGATTTATAGATCATCTCTTTACTCTTGTTGTCATTCTTCAAACACCCCGCTATAATATCCTCAAGCCCGAGCATTCTTCTTCAGCACAATTAAGAATTCTTCTTATAATCATATCATATAGCGTACAGCAAACCAAATAAATTTAATTTAAGCCGACTTAAATTGCAGGCCGGCTTATTAAATCTTATTGTTAGTGAGTAAAAATAGCTGCTCCAACCTTCATTTCTTCTGTTGTAGCTGCCTTAAGTCCTTTTACCCAAATGGTATAAACTTTTCCGTTCTCAATTTTTTGATCAGCCAACGTTGCAACATCAGCACCGGCAGCGTCTTTGACTTTGAATGATACTTTATCACCAGCATCAACACTTTCAAAGTTACTATATTCTTTAAATTGTTTATTAGTAGCTACTGGCACATCTTTTCCAACTATCGATAAACTTAATGCAGGAGCGTCAGGGCTAAGGTTTATGAAACGAAGTTTCGCTTTACCGGCACCCGGCATGGTAACAGAATCTTTAACCAACAAGAACTTTACTTTATCAAATGAATCGATAATGAAAAGTGAATATGCCTTTTGATCAGCTAATTTTAATTTTTCTGTTAAAACGCTGGTAGAAGATCCTTTTTTGGTGATTTTTACGTCTCTCTCTCCTGAATAAATTTGCTTATAGTCAATTCTGTTGGTGTAAGCAAAATCATCGTTGTTTACCTTGGTATCTCCAATATAAAAATCTAATTTTTCAGTAGTTGGAGAAGCATGGATAACATCCATAGCAGATATCGGTTGTGGTGTATAGTCTATCTTATCCTTTGAACAAGACACCAATACTGCTGAGATGGTAACCGCAGCAATAAGTGTTTTCGATATCGCTTTAAATTTGTTTGAAATTTCCATAATGTACTATCTTTTTAAGGGTTGTTTTTTACGATTAATAAAATAAATGGTTAATGGCCATTAACACTTTTTTTCACTAAAACGACTCTGACCGTCAAAACGCTACACCAGCCTTAAAAATAAATATCCCGCTATGAAAAATTCATGGCGGGATATAAATACATTATAGATTTAAAAGCCTAGATCAGCTCAACGCTTCTGCTTACAAAAGCTGTTAATTCTGCTCCTGTTAACATTCCCTGAGCAAGCAAAGCTAAATCCACCGCTTGTTTAGCAAGCAGGCTCTGTTCTTCCTCGTTATCTGTTTTAAGAATCTTTCCAATCAATTTATGGTTTCCGTTAATAGCAACCTTATAACTGTCGGGCATATTGCCATAGAAGCCCATTCCGCCACCCATTTGTGCCATGTCCTTCATACGACGCATAAACTCATCCATAGTTACCGTAACAGGTAATTCATCCGGATTTAAGCCCACCACCTCTACGTGCATGCCTGGTTTCGTTATTGCTTTTTCAAAAATGCTCGACACCGTTTTACTTTGTTCCTCAGTAAGCACAGACTCAATAGCATCGCCTTTTTCAATTAATTTATCAGCTACGCTCGAATCTACACGCTTTAAAGCAGTTTTTTCAAGCTTTTGCTCCAGGTGACTAACAAAGTGATTATCAATAGCAGAATTCATCAACAACACATCGTAATCCTTTTTGTTGGCCGATTGAATAAAGCTATCTTGTTTTGAAGGGTCGTTTGAGTAGATATAAACTACCTGTCCGTTTTTATCAGTTTGGAAATCTTTAACTTTTTCACGATACTCATCAAGCGTAAAGTTTTCGTTCTTGGTGTTTGTAAGTAATGCAAAATCTTTTGCTTTGTCATTAAATTTCTCTTCACTTACCATTCCGTATTTTACGAACAGACCAATATCTCCCCACTTTTCTTCATATCCTTTACGGTCTTTGTTAAACAGCTCCTGAAGTTTATCAGCAACTTTTTTAGTGATATAGCTGTTGATTTTTTTAACATTACTATCTGCCTGTAAAAAGCTTCTTGAAACGTTCAAAGGAATATCAGGTGAGTCAATAACACCATGTAATAACATCAAGAACTCCGGCACAATATCTTTTACCTCATCGGTAATAAATACCTGGCGCGAAAACAACTTGATCTTATTGCGCTGCATATCAAAATCATTTTTCACTTTAGGGAAGTACAATACTCCGGTTAAGTTAAAAGGATAATCTACATTCAAATGGATCCAGAACAATGGATCTTCAGAGAATGGATATAATTGCTTGTAAAATGCAAGATAGTCTTGGTCTGACAAATCTGCAGGTGCCTTAGTCCAGATCGGATTAGTTGTATTGATAATATTATCAACCTCAACTCCTATAGTTTTTGGTTTTCCTTCTTCATCTTCACCATCTGGCTCCTGAACTGTTTTTGTTCCAAACTTAATGGGTACAGGTAAAAATTTACCATACTTATCAAGAATCTCTTCTATTTTGTGATTGTCTAAAAACTCCTCAGACTCTGCATTTATGTGGAGGATAATTTCAGTGCCGCGTGTTGTTTTGCTGCCTGCAGTAATTTCAAACTCGGTACTGCCATCGCAAACCCATCTTGCCGGCTCTGCGCCTTCCTGATAAGAAAGTGTTTGGATCTCTACCAAATCAGATACCATAAAGGCCGAATAAAAGCCTAAACCAAACTTACCAATGATCTCATTAGCATCTTTGGCGTCTTTAAATTTCTCTACAAACTCACTTGCTCCCGAAAACGCGACCTGATTGATGTATTTTTTGATCTCTTCGGCAGTCATCCCCAAACCATTATCGGTAATGGTAATGGTCTTCTTTTCTTTGTCAACAGCAACCTCTACTAAAGGGTTACCCAGCTCTCCGCTATACTGACCAAGGGCTGCTAAGCGTTTAATTTTTTGTACCGCATCAACGGCATTTGAAACAAGTTCTCTTAAAAAGATCTCGTTATCGGAATACAGGAATTTCTTGATGATTGGGAAAATGTTCTCCGTGTGAATGGATATCGTTCCTTTTTCTTCTATGCTCATATGTTAACTCATTTTTAAGTACATAGGCTCACTATCAATGGATGTTCCAAATTACTTTTTGTTGTCAAATTGACAGTAAGTAACATTTACACGACATCTTTTTTGTATACTTGAGTATCCTATGATCAACATCTCAACCAATGAACATTGAACTTTTTAAAAAGCTTTTTGAAGAAGGAAGTATTTCCGAAGAATCATTCGAAAAGGTCAAAAACGCCTCCCGAACTACATTGTTTTCCTTGCATTGGGAGGTAAAAACTTTACTTTACCTAGGTGTTATGCTGTTAAGTTCCGGCCTGGGTATTCTCATCTATAAAAACATAGATACAATTGGCCATCAGGTCATTTTATTGATCATTGCTGCCATCAGTGGCGGATGTTTTTTTTATTGCTTCAAAAATAAAAAGCCCTTTAGCAAAGAATTGATAAAATCTCCGAACTCATTTTTTGACTATATCCTCCTTCTGGGCTGCCTTAGCTTTTTATCATTTGTTGGTTATTTGCAATTCCAGTATACCGTATTTGGCACCAACTACGGAATGGCAACTTTCATCCCGATGGTTGCATTGTTTTATATTGCCTATGAGTTTGATCATCTGGGTATTTTAGCCATGGGAATTACCAACCTAGCCATTTGGATGGGCGTATCTGTAACCCCAAAGCAATTGCTGTTAAACGCTGATTTTAATAGTCAGACCGTTATATATACTTATCTGTTTCTAGGATTATTACTACTTCTTGCTGCTTACCTGAGCGTCTATTTTAACTTTAAAAAGCACTTCAGATTTACTTACCAGCATTTCGGCGTACACCTTTCCTTTATATCGCTATTAGCAGGCTACTTCTTTTATTATGATTCGGGCTTTTCATTTCTATTCATGGTTGCCCTGTTTGCACTGGCCTTCTACATTTATAAAGATGCCATGAAACATCAGTCTTTCTACTTCTTGTTACTGGTTGTTATCTATACTTATATAGCCATTAGCACCCTCGTAGTAAGGGGGCTTTTCGCGATGAAAGATGATGCATCAATCACCCTTTCGTTTATGTATTTTATTGCCTCTGCAATTGGTATTATATTTCTATTAATTAACCTCAACAAGAAAATTAAAGCCGTATGATTATTTATAACAACATTTGGCTGGCTAATTTATTAATTAGAGAAGAAGCACAAAAGGCCCGTAAAGCAGAAGCAATAAGTATTAACGAGCAAAAGGAAATAGAGGATAAACATCCTGTAGGATTTTATTCTCCTAATATTTTTATCAGAATAGGCCTGTTTATTCTAACCTGCATCATTGTTTCCTTTTCTATTGGATTACTGATGCTTATGGTAAGCGACACGAATGTTATTGACAAATGGGGCTTTTCTTTTTTTGTGGGGATTCTTACTTACATCGCTCTTGAGCTAATGGTTAGAAAAAGTAATCATTTTAAATCAGGAGTTGATGATGCCTTAATGTGGATTTCAGGAGGACTGGTTTTAACTGCATTTATTATACTACAAGCAGATGTAAGCAACAATTTCCCTTATTCACGAATTTCATTCTTTTTATGTTTATTAGCACTGTTCTATGCTGTCCGCTTTACAGATATGTTAATGACAGCAATAGGCCTTTTAGCGCTTATTGCCACTATCTTTTTCGTTTGGAAAGACCTTTTTTTATGGGGAATGGCAACCATGCCCTTTTTAATGATGATCGTCTGTTCAGGAATTTATTTTTTATCCAAACGGAGTATCGGAAAAAAAGCTACCCTCTATTACACCAGCTGTTTATATGTAATTCAAATTGTAAGTTTGCTTGTTTTATATCTGGCAGGAAATTATTACGTGGTACAATCGCTTAGCCCTGCTAGCGAAGGCATATACAATAGCGCAGAACCGGCTCCTGTTCCCTTTGGATTTTTCTTCTGGGCATGGACTATCCTTATCCCTTTTATTTATTTAGGGCTTGGAATAAAAAACAAAGACGTAATCATATTACGAACAGGCCTGATCCTGGTAGCGGCAGCAGCATTTACTTTCAGAAACTACTACCATCTCATGCCAATTGAAGGCGCGCTTAGCATCGTAGGGATTATCCTTTTAGGGATTTGTTATATGGTAATGAAATACCTTAAAACACCTAAACACGGCTTTACCTATGAAGATTTAGAAGACGACAATTTTATGGATAAATTAAAAGTAGAATCACTCATTGTATCTGAAACTTTCTCTGGTACCCAGCCTCAGGGCGAAAATACCAGGTTTGGCGGCGGAGATTTTGGAGGTGGTGGCGCCAGTGGTAATTTCTAAAGAAATCGTTATCTTGAGCTAACTTAATGCTTTAAGAATGAACTCTTCCAAATTAAAAGCAATGCAAACCATACATCTTGCATTCTGCCTGGCCATCGTTTTAATGGCAGCCACCTCGTATTTAACCGTTAAAGATCGCCTTTACCTGGATGCTGATTTGAATCAGAATGATATATTCTTTCCGCTATTCCCTTTGATTGGTCTTGTTTCAATTGCATTAGGGCAGTTCCTGTTCAAAAAGCAGTTATCTAATCTCCAGGAACTTTCTGCAGATGACAAGATCGATAAATATCAAGTGGCTTTTTTAATGCGCACAGCTCTATTCGAACTTCCGGCACTGTTAAATATTGTTGGGTTTCTGGTAAGTGGCAACATTGTGTTTCTGATTGCCGGAGTGGTTTTCTTTATGCTCCTGGTATCAGCAAGGCCAAGCAAACAGGCTATTATTGAGGCCTTAGGCCTGAACTATCCGGACACAGAAAAATTATAATCGCATGATATATTTCTCTGTATCTTTGCACAATTAATGGAATACAACGTTCACACCTTGCCTAATGGCATCCGCATACTTCATGTACCATCTGCATCAGCAATATCTCATGCCTGTATTATTATTAATAGTGGCTCCAGAGATGAGAACGATGAAAATGCAGGACTGGCCCATTTTATTGAGCACCTGATTTTTAAGCGTACCGAAAAGCGCAGTACAAATCAAATATTAAATAGACTTGAAAGTGTTGGCGCAGACTTAAATGCCTATACCACAAAAGAGTATACATGCATCCATGCTTCATTTCTAAATCCTTATCTAGACAGAACCCTGGAGCTTTTTAACGATATCGTTTTTCATTCTACATTTCCTGAAGATGAAATGGATAAAGAGAAAAGTGTGGTACTGGATGAAATAGCCTCCTACCTCGATCAGCCTGAAGAAGCTATTTATGACGATTTTGAGGATTTGGTATTTTCGGGACACGCACTTGGACGCAATATACTGGGGACAACAGAAAGCGTAAGCAAAATCACTCAGAAAGACATTCATCAGTTTATAAAAGAAAACTATCATACAGATAAGATGGTAATTGCGGTATTGGGCAATTATTCTTTAAATAAGGTTGTAAAAGTTGGCGCAAAGCACTATTCGGAAATCCCGGCTAACCTGCATACATCAATTAGAGAAGCCCCATTAAAGGCTCCTGTTGTTACTAAAACATTCAATAAGCCAATCCAGCAAGCCCATGCAATGCTAGGCTCTCAGGCTTACTCTTTACATCATCCTTATAAAACAGGTCTGTTATTATTAAACAACCTTCTTGGGGGCAATGGAATGAGCTCTATACTGAACCTTCAAATCAGAGAAAAGTATGGAATTGCCTATACCATTGAATCTGGCTATAGTCCATTAAGTGATACAGGTATTTTTACCCTTTATTTTGGCACCGATAAGGAAAAAGTAAATAAGGCAAGTGCGCTTATTTTTAAAGAACTGAAAAAACTTCGCGATAATCACTTCAGCGAAGTACAACTCCAAAAAGCTAAGAATAAATTCATCGGACAGATTGCCCTGGGCGAAGAAAACCGAATCGGACTCATTATTTCTATGGCCAAAAGCCTTATCGACTACGATAAAATAGATGATCTCGAAACCGTTTTCAGCAAGATACAGGCCGTATCAACAACAGATATTGGTAATATTACCAATGAAATATTAGATGAAAGTAATCTTAGTGCGCTAACTTTTTATCCTTTAGGGTAATATTTGTATTTTTGCAGAATGAAGTTACCCATTGTAGCATACGGAGATCCGGTTTTGAAAAAAGTATGCGCTCCAATTGATGAGACATACCCGGATTTGGCACAGCTAATCACCAATATGTTCGACACCATGTATAATGCAAGCGGTGTTGGCTTGGCAGCCCCTCAGATTGGGTTACCAATACGCCTGTTTATTGTGGATACTGGCGCCGATGAAAAAGATAAAAACCGTTTTAAAAAGGTATTTATCAATGCTGAAATTCTGGAAGAAACCGGAGAACCATGGGCTTTTAATGAAGGATGCTTAAGTATTCCTGACATCAGAGAAGATGTGACCCGTAAACCAAATGTTCTTATTGAATATTATGATGAGAACTGGGAGCTTCATACCGAAGAGTTTACAGGTATGCCTGCTCGTGTTATTCAACACGAATACGACCATATAGAAGGCACTTTATTTACAGATAAATTAGGATTATTGCGTAAAAGAATGCTTCAAAGTAAGTTAGATGCAATTTCTAAAGGCAATATAAAGGCCGATTATAAGATGCGTTTCCCTAATCAACACAAAGGTAAAAAGCGCTAATTATCGGCGCTTCTACTCTTATCTCCCTTAAAGATAGACTGCATTAGTTTACCCCATGCAAATGGATTAAGCAAAGGATTCGTTTGAACCATGTTCTTGTTTAGCGACCTTTCATGATTTGTCCTGAAATTCGTGCTCTGAATTTCTCCACCATCTCTTGGAAGGGTTTGCATTAAACCAGACAGGCTTTCTTGTGAAAGGTTTTTAGCAGCGATAGCATAATCATCGTCTGCTATCTTCATAGACATAAAGTCTCTCGTAAATTCCTCCACAGTTGCCCAGGGATAAACCCGAACGGTAGGAAGGTTGATGATCTCAGCTTTCAGCTTAATCATAGCCGTGTACTTAGTATCATTAATTACAGAGGGAACAGCTAAAAGCAAATCTTTATAACCTACTGCAGTATACAAAATCGTATCTCCGGGATGGGCGATAAAAGAAAAGAAGCCCTTATAATTGGCCGCATAACGCTGCTCCTTGTTTGATAAATTTGTAACCGTAACGTAAGGCACAACAGTATTACTATCCACATCGGTAATAATTCCGGAAAATTGGATCAATTTCTTATCCGTAGTTATTTGCTGTGCAAATACCGAGGAAACGAAAAGAAGCAATATTAAGGTGAACGAATACTTCATGTTACAAAATTAGCTGTATTTGGTAAACGGCTAGTTAAATAGTGTTAAATCGTTTATACTGGTTCAGCTAAATTTATAGCTACTACTGAAGTAATTTGTGGTACTGCCTTCATAATTGCTTGTTCAATGCCCGCTTTCATTGTCATAAAGCTCATTTTGCAGGATCCGCAGTTACCTAATAATTTTAATTTAACTACATTCTCCGGCGTAATCTCTTCAATCGCAACGTCTCCACCATCCGCTATTAAATACGGACGAATGGTCTCTAGTGCCTGCTCTACTTGTTCTGTTAAATTCATTGGTTATATTTTATTAAAGTATAAAAATAGTAAATTTTTAGCAATTAGCAGTTTGTGCATTATTTATAGCTACCTGCTGCGCTACTTTTCCTGCTATTTCTGCGAATGCCCCAGAAAGCACACTCTCTGTATTTAAGGATATAGGCGCTCCATTATCTCCTGCTTCTGCAATACTTTGTACAATTGGAATTTCACCTAAAAACGGCACATCAAAAGATTTTGCCAATTCTTTACCTCCATCTTTACCAAAAATATAATACTTATTCTCTGGCAATTCTTCAGGTGTAAAATAAGCCATATTTTCGACAACTCCTAAAACAGGAATATTGATGCCCGGCATTTTAAACATAGCTAACCCTTTTCTGGTATCAGCTAAAGCCACCTGCTGAGGAGTGGTAACGATTACAGCCCCGGTAATTGGAAAGCTTTGCGTAATGGTGATGTGGATATCTCCGGTACCCGGAGGAAGATCTACGATCAGGTAATCAAGCTCACCCCAATCGGCATCATTAAACAACTGCTTTACTGCATTCGAAGCCATCGGTCCGCGCCATGGCACTGGCTGATCAGGATCTGCAAAAAAACCTAGCGACAGTAATTTTATACCA